>ERZ773076.860-NODE-860-length-14250-cov-38.611553_pt1 | contig 14250 bp, 5 predicted proteins | sample MGYA00580613_ERZ773076 | MGnify/ENA primary metagenome ERZ773076 (study PRJEB29015, sample SAMEA2738005) | human oral metagenome | biome: human oral; feature: human-associated habitat; material: dental | place: China | collected 2057 ...
TACCATTTTCACCATCGATTGCCACTTTACCTGCAGTAATATTACCTTTGTTGCCTTCGATTGTAACCTTATCACCGGCCTTGATCGTACCTGTAGTACCATTAAACGCGATTTGTTTCGTAGGATCTGAACCCAATGTCACTTGATCTTTAAGACCAACTTCATAATTCGTGGAACCATTAGGATTAGTAGTTGGTGTAACAGTGATATTGTTGCCGGCAGTTACTGTAGTAGTCGCTGCATCAGTCGCTTTTTTCAACTGATTAACATTGACTGCATCATTAGGATCAGTACCCTCAGCTACATTGGTAATTTTTTTACCGCCATTATTGAGACCATCTTTAGTGAGGCTCACCGAATTGTTACCAGCCGGAGTTCTTTCAGTAATGGTCATACCGTCACCGTTGATAACAGTATTAACATTACCATTTTTGAAAGTTGCAGATTTCAAACCTTGCAAATCTTTCGCCAAGCGTAATTTCAATGTATCGTTACCATCAGAAACAACACCGATATTATCTTCATCGGTCAATAGATTTTCATCAGTGATACCGCCCTTAACATTGACTTGCGAGTTAAGTTTCTTCTTGATAACAGTACCGGAATCACCACCGTACATCATACCATCATCTTTGGTTGCCACTTCATGAGGGGTACCATTTTCATCGGTGTATTTAATACGAGTGATTTCATTACCGTCAAGATCAGGAGTGCCTTTATCGACTATCATATCAGCATTACGGCCATCCTTGCCATTCAAGCCGATGTGACCGATACCGTCTTTACCGGACATAGATACCGCATCGTTACCGTCTTTACCGGAAATACCTACCTTACCGTCTGTACCGTTTGCTCCGTCAGGGCCTGTAAGGGTAACGCCATCTTTGGCATCTTTACCTTTTTTATTGACCTTAATGGAATCAGCTAGGAGACTTCTATTCATCTTCACGTTAATAGTAGTATTACCATCATTATCTTGGGTGATGAAAGTCTTGATATTTTCACCGCTGTAATCGTTATCAGCTGCGGTGCCTTCACCTTTCACAAGCACAGTGGAGCCTAATTTATTAGTTTTCACACCACCCACATTGGCATCAAACTTAAGGCCCGTAGCCGTTTGAGCCGCTATAGCATCTTTCACTTGATCTTCTGTGGCAGCACGACCGGATACAATTTTATCCGGATTCCAAGTCTTATTATCTAAACCTGTTACATAATTACCGGTTTCATTATCTCCGCCTGCATTAGTCACTGTTTGGCCGCCCATAACAGCATCGCCTGCTTTCACAGTCTTAGCTGCAGTTACGGAGTCGAGATTCTTAAGATCTTTTGCCAATTGAAGCTCTAATTTGTCTGTACCGTTCGCCTTTACGTTGATGTTGCCGGACGCACTTGCAAAATTATCAGAATCCGCCTGTGTCACACCTTCACCTTGTACCTTTACCAAGGTATTTAATTTGTGTTTATTAACGGTGTTTTCATTGTTACCTGTGAATTGCAAACCATCATCCAAGGTTGCTACTTGGTGCTCACCATTTGCATCTTGATATACGATGCGAGTAATAGCATTAACGCCGTCTACCCCTTTTTCACCTTTCACACCTTTAGCAGGATCATCATAGCCGTTCTTCACAGACATATCGATACCGTTTGAGCCGTTTACACCGTTCGTCCCGGCAGGGCCTGCCAAGCCGATGTGACCGACACCATCCTTACCGGACATGGATACCGCATCTTTACCGTCTTTACCGGAAATACCTACCTTACCGTCTGTACCGTTTGCTCCGTCAGGGCCTGTAAGGGTAACGCCATCTTTGGCATCTTTACCTTTTTTATTGACCTTAATGGAATCAGCTAGGAGACTTCTATTCATCTTCACGTTAATAGTAGTATTACCATCATTATCTTGGGTGATGAAAGTCTTGATATTTTCACCGCTGTAATCGTTATCAGCTGCGGTGCCTTCACCTTTCACAAGCACAGTGGAGCCTAATTTATTAGTTTTCACACCACCCACATTGGCATCAAACTTAAGGCCCGTAGCCGTTTGAGCCGCTATAGCATCTTTCACTTGATCTTCTGTGGCAGCACGACCGGATACAATTTTATCCGGATTCCAAGTCTTATTATCTAAACCTGTTACATAATTACCGGTTTCATTATCTCCGCCTGCATTAGTCACTGTTTGGCCGCCCATAACAGCATCGCCTGCTTTCACAGTCTTAGCTGCAGTTACGGAGTCGAGATTCTTAAGATCTTTTGCCAATTGAAGCTCTAATTTGTCTGTACCGTTCGCCTTTACGTTGATGTTGCCGGACGCACTTGCAAAATTATCAGAATCCGCCTGTGTCACACCTTCACCTTGTACCTTTACCAAGGTATTTAATTTGTGTTTATTAACGGTGTTTTCATTGTTACCTGTGAATTGCAAACCATCATCCAAGGTTGCTACGTCGTGTTTCACTCCGTTTTCTTCAAGAACGAGACGAGTAATACCGGTACTATCTACAGCCGGTTTCGCGTCACCGCTCTTCATAGTAAGACCGTTTGCACCATTTGCACCATTAAGATCGATGGAACCGTCTTTACCGTTGATAGCAACAGCAGAACCATCTTTACCCTTGACTCCGATGGAACCATCTTTACCTGTTGGACCTTCCTTACCGATTGCTAGATTATCATTTAACTTCAAATCATAAGTAGCTTGACCATTATTGTCAGTCTTAGCGATGAGCAAGTTTCCGTCAGTTCTGTTTTCTTGTCCATCTACCTTCACAATGGTATGTTTGCCGGCTAATTCTTTTACTTCGTTCAATTGACCACCATTAACTGCATCTTTGGAGTTAGGGGCTACGTTGCCGTCGGCAACATTCGTAATAGGCGCATTATTGGCATTGATACCGTTCGGAGTAATAAAGCTCTTTCCACCAACAGTCAATCCATTATTATTGATTACCGTAGTACCTGTTGTTACACTCTCTACATTTAGATCTTTAGCCAATTTGACATTCAACGTATCCGTGCCGTTAGATACCACACCGATATTGTTATCACTCAATTTAGACTCATCGGTCACGCCTCCGACAATATTAGTTTGAGAACCTAATTTTTGGGTAAACTTATTATCCGGAGCCGCAGCAGCTTTTACATCACCTGCATAAACTACGCCCTTATCTACTTCCGTAGTCACCGCATATAATTGGCTACCATTGATAGCATCGGTCGATGTAGCAGAAATGCGGCCTGCCGCCACATTAGTGATGGTCCGTTCTACACCCGCCTTGCCTACACTAACGGTGGAAGTCGGATTTACACCGGCGAAATTATGAGCTACCCTATTAATCGTTGCGGATTGTGTCGCCACTGCTGCCGCTGTTTCAGAACCATTGCCGATAGCTACAGCATTTTCATTCGCTACCTTTGTATTGTTACCGAGAGCCACACCATTCTTTCCTGTTACGGATGCACTGCTCCCTACAATCATGGCACCATCAGCAGAAGCTATGGAATTATTACCTACCGCATATGCATTATCCGTTGTGATGGTATTCTTATTACCGAAAGCGCCTGCCGTATTACCTTTAACCGTACCGGCAGTAACCTTTTTAATCTTATCGCCATTAGTTTCTGTGGTTTCCGTAATAGTCGCGGAACCAATCGTATTACCATCACCAATAGCATAGGAATTGCTTCCATACACTTTATTTTCTACACCGAGAGCAGCAGATTTAGTACCGGATGTAGCGCCATCGGTCATATCGAAACCAACTGTATTCGTATCACCAATGGATATGGCTTTGTCACCATACGCACCTACCTGGCTACCTACGGCAAGAGAGTTTTTACCCCAGCTTCGTGCCATGACGCCGATACCAGTACTAGCAACACCTTTTGTCAATGAGTTAACACCGATTGCCGTGGAACCCGTACCAAGAGACTGCGTCATCATACCGATAGCCATACTGCCATGACCGATAGAAGCGGTATTTACATACTTTTTACTATCATTAAGTGCACCAGATCCCAATGTAGTTCCAGGGTATAGAGCGGCCAGTTCACGATTAAAGTTTTTTTGTGTACCAGCAACCGCCATATCAGGCACTACTGTATTCAAATCAGGCTTCGCCGTTTCAATATCATCTCCACCGATGGCAATAGAGGAATGACCAATAGCTCTTACATCTCCCCCGATACCTATAGATTGAGTGCCATACACCTTTGCCATACTACCGATAGCCGTGCCTTGAGAGTATTCAGGATTATCATCAGGATTGGTAACGCCCTTTCTAATGATGCTGGCTTCCGCTCCGGAACCAATAACCACATCACCACGAGAGCCGTAAGAATGAGCTTCCGCTCCCATGACAACTGCACCAGATCCATTTGCATCATGATACTTGGACATCGAACTCGTAGCTTGACGACCGATGACAATATCTCCATTTTCTGCTGCATATGCTACATTACCAATGGCAATGGTGCTTGCCGTATATGGATCTACTGGGTTAATTGTTCTTTTTTGTCCCCCTGCATGAGCGCCGCGACCGATAGCGACACTATTTTCGGCTGTTGCATCTGTTTTAGCACCATAACCTACAGCAGTAGAATTCACTCCATTAGAAGTTGTCAAAGGACCAACAGCAACAGAATTACTTCCTACCGCCTTAGTATTATCACCTACTGCCGTACTACCACTACCTGTAGCAGCAGCACCCGGACCATGTACCGTAGTTGCTTCCACCACACCCGGCATTAAACATCCTACCAAGGCAAAAGCGCATAAAATTGTGCCGAATGATGCATTTTTCTTTTCAGAAACGGTTCTGCTTTTTCCACCATTAGTAGCGATTTCGGAAACCACTACGTAGCAATGCTTCACTCGACTCCAAATTACTTTATAAATGTGATTCATAATTATCCTCCCTTTGGATTGAAAAACACACGCCCTAAAAAGACAAATTAAGCTATGTCTCCTCAATACTACTATTATACATTCAAGGAGACATAACTCAAAGTTTTTTAAGATTTTATAAAATTATAGATTGTAAATGATATGTTGACGTCCAGTCATTAACCGTCAGCCCCATTACAAGGCATCGTATTGATAAACAATCTTTCCGGAGAAAAGTTTATTTGATTTTATTTTTAAAAAGATCCTTTATCTCATTCGCTGCCAATGCTGTGTACGAACTGAATCATCAATACCGACGGAGAGGAGATAATCCCCAAAATGGTTACCCGTTGTCCCATAGGAACAACCGCACCATTGAGATCTACAAGAATATTGGTTCCTTGAGCGGTACGGAAATTCATGAGTTCACCTTCCGCAGAGGATATAAGTCTACCAACGGTACAAATTTTAGTTCCCATCGGAATCCCGGATAAATTCCACGCAACTTGATAACCATCTAGCTGATCTATGCGTAAAGCGCCGGGATTGACTTGATACCAATTGTTAAGATCGCTCTTTACAGGACCTTGAAAATAGCCTGCATCACGAGTTATCTCAACCTTAGGAGGTTTCCGTGTCATTATCTTTGAAGAAGAATCTTCAACATCTTTTCTGTAGCTCACCATGGGTTGATTTGGAAGGCGATCTTCATAAGCCACTTTTTGGATAATCAGTATAGGTTGTTGAGCCTGATTATGGGCTATATAACCTGACGCCTGAAAAGGCGTGTAACTCATTATCTTGCCTCCATTTTCAATCATGGCAGGAATTTCTTGTCCCTCAGGAGTGACAAAACGATATACATTTTCCGCATAGGCCCCTTCAAACTGACCTCTTACGGTAATACCATTTGCCGCCGAGGCCATAGGCCCCGACAGCAATAGTATTGATAACATTCCAATCACAAGAGAACACAATTTTTTCATATGAAAGCCTTTCGCTTCGATTAACCGCGACCTTTGATAACGCGAACACGTTGAATATCAGGAGTACCATCTTTATGTTTAGAAATAGTATCCACTCTGATACGTTCAAGTTCTGGTTGGAACTCTTTAAGAGCTCTAGCCATTTGTTCATCGGCAACAGCACCGTTTTGAATAGCTCTGTAAATCAAAGCAGCCATTTCATAACGAGTCATCATGCGGTCTCCGCCAAACTTACCGTCTGGGTAGCCAACGATGATGCCATTACCTGCCAATGTTGCCACATAGTCATATGCCCAGTGGTTTTCAGGCACATCTGGGAAGAGTTGCATCTTATCCAAATCCAAGGAGTTAAGCTGTTTACCTTCGGATACTTTCATGAGTGCGCCCTTCATATTTTCAAGTTCCGCACGAAGATCCTTAAGTTCTTTCGCCATAGCTACTCTGGAAGTAGATACGTGATTGCCTTGACCAAGTTTCAAGCTAACGCCGGCGTTCAACATGTTTTCGCCACCACCGAAGGAACCGCCTACACTAAATAGAGTATCTTCGTTTGGACGGTAGAATGCACCGATTGAAACTGCATGAGCGTCTTTATAATTACCATAGCCTGCAGCGATATCCAATTTATCATCAGGATCGAAGTCTAGAGGATGAAGTGCTGCCAATGCCGCTGCACCTGCGCCAACTCTGTTCACACGGCTATCAATATTCTTGATATTGCCACCGATTTGTTTCAATTGGCTAACGTTAACGGCATCCGTATCAGCCGTACCAGCTGCAACATTAGTAATCTTCTTGCTACCTGCATCGATACCGGTTTCTGTGATGCTAGGGCCGTTCTTAATTGTCAAGCCACTATTGTTCATCACCGTGTTACCAGTTGTTACCGATTTAAATGTCGGTGTATCGATTACAGATACTTTGTAGTCTACACCACCATTTGCATTTGTTCCTTTAGTTACGCTAATATTGCTACCTTCCGATACAGAAGAATGTTTACCAACTTCGTTGGAAACCAATTTCAATTGGTCTTCGGTTGCCGCTTGTCCACTAGTGATGTTATCAGGATCCCAAGTCTTATTAGTCAAGTTATTCACTGTACCGCCTGTACCGTTAATAGTTACTTTACCTGCTTGGATTGTGCCTTCAGAACCTTTAATGGAGATTTGCTTATCAGGATCTGTTCCAAGAGTAATATCATCATTGAGATTTACTTTATATGTCTTAGATCCATCATTATTAGTCGTGGAGGTCACTGTTGTATTTTTGCCATTTTCTAGTTTTGTTGTAGCACCAGCTACCGCTTTACTCAATTGGTTAACATTTACTGCATCTGTTCCATTGGTACCTTCAGCAACATTAGTAATCTTCTTACCGCCGGCATCAATACCGTCCTTAACAATCTTAGGACCGCCATTGATAGTCAAGCCATCACTGTTCATAACGGTATCGCCAGTAGTTACACTGTTCAAACCTTTCAAGTCCTTAGCAAGACGAACTTTCAAGTTGTTAGCACCATCGGATACAACACCGATATTGTCATCAGTAGTCAATTTATTTACATCAGTAATGCCACCGACTACATTAACTTGTTCATTAAGTTTCTTCTTGATAACAGCGCCTGTATCACCGCCATATTTCATGCCGTCATCCAATGTTGCAACATCATGTTTGTCGCCATTCTTTTCTTCGATAACGAGACGAGTGATGTTTGTACCGTCAACGCCAGGTTTACCGTCACCACCTTTAATGGAGATGCCGTTAGCACCATCTTTACCATTCAAACCGATAGAGCCGTCTTTACCGTTGATAACAACAGCGGAGCCGTCTTTACCGTTAACTCCGATGGAGCCGTCTTTGCCGTTAGCACCCTTCTTACCAAGCACCAAATCGTCATTTACGTTAACTTTGTATGGATTATTAGCGGAACCATCGCCTTCAACGGTTGTATTTTTACCGTCTTTAAGGATAGTTTTACCTGCTGCAATAGCGTCTTTCAATTGACCAAAGTTTACTGCATCCGTGTTTTCAGTACCGGCCGCTACATTAGTAATCTTCTTACCGCCTGCATCGATGCCGTCCTTAACAATCTTAGGACCGCCAGTGATAGTCAAGCCATCACTGTTCATAACAGTATCGCCGGTAGTTACGCTGTTCAAACCTTTCAAGTCCTTAGCAAGACGAGCTTTCAAGTTGTTAGCACCATCGGATACGACGCCGATATTGTCATCAGTAGTCAATTTGTTTACATCAGTAATACCACCGACTACATTAACTTGTCCGTTAAGTTTCTTCTTGATAACAGCGCCTGTATCGCCACCGTACATCATACCGTCATCCAATGTTGCAACATCATGTTTCTCGCCATTCTTTTCTTCGATAACGAGACGAGTGATGTTTGTGCCGTCAACGCCAGGTTTACCGTCGCCACCTTTAATGGAGATGCCGTTAGCACCATCTTTACCATTCAAGCCGATAGAGCCGTCTTTACCATTAATAACAACAGCGGAGCCGTCTTTACCGTTAACTCCGATGGAGCCGTCTTTGCCGTCAGCGCCCTTCTTACCAAGCACTAGATCGTCATTTACGTTAACTTTGTATGGATTATTAGCGGAGCCATCGCCTTCAACGGTTGTATTTTTACCGTCTTTAAGGATAGTTTTACCTGCTGCAACAACGTCTTTCAATTGACCAAAGTTAACTGCATCCGTGTTATCAGTACCGGCTGCTACATTAGTAATCTTCTTACTGCCTGCATCGATGCCGTCCTTGACAATCTTAGGACCGCCAGTGATAGTCAAGCCATCCGTGTTCATAACAGTATTACCAGTAGTTACGCTAGTCAAATTTTTCAATTCTTTTGACAATTTAACATTAAGTGCACCATTTGCAGATACTACACCGATATTGTCATCAGATAATTTATTTGCATCAGCACCACCTTTGATGTCTAACTGTTCGCCTAATTGTTTATTGATAACAGTTGCATCGTCGCCCTTGAAGTTTAAGCCTTTTGCAATGGTGTTATTGATGTTTGTAATATCGGTTTTGTTATTTTTTACACCGTCACTAACATGTTTCAATTGGTCTTCTGTTGCCGCTTGACCATGTACAACTGTAGGATTATCGATATCCCATGTACGGTTAGTCAATTCGTTTACCGTACCTGCGCCGGTTATTTTAACTGTTCCGGCCTTAATATCGCCTGTTGTACCGTTAATAGTCACCTTATCTCCGGCCGTAATCATACCGGTAGTGCCATCTACAACAACTTTCTTATCAGCATCTGAACCAAGAGTAACCTTATCACCTAATCCAACTGTATATTCTTTACCACCAGCAGCGTTAACGCCTTCTGTAACGGTTACGTTAGCATCCTTAGCTTTTACGGTTGTCGCTTTGGATGTACCGCCAATAGCAGCATTTAATTGATCCACATTGACAGCATCCGTTCCAGCAGTACCAGGTGCTACGTTAGTAATTTTTTGACCACCCGCATTCAAACCGTCTTTATTGACATAAGTTTTTCCGTTAATAGTCAAGCTACCGTTAGGACCTAGGTTAACATCTTTTTTAAGCTTAACATTTAGTTGAGCACCATCAGATATTACACCGATATTGTTATCTGTCAAGTCCGCAGAAGCACCGCCCTTGATGGATAACTTCTCGCCCAATTGTTTATTGATGACAGTTGCATCATCACCCTTGAAGTTCAAACCTTTTGCAATAGTGGTGTTGATATTTGTGATATTTGTTGTATTGGTATCTTGTTGCGCTTTCGATGCGATATCTGTCAATGTAACTTGTTTCTTATCGCCTTTATCATTAGCTACAGTCAATACCATGTTGCCGTCGCTATCAGCTTTATATTTACCTTGGCTATTTGGCTCAGGGTTTGCTACCAAACGATAGTCACCTTTTGCCACTTCGGTAAATACATTGCTCAAATCGACATTAACTTTACCTGTATCATTACGTTCCAATGTCAACGTTTTACCGTCATTGGATACGCTGCCGCTTGTAACAAAGTTATTTTTAAGACCTGTCACATTAGCGGTCAAACCGTTTGTACCGGTTAGATTTGCAGTACCGTCACCATTAGCTTGGTACGTTGCGGTACCGCCGGTTATGTATTTGTCTTTAGCAGTAACGATGCGGTTGATATCGCCGATATTAGCGCCGTTTGTAATTACATCTCCGCCGCTGGCAACGTTTGTGATTTGTTTGTTGCCCGCATCAATACCGTCTTTTACGATTTTCGGACCTCCGGTGATAGTCACACCATCAGTGTTCATTACGGTATTGCCGGTCGTTACACTAGTCAAGCCTTGTAGTTCTTTAGCCAATTTAACATTTAGTGTATTAGATCCATTGGATACTACACCGATATTGTTATCACTCAATTTAGATACATCAGCCACGCCACCAACGACATTAGTTTGCGCGCCTAATCTTTGAGTAAATTTATTATCATTAGCCCCTGCAGCCTTTACATCACCTGCATAAACTACGCCTTTATTTACTTCCGTATTTACCGCATATAGTTGGCTGCCGTTAACAGCATCGGTAGATGTAGCGGAAAGACGACCTGCTGCAACATTGGTAATAGTACGTTCCGCACCTGCCTTGCCTACACTTACCGTAGAACCAGGGTTAGCGCCTGCAAAATTATGTACTTCACCATTGATCATTTCAGATGCTGTACCAACCGCTGCTGCAGTTTCAGATCCGGCACCGATAGCCACGGCATTTTCATTCGCCACGTTTGCTTCATTACCAATAGCTACGCCATTCTTTACTGATACATTAGCCTTGTTACCTATCGCCGTACCATTTAGGCCCGTAACGGAGGTTGAAGACCCTATCGCAGTACCATCTACTGCATTAACCAAAGAAAGTCTACCGAGAGACGTTGCCCCTATAGCTCTTGCTTTAGCTTGATAACCGATACCCGTAGCTTGCCCCTTTGTCGCCTCTGACCAAGTACCAATTGCTACACTGGCATCTTCCTGAGCCGTCGCATTCGTACCCATAGCGATAGACCACTGACCTGTCGCCTTTGAGTTTCCACCGATTGCATAAGCATAATTATTCGAAGCTTTTGAATTATTCCCCACCGCCAAGGAGGCTTCTCCCGTAGCATCAGAGAGACTACCGACAGCAATGGCATACTTACTGTTCGCCTTCGCACCGCCACCGATAGCAGCAGCATATTCCCCATTAGACTCAGCCTTTTAACCGATAGCAACCGCATTTTCCTGTAACGCTTTAGAAATGGCACCTAAAGCAACCGCGTTTTTAGCATTAGCCACCGAGTCCCCACCGACAGCCATAGCATATTCTGCAGAAGCATTAGAGGTCGCACCGACAGCAACCGCATTTGCTGCTGTCGCCTTAGACCAAGGACCAATCGCTGCCGCATTTTGAGCGGTGGCATGTGATCCGCCACCTACGGCGGTAGAATACGCACCTGTAGACTCACTATGTGCTCCTAACGACAAAGCGACCGTGCCAAGCGCCCGAGCATAACCACCAATCGCCACATTGTGCTGATCGGTTCCACTATCGGTTCCATTACCCCAGGCTACACCTGCCCCTGTTCCGGCAGGATTTACCGCTTGAGCAACATTTAGTGGCAGTGCTACGCTCCCCACTAATGCGAGTGCACATAAAAGAGTGCGCACACCTGTGCCACCGCTTCCATTAATCTTTCCGCGGTTGTTAGCGATTTCCGAAACAACCACATAACAGTTTTTCACCCGACTCCAAATGACTTTGTAAATCCGATTCATAACTTTCCTCCTAAATTCCTCCTGTTACACTAAAATTACGCACTCTATATTGAAGTAAAAGATATATACCCTCTGTAAAAAACACCTTTTAAAAACAGACCAGTATTCATCTTAATAATCATTATCACATCATTATAGTAATAATTCAAGAATCGCTAAATCTTGATTATTTGTAATGTATTTGCAGTGCCAGGAAACAAAAACAAGACTACTTTGATTTATTATAGTTATAAAGAAAAACAATTTAAAACAAAGCAGACCCTTCTGATTGTTATTATAACAAAAAAAACAATATATCTGAAAAGAGTTATAAAATTATAATAAAAAGGGTAGCAACTTTGGTTCTATAATAAATGTTAGGGTGACGCCACTACGGTGTCACTTCCAACATTATTTTTTTGTAAAAAATAAGCATATAAGGCTCACATACCTTACAATAAAAGTGTCAAAGTCCTAAAGAAAGGATGTGAGCTTATATGCCTACTACTGATTATACTGAATTTTTACATAATGTAAAACAAGAATATATTACAAATAGCTACGAATTGTACGAAAACATATGTAACTAAGTGTCACTAATATTAGAATGCTATTTGATAAACTTACTGAAAATGTAACCTATACAGCTATTGCTAACGAGTGTGATACATCTATTACTACAGTATTACGTTATTGCTCTATGATTACTATACCTAAGCCCAAGACCTTACCTACTGTTATTGGTATTGATGAGTTTAAAAGAATAGCTGCACATTTAACGCATTGGTTGGAATTAGTAAAAGCATCTGGCTTAAATGAATTTAATAACTTCTTTACATCATTTCCTGCATGGATGACGCAATTAACTAATGCATTCTTACTTCCATATTCTAATGGATACACAGAAGGAACTAACAACAAAATTAAAGTATTAAAACGGATAAGCTATGGACTTCGCCACTTTGGTAGATTTAGAGTACGTATTCTACTGTTGAGCAAAAGGAATGGCACCAACCATAACTATGATTGGTGCCAAAGAAGACTCGTAGGGTGAACACCCCAACATTTGACTAAGAATCAATATTTAATAGAAAACTTTTTAAATTTCTACAAGTTAATGATTCAACTTAGACAATTGAGTATCATCAAGTCCTAATACAGAACTTAAAATAGATTTAATTTTTTCATTATCGGCTTGTAGTTTATCGATTTGGCGTTTGGCATCAGCTAAATCACGGGCCATTGCCATTCTAGAACTGGATACTTTAGATTTAGCTCCCAACTTATAAGAGATACCAGCATTAAAAACAGTATCATCGTCACCATTAACAGTAGAGCCAACAGTAATCATTAAGTCTTCAGTTGGACGATATGCAACACCAATAGCAACAGCATTAGCATTATGATAATGTCCATATCCAGCCATGATATCTAATTTATGGTCTGGATCAAAATCTAATGGATGTAAACCTGCAAGTGCAGCACTTCCTGCAATACCTTTGTGTGCTTCTTTTTGATTAGCATTAATAATATTACGTATACTACTAGTATCACTGCTTAAGTTATTAATTTGATTAATGAAATTAGAATTTAATCCTATAGTATAATTTTTACTACCATTGTCATTTGTTCCTTCGGTAACTGTAATATTATCGTTTCCAGATTTAATGGTAGTATGTTTTTGTGCTTCAAGTGCAACATCATGTAATTGAGATCCATTAATAGCATCTGTAGATGTTTCAGATACTCTACCAGCACCGACATTTTGAAGTTGCCGTGTAAAACTTTCATTGCCAAAGGATACTATAGAATTTGGCGTACTACCCGCAAATGCATGATTAGTAAATTCAATTTTATTAGAGCTATCAGATTTGATTGTAGTTGTACTCACCGCCTCAGTCATTGCTTTAGAATTAGAACCAATAGCAACACCATCCTTGATCTTTACCTGAGTGCTACTGCCTTGGGCTACTGCTCCTTCAGCCTCAGCATATGATCCGTTACCAATCGCAATAGTATTTATACCATTAGTTCTAGCTTGCGACCCAATTGCAAATGTATTTTCAGTAATGGCTTCTGCACTAGAACCAAATGCTAAAGAATTTCTCCCCCTTGCTTTGGCCAGTTCACCACCAACAAAACTGTTCACTCCTTGCGCCAAGTTATTATTACCAACAGCAAATCCATTTTGACCTTCTACTGTATTCTTATAGCCTATAGCAAAAGCACTCGTAGCAGTACTTGAAATGGTATTATGGTTGCCGAAAGATTCTGCCCCTACTGCTGCAGCTGCAGGATGTACAGTATTATTAACACCTGCGGCGAATACAGAACTAGTTAAGGAAACCATGGTCATTAACATAATCATTGATTTTTTTTGAAGTTTCAACATACTAAAATATACCTTTCCAAAATAAAACACAAAACAGATACTATATATTATTTTTATTAACCCGAACACGTTCAATAATTGGCTGGCCCTGATGATTCTTTGCTACTGTATCTACGCGGAATAAAGCCATTTCAGGACCAAATTCCGTTACGAGACGTTCATCTACGCTTACACCGTTCTGAATAGCACGGTATACGATTTGAGCGAATT
>ERZ773076.868-NODE-868-length-14188-cov-8.860468_pt1 | contig 14188 bp, 9 predicted proteins | sample MGYA00580613_ERZ773076 | MGnify/ENA primary metagenome ERZ773076 (study PRJEB29015, sample SAMEA2738005) | human oral metagenome | biome: human oral; feature: human-associated habitat; material: dental | place: China | collected 2057 ...
GTCGCCCAGGTCGGTGCCGGCCGGCATGACGACCTCCCCGGCCTCGTTCACCGCGTCGCGGGCGAGGTTGCGGGCGTAGGCGGTCGTCTCGATGAGCTCCGAGGGCTCCCACTGGCCGGCGTCGTTCTTCTGGGCGATGCGGATCTTCAGGCCCGCGCGCGTGCCGCAGTCGGCCTCGCGGACGATGACGTCCTGGGAGACGTCGACGAGGCGCCGCGTGAGGTAGCCGGACTCGGCGGTGCGCAGGGCCGTGTCGACCAGGCCCTTACGGGCGCCGTGCGTGGCGATGAAGTACTCGAGGACGGTGAGGCCCTCGCGGTAGTTCGCCTTGATGGGCTGCTCGATGAGCTTCTGCTTCGGGTCGGACACGAGGCCGCGCATGCCGGCGATCTGCTGCACCTGGGACCAGTTGCCGCGGGCCCCCGAGTTCACCATCCGGTACACGGTGTTGCGCTCGGAGAAGTTGTCACGCATGTCCTGGGCGACCTCCTCGGTGCACTGCAGCCACAGCTTCACGAGTTCCTCGTAGCGGGTCTCCTCCAGGATGATGCCCGTCTCGAACTGCTCGACGATCTCGGCGGCCTTCGCCTCGTATCCCGCCAGGATCTCGCGCTTGCGCGGGGACGCCTGGATGTCGGAGAAGGCGATCGTGATGCCCGACCACGTCGACCAGTGGAACCCGGCGGACTTGAGGGCGTCGAGGCAGTCGGCGACCAGTACGTTCGGGTAGCGCTGGGTGAGCGTGTTGACGATGTCGCCGAGCTGCTTCTTGCCGACGACCTCGTTGACGAACGGGTAGTCGGTGGGCAGCTGCTCGTTGAAGACCGCGCGCCCCAGGGAAGTCTCGAGGATGATGTCGTCCCCGGGCTGCCATCCCTCGGGGGCCTCCCAGCCCTCGGGCGGCACGGTGCCGTCGGAGAAGCGGATGCGCGCGGTCGCGTTCAGGTCCAGGTTGCCCGCGTCGAAGGCCATCTGGGCCTCCGCCTGGCTGGAGAAGTACGGCACCACGGGGTTGCCGGCTTCGTCCACCTCAACCGGGACCGACGGGTCCGGGGTTGACGTCAGGTGGAACAGGCCGATGATCATGTCCTGCGACGGCATGGCCACGGGGCGCCCGTCGGAGGGCTTGAGGATGTTGTTCGTCGACAGCATCAGGATGCGGGCCTCGGCCTGCGCCTCCGCTCCCAGCGGCAGGTGGACCGCCATCTGGTCGCCGTCGAAGTCGGCGTTGAAGGCGCCGCAGGCTAGAGGGTGCAGCTGGATGGCCTTGCCCTCGATCAGCTGGGGCTCGAACGCCTGGATGCCGAGGCGGTGCAGCGTGGGCGCGCGGTTGAGCAGCACCGGGTGCTCGCGGATGACGTCGTCGAGGACGTCCCACACCTCGGGGCGCTGGCGCTCGACCTTGCGCTTGGCGGCCTTGACGTTCTGCGCGTAGTTCTTCTCGACCAGGCGCTTCATGACGAAGGGCTTGAAAAGCTCCAGGGCCATCTGCTTGGGCAGGCCGCACTGGTGCAGCTGCAGCTGCGGGCCCACGACGATGACGCTCCGGCCCGAGTAGTCGACGCGCTTGCCCAGCAGGTTCTGGCGGAAACGGCCCTGCTTGCCCTTGAGCATGTCCGAGATGGACTTCAGGGGGCGGTTGCCCGGGCCGGCGACGGGGCGCCCGCGGCGGCCGTTGTCGAAGAGGGCGTCAACGGACTCCTGGAGCATGCGCTTCTCGTTGTTGACGATGATCTCCGGGGCGCCCAGCTCCAGCAGGCGCTTGAGGCGCGTGTTGCGGTTGATGACGCGGCGGTACAGGTCGTTGAGGTCCGAGGTCGCGAAGCGCCCGCCGTCGAGCTGCACCATGGGGCGCAGGTCCGGGGGGATCACCGGGATCTTCGTGAGCACCATGGACGCCGGGGAGTTCCCGGTGACCACGAAGGCGTTGATGACCTTGAGGCGCTTGATGGCGCGGGCCTTGCGGGGACCGGAGTCCGAGGCGATGGTCTGGCGCAGCGCCTCCACCTCGGCGGCCAGGTCGAAGGTCTCCAGTCGCTTCTGGATGGCCGAGGCGCCCATGTCGCCCTTGAAGTAGGTCCCGTAGCGGGCGACCATGGAGCGGTAGAGGCGCTCGTTGCCCTCCAGGTCGCCGACCTTGAGGTTCTTGAAGCGCTCCCACGTATCCTCGAGGCCGTCGATGTCGGCGTCGAAGCGGCGGCGGACCTTCGCCATGTCGCGCTCGCCCTGCTTGCGGGCGCGGTCGCGCTCGGCGGCGGAGGCCCCCGAGGCCTCGATCTGGGCGATGTCGGCCTCGAGCTTCTCGGCGAAATCGTTGATGGCCGCGTCGCGGTTGTTCTCCATCTGCTTCTTCTGCACCTCGAGCTCGGCGCGCAGTTCGGCCAGATCCTCGTGGCGGCCCTTCTCGTCGACCTCGGTGATCATGTAGGCCGCGAAGTAGATGACCTTCTCCAAGTCCTTCGGCGCCAGGTTGAGCACGTAGCCCAAGCGCGAGGGAACTCCCTTGAAGTACCAGATGTGGGTGACGGGGGCCGCCAGGTCGATGTGGCCCATCCGCTCGCGGCGCACCTTGGAGCGAGTGACCTCCACGCCGCACTTCTCGCAGATGATCCCCTTGTAGCGCACGCGCTTGTACTTCCCGCACGCGCACTCCCAGTCGCGCGTGGGCCCGAAGATCTGCTCACCGAACAGGCCGTCGCGCTCGGGCTTGAGCGTGCGGTAGTTGATGGTCTCCGGCTTCTTGACCTCACCATGGCTCCACGTGGCGATGTCGTCGCCCGTTGCCAGGGTGATCTTCAGGCTGTCGAACGTTTTGGCGTCCAGCAAAGTTATCTCTCCCTATCAGATCGCATCGATGGTCGCCGCGGCGTTGGGACGGGCATCGAGGGTGATGCCCAGGTCCTCGCGCGCATTGAAGTCCTCGTCCTGGTCGCGCAGGTCGATGACGTTGCCGGCCGCGTCGAGGGCCTCGACGTTCAGGCACAGCGAGCGCATCTCCTGGATGAGGACCCGGAAGGACTCGGGGATGCCGGGCTCGGGGATGTCCTCGCCCTTGACGATGGCCTCGTAGACCTTGACGCGGCCCGTGGTGTCATCGGACTTGATGGTCAGCAGCTCCTGGAGGGCGTAGGCGGCGCCGTAGGCCTCCAGCGCCCACACCTCCATCTCGCCGAAGCGCTGGCCGCCGAACTGGGCCTTGCCGCCCAGCGGCTGCTGCGTGATCATCGAGTACGGACCCGTGGAGCGGGCGTGGATCTTGTCGTCGACCAGGTGGTGGAGCTTGAGCATGTACGTGTAGCCCACCGAGATCGGGTACGGGAAGGGCTCGCCGGAGCGCCCGTCGAAGAGGCGCGCCTTGCCATCGGGGTTGGTGAGCACGTCGCCGTCGCGGTTGGGGTTGACGTTGCGCAGCAGGCCCGCCAGCTCGTCCGCCTCCAGGCCGTCGAAGACGGGGGTGGCGACGCGGGTGCCAGGGGCGGTGGCGATGCCGTCGGAGGGCAGTTGGCGGGTCCACTCCTCGCCGGCCTCGACGGCGCCCGAGGCGTCCCACCCCTGGTGGGCGAGCCAGCCCAGGTGGTACTCGAGCACCTGCCCGACGTTCATGCGCCCGGGCACGCCCAACGGGTTGAGGATGATGTCGACGGGGGTGCCGTCCTCCAGGAAGGGCATGTCCTCGACGGGGAGGATCTTGGAGACGACGCCCTTGTTCCCGTGGCGGCCGGCCATCTTGTCGCCGATGGTGATCTTGCGCCGCTGGGCGACGTAGACGCGCACTGTCTGGCGCACGCCGGGGTTGAGGTCGTCCTCGTCGTCGTTGAACTCGCGCACGCCGATGACGATGCCCTCCTCGCCGTGGGGGACGCGCAGGGAGGTGTCGCGCACCTCGCGGGCTTTCTCGCCGAAGATGGCGCGCAGCAGGCGCTCCTCGCTGGTCAGCTCGGTCTCGCCCTTGGGCGTGACCTTCCCGACCAGGACGTCGCCGGCGGTGACCTCGGCGCCGATGCGGATGATGCCGCGCTCGTCCAGGTCGGCCAGGGACTCCTCGGAGACGTTGGGGATGTCCCGGGTGATCTCCTCCTCGCCGAGCTTCGTCTCGCGGGCGTCGACCTCGTACTCCTCGATGTGAATCGAGGTTAGGATGTCTTCTTCCACGACGCGGCGGGACAGGATGATGGCGTCCTCGTAGTTGAGGCCCTCCCACGACATGTAGGCGACCAGCAGGTTCTTGCCGAGCGCCACCTCGCCGTTGGAGGTGGCGGGGCCGTCGGCCAGGACGTCCCCGGCCTCGACGCGGTCGCCCTCGTCGACGATGACGCGCTGGTTCGTGCAGTTGCCGGGGTTGGAGCGCTCGAACTTCTCGAGGCGGTAGCTGTCGCGCCCCCCGGCGTCCGTGGACACCACGATGAGGTCGGCGCTCACCTCGGAGACGACGCCCGAGTGGGCGGCGAGGACCATCTCGCCGGAGTCGTGGGCGGCGCGCTCCTCCATGCCGGTGCCGACCAGCGGCGCCTCGGTGGTGAGCAGCGGCACCGCCTGGCGCTGCATGTTCGCGCCCATGAGGGCGCGGTTCGCGTCGTCGTGCTCCAGGAAGGGGATGAAGGCGGCCGCCACGGACACCATCTGGCGCGCGGAGACGTCCATGTAGTCGACGCGCTCGCGCGCGATCAGCGTGGGCTCCTCGCCCGCGACGCGGCACAGGACATCGCGCTCGGCGAAGGTCCCGTCCTCGGTGAGCGGGGAGGATGCCTGGGCGATGAAGTGGGCCTTCTCGTCGTCGGCGGTCATGTAGCGGATCTCATCGGTGACCTTGCCGTCGCGCACGATGCGGTAGGGCGTCTCGATGAACCCGAAGGGGTTGATGCGGGCGAAGGTCGCCAGCGACCCGATGAGGCCGATGTTCGGGCCCTCAGGGGACTCGATGGGGCACATGCGCCCGTAGTGCGAGGGGTGGACGTCGCGCACCTCCATGGAGGCGCGGTCGCGCGACAGGCCCCCGGGGCCCAGGGCCGACAGGCGGCGCTTGTGGGTCAGGCCGGCCAGCGGGTTGTTCTGGTCCATGAACTGGGAGAGCTGGGAGGTCCCGAAGAACTCCTTGATGGCGGCCACGACGGGGCGGATGTTGATCAGCGACTGGGGCGTGATCGAGTCGGTCTCCTGCGTGGTCATGCGCTCGCGCACGGTCCGCTCCATGCGCGCCAGGCCGGTGCGGACCTGGCCCTGGATGAGCTCGCCGACGGCGCGGATGCGGCGGTTCGCGAAGTTGTCGATGTCGTCGGTCTCGACGCGCACCTGGACGGCCTCGCCGCCGCGGGTCCCCGCGAAGGACGCCTCGCCCTGGTGGAGGGCCAGCAGGTACTTGACGGTGGCGACGATGTCCTCCAGGGACAGGGTCGACGCCCTGGGATCGGCTTCGATGGCCAGCTTCTTGTTGATCTTGTAGCGGCCGACCTTCGCCAGGTCGTAGCGGCGCGAGTCGAAGTAGAAGTTGTTGAGCAGGGTCTGGGCGGCGTCGACGTTGGCGGGCTCGCCGGGGCGCAGCTTGCGGTAGATGTCGAGCAGCGCCTCCTCCTGGGTGTTGACGGTGTCCTTCTCCAGGGTCTCCAGCAGCACGGGGTAGTCGGCGAAGGAGTCGCGGATCTCGGACTCCGTCATGCCGATGGCCTTGAGGAAGTGCGTGACCGACTGCTTGCGCTTGCGGTCGATGCGCACGCCGACCGCGTCGCGCTTGTCGATCTCGAACTCCAGCCACGCGCCGCGGCTGGGGATGACCTTCGCGCCGAAGGTGTCCTTGTCGGTGGAGCGGTCCGAGAGCTTCTCGAAGTAGACGCCCGGGGAGCGCACCAGCTGGGAGACGACGACGCGCTCGGTGCCGTTGATGATGAAGGTGCCGCGGGGCGTCATCAGGGGGAAGTCGCCCATGAAGACGGTCTGGGACTTGATCTCGCCGGTCTCGTAGTTCATGAACTCGGCGGTCACGTACATCGGGGCGGAGTACGTGTAGTCCTTCGTCTTGGCCTCCTCCATCGAGTACTTGGGGGACTCGAGGCGGTGGTCGCGGAAGGACAGGCTCATGGTGCCTGCCACGTCCTCGATGGGCGAGATCTCGTGGAAGATCTCCTCAAGGCCCGAAACGTCGGGCACGTCGGTGCGGCCGTTCTCCTTCGCGGCCTCGACGCGGGCTTTCCACGCGTCGTTGCCCAGCAGCCAGTCGAAGCTCTCGACCTGCAGTCCCAGGAGGTTGGGGGCCTGGAGGGGCTCGCGGAGCTTGGCGAATGAGACGCGGGGCGTATGCTGTTTGGCGGTGCTGTTGGCAGCCAAAGGGGGTCCTTCCCTGCTTTTCCGTTGCGCGCATGCGCCTTCGGCCCATTACCTGACACCGCCGCCGCCCGCCAAGCGCCTGTTACGGCGGGTGGGTACGGGTCACCTCGGACACAATAAGGCGCAACCACTCATAATAGGCACAACCAGGGGCCCTCTCAACAAGGAGGGCTGTCTGTGTTAGAATTCACCCTCCGCGAGCGCGCTCCGCACGCGCCACGCCCGGAAGGCCTCGCGCAGCAACCACGCGGACACTGCCGCGCACAGCTGGGCGACCACCACCGCCGCCAGCACCGCCCCTTCGTACAGCGTGTGCATCGTGCCGTCGTAGGTTTCGCTGGCCAGCGACACGAAATCCATGGTTTCGGTCAGCTTCAGGTCGGGGCGTTCCTGCCGCAGCTGCTGCACCAGTTCGCGCACGCGGCGTCCCACATCCACTTCGCTGTCACCCTTGCTGCGGCTGACCTCGAAACCCACGATGCGCTGACCATCGAGCCAGGCCGAGCTGGTGGGTTCCTGCACCGTGTCGGTGATGGTGCCCAGATCGGCCAGACGCAGCCGGCGGCCGTCGGCCGTGGTGATCTGCACCGGCTTCAGTTCTTCGGCCGATTTCACCCGCGACAGGATGCGCAGCGGCTGCTTGCTGCCGGCCATGTCCGCATGCCCACCGGCACTCTCGATCTGGTTGTTGCGCAGCTGCTCGGAAATGGCTCCCACCGTCAGCCCCAGCGCCCGCAGCCGGGTCGGATCCAGATCGACATGCACCTGGCGTGTCACGCCGCCCACGCGCGTCACCTTGCCCACGCCCTTCAGACCCAGCAGCATGCGGTTGAGGTCATTGTCCACAAACCAGGACAGTTCCTGCATGTCCATCCGGTCGGACTGGATGGCGTAGGCCAGCACCGGCTGACTGGCCACATCCACCTTGTCCACCACCGGTTCAGGCAGCGCACTGGGCAAATCGGCACGCACACCCTGCACCTTGGAACGCACCTGATCCAGCGCCTCCTGAATGGGCTTGTCCACCTCGAACTGCACCATCAGGGAGACGGTCCCGTCACCCAGGGTGGATGAAATATGCCGTATGCCCTGCAGGTCAACCAGCGCGTTCTCGATCTTTCGCGCCACATCGTTTTCCAGCTGCCCGGGCGTTGCCCCGTCCAGTGATGCCGACACGGTCACCACCGGATAATCCATGTCCGGCATGTTCTGGATCCGCATCTTCCCGAAGCTCACCAGACCTGCGATCGTCAGCGCCAGGAACAGCAGGATCACCGCAATCGGGTTGCGGATCGACCAGGACGAGAAATTCATGCTGCCTCCCGGGTCGGCCGTACATTGATGCCCGTGGACCCGTGGCCCCCGAATGCAGGGGTGCCCGAGGCCTTGGCAGCCGGAGTCTTTCCGGCGTCATCTGGCGCCGCTCCCTTGGTGGCAGCATCTTCCTTCACCGCAGGGCCACCCGACCCAGTGTCACTGCCACCGGACATGCCGTTTGCCCGAGAATCCTCGGGGGCCTCCTCTTCGACAGCTGGTGCCTTCACCACCCGCACCAGATCGGCGTCGGACAGGAAGGCTGCACCTTCCACCACCACGCGGTCACTCTCGGCCAGCTGCTGGCCCCTGGCCGGAATCACCTCCAGCCGATCGGCGGTCTGGCGTCCGGTAGTCACACGCACCCGCTCGACGTGGTTGTCGGGCTTAAGGCGATAGACATACAGGAAGCCGTCGCTGGAGACCAGCGCATCAACCGGCACCGTCAGGCCCGGGCTCTGACCCAGCTCGAAGGTGCCGTTAGCAAACATGCCGGCCCACAGTCCGGGGCCTGCTGGCACATCCACGTAGACCAGCGTGGTACGGGTCTTGGTGTTCGCCGAGGGCGCCACCGCACGCACCCGGGCCAGCACCTCGCGACCATTGGCGGCATGCACCACGGCCCGATCGCCGGCCTTCACCTTCATCAGGTCGGAAGCGCCCAGCTCGGCCTGCCATTCCAGCCGCCCCTGCCGGATGAGCTTGAACAGCTCGGTCCCGGCCGAAGGTACCGAACCTTCCGTAGCCGTGCGCGACGAGATGACGCCATCATCGGGTGCCCGCAGCTCGACGTTCTGCCAGTTCTGCCGGCGTGACGCCAATGCAGCCCGCGCGGAACGCACCCGGGCCTGGGCCGAACGGTCGGCCGCGAAGTACTGGTCCGCCTGCTGCTTGCTCATGGAATCCGTGCGCAGCAGCCGACGGGCACGCCGTGCATTGGCGCGTGCCTCCATGGCATTGGCCTGGGCCTCCACCAGCGACGCCTTGGCCTGGGCGACATCTTCGGCCACGGTCCTGCCGTTGAAGCGCGCCAGTACCTGCCCCCGTTTCACCGTGTCACCCACATCGACCAGCACCTCGGCCAGCGTCAGCGAATTGGATTCGGAAGCAATGCTGGCCTCCTGCCAGGCCACCACATCACCGTCAGCCACCACCTGTACGGGCAGAAGCTCAAGCTTCGGCGGTGCGACCGTCACCACCATGGCAGGCCGCGCCGGGCTGGCGTCGCTCTCCTGAGCGGGCGCCTGCTGGGGCGATGTCGTGTGGCCTCCGGATGCTGCCTTCTCATCCTGCGCGGCAGCAGCCTGCCCATCCTGCGAGGCCCCCCCCTGTGTTGCCACATTCTGCCCCCTGACTGCACGCGCCCCATTCCGCGGAGCGTCAGCACGCATCTCGCTGGAAGGCAACCCCAAAGACATGAGCAGATCAGGCCGCAACAGCACCAGCCCCCCCACCAGCAACAGCACCCCCCAGAAAGATACGCAAAGAAGTCGACATAGACAGCAACGAGAAAAATGATGAATGGCGGTGCAGGCAACACTTGTGATGCCAGACACCTCTCCTTGCGGATGCCACCGGTCCGTCCAGGCAGCCGCGACAAACCCTTGGCGACGCGAAACGCCACCGTTTCGGTCATGATCGGGCGCAGACTTCGAGTCTACCCGCAAACCCATGCCCCTCACCCTGGGCGAGCTATCACAATTTCGGGGGGCACCGTACAATGGCCGTTTGTGCTGGCGCGCCTTTCCCTCTATCGTTTTCCGCCCCGTACAGGTTTCCCATGTCCGACTCTTCCACGGCCGGCGTGCAACGCCAGGCCCAGACCAAGCGCTCGTCCAAGCAACAGCAACCGTTGCAGCTGCCCAACGGCGAGACCCGCGTGCTGCTGCATTCGTGCTGCGCCCCCTGCTCGGGCGAACCCATGCAGAAGCTGGTGGATGCCGGCATCGACTTCACCATCTTCTTCTACAACCCCAACATCCATCCGGTGCGGGAATACGAAATCCGCAAGGAAGAGAACATCCGCTTCGCGCAGAAGCACGGCATCATCTTCATTGATGCCGACTATGACTCGGACAACTGGTTCACGCGGGTCAAGGGGCTGGAACACGAACCCGAGCGCGGCGAGCGCTGCACGGTCTGTTTCGACATGCGCTTCGAGCGCACCGCCCTCTATGCGCACGAACACGGCTTTCGGGTGTTCACCAGCTCGCTGGGCATCTCGCGCTGGAAGGACATGAACCAGATCAACGGCTGCGGTCACCGGGCCGCCGCCCGCTACCCGGACGTGGAATACTGGGACTACAACTGGCGCAAGGGCGGCGGCTCGGCCCGCATGATCGAGATCGCCAAGGCCGAGCACTTCTACCAGCAGGAATACTGCGGCTGCGTCTACTCGCTGCGCGACTCCAACAAACACCGTGTCTCACAGGGGCGTGAACGCATCCGCATCGGCGAGCTGTACTACGGCTTGCCCCCGGGCGAGAAGCCCGACTTCGTCACGAAGGCTGGCCAGGAGTCCGGGGAGGGCGACGAGGCCGCCATCTCCGGTCTGCTGCAGCGGGAGCGTGTGTAGCGATATCTGGCCGATGCAGACAGTCACCCGAGGTACCCCATGACCAGCAGCCCCCTCGAAACACTTGAATTTGCCACCAGCCCCACCCCGGAAGCAGCCGTCATCGTGCTGCACGGACTGGGGGCCGACGGTAACGACTTCGTCCCCGTGGCCCAGATGCTCGACCCTGGCGTCGGGGTGCGCTACGTCTTCCCCAACGCGCCCGAGATGCCGGTCACCATCAACAACGGCTACGTCATGCGGGCGTGGTACGACATCCGCGAGGGAGACCTCACGCAGCGCGAGGACGAGGCCGGCCTGCGACGGTCGCAGCAGGCCATCGACACCCTCATCGAACGCGAGATCACCCGGGGTATTCCGGCCCACCGCATCGTGCTGATGGGTTTCTCGCAGGGCTGCGCCATGACGCTGCTCTCCGGGCTGCGCCAGTCGCACCGGCTGGCTGGCCTCGTCGGTCTGTCGGGCTATCTGCCGCTGGCTGCCACCACAGAGACCGAGCGCAACCCGGCCAACCAGCATACGCCCATCTTCCTCGCCCATGGCACCGAAGACCCTGTCGTCCCCCTGCAGCGGGCCATCGCCTCGCGCGACCAGCTGCAGGCACTGGGCTACCGGGTGGACTGGCACCAGTACCCGATGCCGCACAGCGTCTGCCCGGACGAAGTGGCCGACATCGAAGCTTTCCTGAAGCGGGTGCTGGCAACCGCCTGAACCCGGCAGGCTACGGCGCCGGACCCTGGATCTCCCGACACCGATACAAGACGCGAACAAAATAAATCCCGGCTGCCCCTTGCGCCAGCCGGCAAATGACTCCATATCCAGCAAAGTGGCCGGCATGACGCCGGTCCGGGCAACGCCGGACTCATCTGCAGTACCCCCGGCTGCGCTGCATGGCGTCACGGAGACACTCGCCCCGCTGGCCGTTCCGTGTCACCGTGTTCACAGATGGGCCCCCTTCCGGACTGGCCGGATGCCCATCCCTGTCACATCAACTCAACGAGGAACACGCGATGGCAGAAAACATCACCGACAAACTGGCCGCCCGCCTGGAAGAACTGGAAAAGGCCATGCAGGACACCCGTCGCCGTGCCGGCCGCACGGCCTCGCGTTCGCGCGACCGCCTGGAACACGAGTGGGAGGCCCTCAAGGCCGATCTGACCGACCTGCTCAACAGCGAATCGCTGCGTGACCGCCCCGAGGTGCGCGCCGCACTGGACCAGATGCGTGACTCGGTTCACCGCATCTCCGACGCCGCCCAGGATGCGGCCCACGAAGTGCATCGCCGTGCCCGTGAAGGCGCCGCCCGGGTGGACGACTATGCCCACACCTCGCCGTGGCAGACGGCCGGCATGGCCGCCGCCGCCGGCCTGGTGATCGGCTTCCTGCTGTCGCGCCGCTGATCCGGCACGCGTCGCCACATGTGGCGACGCCTGTCGATGAGCTGCCCGGGCATCCGGTTGTTTGCCCGGGCATTTGCATGGCAGGCAGACAGGGCGAAGGGCATCACACGGCCCCTCCCCTGTTTCCATGCCCCGGATCGTTCCGGGCTGCCCTGCGGACCGCCTCCGTGCGGTCCCTGTCCTGATTTTCCCCAAAGCGTGTCATGGACTCACCGTCCCCACGCTGGCCCCCTTCAACCGCTCCGGTCCATTGCCCATGTTCGGAAGACTGCTCGAGCCCCACATCCGGCGCATGAAGCACACGGCCGCCGATCTCGTTGCCGGCCTGGACGACCGCAGCCGTCTGCTGGCCCTGGAGCTGGGCAACGAATCCCGCTGGTTGGCCCAGCTGGCCGGCCTTGGTCTGGCGGCCGTCATCGTCATCATCATCTGCCTGGTCTGGCTGATGGCCACCCTCGTGCTGCTGGCCTGGGATACCCCCTGGCGCCTCGCCGCCCTGGGCATCGCCGCCGCCTTCTGGATCAGCCTCTCTGCCGTACTGGTATGGCGCATCCGTCGCCTGCTCCGGCAACACCCCAGTCCCTTTCCCCTCAGCCGCCAGGTGCTGGCCGACGACCTGCAGAGCCTCAGAAGCGGCCTGCAGCAGGAACGGCACCCCGGTCAGTCGTGACGCCCGTGCCCCGCCGTACGTGTTTCATGCTTCAATAATCATGCATCATGAATGAAGATCGCCTGACCCCCGCTTCCATGTCGGCCGCCCGCGAAACCGCCGAGGATATCTTCGCGCGCATCCAGCGTCGTCGCGGCCTGCCGGAAACCCTGCCCGGGCAGGCTGTCGGGGCACCGGGTGGCGCCCCGTCCCGTGCCACACGGAACGGTCCAGCCCGCCACGTCCCGGACAGCCAGTCTGCAGGCGGCGACAGAGGGCCAGACGGCCGGGGAGGCATCCGTGAAGCGCACACGGGCACAACCAGCGCAACCGGCACCACTGGGCGTGAACACGCCGAGGAGCAGGCCATGGCCGACCTGCGTGCCGCCATGGCGCAGCTCAGGCGCGCTACCGGCGTTCAATCTCCCGGTGCATCCACGGGGTCATCGCCCTCCTTTTCGGCATCCGAAAGCGGCTTTCGTTCCACCTCATCCGCATCTGCCGGCACATCGGACACGCCCTCCAGCGCAGCCTCCCATCCGGAGGCCGCTGCGGCTGACCTTGCCCGGCGCATGGCCGATCTGGAGCGGCAACAGCAAGGTGAATACCGGCAGGACAGGGGATGGCGCCAGGCCCAGGCAGACCGGTTCGATACGGACACCCCGTCCAGCATGCATGATTCTGCATTCAGATGTGCCAGTACCCTGCAGCCCTCACTGCTGGTCGACGAAGACGGCATCCCCATCGACGAGGAGCTACTGAGGGAAGAACAGGCGAGCGCCTTTGGCAGCAAGGCGGAGGCGGGTGCGCCGGCAGATGACATCTTTCCACGCAGCCAGACCATGCGGCTGCTGCTGCGCTACCCCACCGCCGCCACGGCACTGGGGCTGGCCATGGCCATACCGGCGGCCACCCTGCTGCTGCGCAATCACACCACCCGCAAGGCACTGTACAAAACGGGCAAGCTGCTGGCCGAACAGCAGGTGTGGAAGCAGATCAGGCACTTCACCAGGTAACCGGAAAACATCGCGCAGGGCTCCCGAGAGCCTCTGCAGAAGAACAACGGTGCCCTTTCCATACAGAGAGAGCATTGCGCATGATTGCGATGCAAACCCGGGGGCTGGCGTGTGTCAGAGCATGTATGGACCAGATCGTTCTGGCGCGCTGGAGGAGCGCCCCCCCCTGTGCGCTCAGTCAGCGTCCGCCAGAACAGCAGACCGGTCGCGCTGCGCATCCAGTGCGCCCACCTCGCGACGCAGCCACCACAGCATCAGCAGTCCCGGCACCGCCGCGGCCACCGTCAGCAGGAAGAAGGTGGGCCAGCCCTGCTGTTCCACCACCACGCCGGCCACCGGCCCCACGTATACCCGGCCGATGGCGGCCAGGGCCGACAGCAGTGCGTACTGTGCCGCCGAGAAACGCCGGTCGGTCAGCGCCATCAGGAAGGCCACGAAGGCCGCCGTGCCCAGCCCCCCGCACAGGTTCTCGATGCCGATGGCACCCGCCATCAGCAGATAGCTCTTGGGCAGCACCGACAGCAGCCAGTAGCCCACGTTGGAAAACGCCTGCAGGATGCCGAACAGCATCAGCGACTGATAGAGCGAGCGTGACGACAGCCAGGCCCCGCCCAGCAGCGCGCCCACGATGGTGGCCAGCAGCCCGAAGCCCTTGTTGATGGCGCCAATCTCGGCCTGGCTGAAGCCCACGCCGCGCAGCAGAAAGCTGGTGGACAGGCTGGCCGCAAAGGCATCGCCCAGCTTGTACAGCACGATCAGCAGCAGAAAGGCCAGCGCATGCGGGCGCGAGAAGAAGGCATCCCATGGCCCCACGAACGACGGGAAGCCCACCTTCCGGGCCACCAGCACCGCCCCCACCGTCGCCGCCCCGACCGCCGGGGCCGGGAAGAAGGACAGGGAGGCCACTGAGAAGGCG
>ERZ773076.870-NODE-870-length-14159-cov-5.915414_pt1 | contig 14159 bp, 10 predicted proteins | sample MGYA00580613_ERZ773076 | MGnify/ENA primary metagenome ERZ773076 (study PRJEB29015, sample SAMEA2738005) | human oral metagenome | biome: human oral; feature: human-associated habitat; material: dental | place: China | collected 2057 ...
CCTCCCGGCCCCTGCACGCCGAGGTGGCGGTGGTCGTCGCGGACCGGGTGGCGCAGCTGCGCGGGGACGTCGGCCTCACCGATTTTTCCGCCGCCTCCGCACCGATCTCCGACGACGAGGCCACCGACGTGGTGCCCGCCGGTACCCCGCTGCCGGCGTCGGTGCTGCGCACCCTGCGGCTGGGTTTCGTCTCGGATCTGGAGGAGCTGATCGAACTCGGGGTGGTGCCGTCGGCGGAGGTGCTGGCGTCGCTGGTCCCGCAGCTCACCGCCGGGCAGGTGGCATCCTCGGCGAATGATCCGCTGGTCGGCGCGCTGCTCGCCGCCATCTATCGGGCGTTCCGGCGGCGGCGGACTCTGTTGCTGCTCGATCTGGAACGGCAGGTGCGGTTCAAGGAGCTGCCGTGGGTGGCGGCCCTCCAGGGGCTCACGGCCAGCGGCCCCCTCGACGATCCCCTGGTGCTGGCGCGGCGGCTCGGGTCTGTGGTGTTGGACGCGTTCCCGGGCACGATCCTGCCGAACGGGTTCATCCAGGAGTACGGCACCCTCCTCGACATGGCGCAGGTGCGGCTGCCGTTGACCGAGGAGCTGGCCACCGACATCTTCATGGGACGGTTCTCGCCCAAGTTCCAGCAGGCCGCGAAGGTGGCGGCGGAACTGCTGCGCGGGTCGCTGTACGAGCGCTACTACGGCATCGACTACGCCGCCGTGCTGGGCCTGCCGGAACCGGACGGGCACGGGGATGTCGAAGAGTTCGACCGCATGGTCGCGGGGGATGTGCCGGCGGGCCGGAGCGTCGCAGCGAACGGCCAGATCATCGAACGCCAGCAGATCCTCACCACCCACAACCTGGCGGTCCTGGTGAAACTCGGCGTGCAGCCCGGTCGGAGTTGGACCGAGCTAGCACACCACGCTGCGAGGAGGTCATTCCAGCTGCTGGAACGCGCGAGGAACAGCCCCTGGCCGCTGCCGGCCATCAAGAACGCCGCCTACGCCTGGCGGCAGGCGGTGTTCTTCCTGTCCATTTGTGGCGACGACACCGCCACCGAGGCCCTCCGCGACCTCCCCGGAGCAACCATCTGGCCCGCGACCCGGATCCTCGACGACCTCACCCGCTGCCACCAGGGCGAACCCGTGACCCCGTTCACCGGCTGGACCCAGGGCCCGCACTGGGCGCAGTCGACGGTCCCGGAAACCAACCCACCCCACGCCAGTTGAGCCGCACCCTGAGCACCGGCGAAGAGCTCGTGTCGACACCACCCCAGCACCCGAACTTCCCCTGAGCCCCGTCCTCAGGTATGCTTGCCCGGGCCCGGGGCATTAACTCAATTGGTAGAGTGCCACCTTTGCAAGGTGGAAGTTAGGGGTTCGAGTCCCCTATGCTCCACGGTATGCCTCTGAAGGGTAGTGGAGGTCACGTTGTGAGTGACGAATATCAGTGGGTCACTGCTGATGTCAGGATTCCACAAGTTCTGCTTGACGCCCACAGGGAAGGTAGAGTCGTATTCTTCATCGGAGCAGGCGCATCAATGCCGGCACCTTCAAATCTGCCGTCATTTCAAGCACTCGCAGAATTCTTGGGCAAAGAATCTGACGTCCCGTACGAAACATCAGAAAATGGAATTCCGGAGCCGATCGATCGCTTCTTGGGACGTTTAACTCACCTACAACCCCCGTATGAGGTACACAAGCGCGCCCATGCCATACTCACCGCATCCGAATCACGTCCGAATGATTTACACAGAGCGATTGTAAGCCTTTCAGCTGCTTACGGAAAACCCAGAATTGTAACGACGAACTTCGATGACCACCTGAGCACAGCGGCGAAAGAGGCAGAGATCATTCTTCCCGATCAATGGATCGGCCCAGCTCTCCCTCTGGGGGATAGGATCAGTGGAATCGTTTACCTGCACGGCTGCGTCACGCGAGATCCGAGCGAACTCGTAATAACCGACAAGGACTTGGGATACGCTTATCTAACAGAAGCTTGGGCGACCCGTTTCCTACGTAAATTATTTCAAGAATACGTCGTGGTATTCATAGGCTACAGCCTCACCGACCCAACGATGCGGTATCTAACTCTCGGTCTACCATCCGGCTCTTCTCGATACATGTTCACGAAATCCGAAAGCGCCAAAGATCCGGAATGGAGCCGGCTCGGAGTTCAAACTATACCCTTTGGAGATGACTATGACAACCTGCTACCAGCACTGAAGGAGTGGGACAGGTTGGCTCGAATGAAACGGTTGGATCATCGAGCTCGCATCGAAAATATTATCTCAGCAGGACCGATGCTTTCAGCGATGGACAGTGATTATCTAAAAAATCGCCTTGGAAAAACAGAAGGCGTCGATGATTTTACATCCAGCATTTTGACTAAATCAGACGACCTTAAACTCTATTGGCTCCATTGGCTGGAGAATCTTCCCGACTTCCAGAGAATATTTTCTACATCATCTCCAAATGACATTACAAGACGACTCGGTCTCTGGTTTGTAAATACTTTCATCAGCTCACCAGAAATGAATGGCGCAGCGCTACAAGTTCTCCAGCGAAATGGCCAGGTCCTCGCGGAAGGCATTTTTGACTGTGCGCTTTTGAACATGGAAAAACTCCTCGAAGAAAATCGCATTGCGGGTGAGCGATGGTATACACTCCTCACCACGTCTATTCAGGGACGGTCAGCGCCGGTAAAATCAGAAATGCTCTTACCGCCCACCATGGAAAGAACAGAGCCGGTAAACGCGAGTTTCCTACGCCCACTCCTCCGTCCCTATCTGAAACTTAGCGGCTTCCAGATACCAAACTCCACAAAACAATGCAATCACACAGAACCACCACATGCGGAAGTGACTTGGACCTGTCATGCGGAAGAGCTTACCGAGCACATCCTCTCAGCAGTAAATAATGCACCTCCTGGAGACCCCTCCTTGGGAAATATGCTGGAGGCATCCTTGCTGACGGCATATGAAATACTATCCGCCTACCACAGAAAAAGCACGTGGGACCCACTTGGATTCAGACGTTCATCAATCGATCCACACGATCAAGATCCTTCAACACATCGCGATCCCGTAGATGCCGTTATTGACGGGTTGAGGGAATACGGAGAGAAAGCGCTGAGCACGCATTCATATCTGCCAGACCGATGGTGGGAGTTCACACACCCTTTGTTCCAGCGTCTTGCTCTCAATTTGATTGCAAAAGACCCTTCGCGCACTTCCGATGACAAGATTGCATGGTTACTGGCGAGAACAAATCTTTATGAATCGCCGCTCAAACGCGAGCTGTATCAGGTTCTGTCTGAGGCAACAGCAGACGCTTCGGATAATCTCAAAAGAGAGCTTTTAGAGGCAGTGCAGGCTGGACCAAAATATCCTGATGATCGCCCGAACATTGAACGCGATAGAGCGTACGCCAAATATAACTTGATGGTTTGGCTGACCAAGTCGGCACCAGAATGGGCAGAGGCAGCGCAGGCCTTGCATCTCCTGCAGGAGGAGAACCCCGACTTTCAGCCTCGCCCACATCCTGATCTCGATATCCAAGGCATCCAGGTTTCATGGTATGAACCACCTCCAAGCATTTTGGAAAATTTCACTGACAGATTGAACAAGAACCCCTCGACAGCTCTTGATCATCTGTTGTCCTACAAACCTTCAGCAAGGCAGATTGGCGATCCTCCTTGGGAAGACACTTTAAGAATGGTGAGCAACTCCATAGCCGCAGCAAAGGATTACGGAATACCGTTCTGGGATGAGATAGCCAAGCGCGATGACCTGACGGACGATGAGGCCCAGAGCATCTACAGTGCCATAACCGAAGGCTGGGGAAAAATTGATTTGAGCAAATCGCCCTCTTCTGAGATATTGCAGCGGCTGCAAGCTTTTCTTTCAGATCCCGGCTCCGCAGATTCGATAGGAAAATTCATACTTGACCAAATTGATGCCTGTATTGATCAAGCTGAGAGTAGTTACACTGCCGAGATGCGCTCATTGGCCCAAAATCTTTGGCGAGCGCACGGGAAAGACTTCTCCTACGACACCAGCTTCGATCCACTGTCATCGACTCCTCTATACCTAAATTCTTGGCCCGGATCCCTTGCGCAATACTGGCTACATGAGATTGACCGAAGATGGCGACACCATCGCGAAGACTGGACAGGTTTAAACAAGACCGAGCGTGAGGCCGTGCTGGAAATGTTCGAAACCCCCAGTCCAGCACTAGATGCCATTCAGCCCGCACTCGCTCAACAGTTGTATTTCATCTATTCTGCCAACGAGAGATTCGCCGTAGAAAATCTCCTCCCCCTGTTCAAGGACAGCAAGCGCGCAGAGTTTGCATGGAATGCGTATCTCTATATCGCACGGTGCGACAACAAGTTGCTTGCAACAGGGTTACTTGATGCGGTAAATTTTGAATGGGTGCACTTGGAAAACTTGCGCGACAAGTCTTTGCGGGCAAGTTTTTTCAAACTAGTCATATCAATCCTGTCTTTCTCTGACATTTCAGCGGAATCGCGAGATACCCTGCTGCGCAAAAGCGTCATCTCCATGGACGGCAAGCATGCCGCTGGTTTCGCGGAAGCTGTTGTGAGATTCCTCACGATAGAAAGCATCGAGACATCTGCCGTATGGGCTCACTGGTTGGGCAAGCATATTGCAAACCGCCTGGAGGGCATCCCCCGCAGGGCCACGCGTTCCGAGCTCGCAAAATGGGCAGATACCATACCTTTTCTAAAGGATCGCATCCCCGAAGCAGCGGCTCTTTTCAAAGGGAAAGAAATCGGGTTTAACGAAGATTTTTTCCACGCCGACCTTCCAATGGATGCAGCGAAAGCATACCCCGAGGAACTGCTCGACCACTTCCTCGAACGCATAAAAAATACTTCACCGCAGGAGCTGCCGACAGGATACCGAATCAAAAAATTAGTGGAGGCGGTGAGAAATTCCCTAGGTTGCGGTCCATCGGATGCCCTTATTGCTGCAGCTCGAGAGGCGGGATTTCACCTCTGAGACGCCCCTGCCAATTGGGTAATCCAATTTGATTGAACATTCCTTGAAGCTTGTTCACAGGCGGCGCATTGGCCAGCGAAACCCCTAGTCAGCGCGCGTTCGAGAACAAGCTTCCTTGCATGACAATAATGATTTGCATTCGCGATTTACTGCATCCTGACGCCACCCCTCAGCGACCCCCTTCGCTCCCCCGACCTGCATTCGCGTCACGTTCCGCCAACGCGGCGAGGGTGCGCAGCTGTTTGCGCATCATCAGCAGGTCACCCCAGGCCAGCAGATACCTCAGGGGTTTTCCCAGTACCCGACCGATGGGGGGCATCCACATCGCCGCGACCAGCCGGCTGTGAGGCCCGGTGATCGTTTCGACGCGGTAGTGGAGGGTGATCGCGCCGAAGATCCGGGTTGGACGGCCATCCTTCATCCGCAGCGTCAGTGACTCGCCATCGGTGAAGTCCGTCAGCTCGAAGATCGTCATGAACGACTGCCCCACCGCGAGATCGGTCAGTGACGGATCGGCCCGTCGCGGACTGCGTCGCCCGAAGTTGTCCAGCCAGTCGTACGAGTACGGAGCGCGACGCATCTGGCACAGCCACAGGAAACCAACCTCCCGCGGTGCTTCCATGGCGACGGCACGAACCGCGAGTCGTGAGCCGGGCGCGGCCTCCGGAGTCGGCAGCCCCGCCGGTTCCACGGACACGCCCCACACCCACGGCAGCCCTTCTCCACCCGCCATCGCGCCCGCCTTTCGAGTTACTGAAGGAGAATTTAAATATTACAGGCCGCCTTCCTCGGCGACGGCAGAACCGAAGCTCAGGCCTTGGCAGAAACGGAACTGGGAGCCTGGCAAAAACGGAGTTCCTGCCCCGGCAGTTCCGGAACTCGACCGGGAGCCATGAGACGAAATGCCTTGTCAGGCAAGGATTACTCCCCACCATCATCAGGCACCACGGGGAAACTCCCACCGTGCTCCTCGCAGCACGAAAGCCATCGGAGGTCCGCACCTCCCGGCCCTGAACGACCTCCTCCACAAGGAGGTTCTCGTCCTCGGCAGCAAACACCACAGAGGCTCCACAACCACTGCACATCCGGCGCTAGAAGTGGGCATTCCCGGGGTCCGATCCGATGCCGGATGCGGACAACTTCCCCCGTCGGACTGGCTTCCACTACGGTTCAGGGATGAGCACAGAGAAGAGCACCGGGTTTAGGGGTCCTGCCCCGGATTGTGGTGGCCATCGCGCTGGGGATCCTGCTGGGGTCGCTCCTGCCCACCTGGGCCACCCGGATCTTCGTTACCTTCAACGACATCTTCGGTCAGTTCCTGAGCTTCTCCATCCCGCTGATCATCGTCGGGTTGATCACCCCGGCCATCGGGGAGTTGGGGCGCGGAGCCGGTAAGTGGCTGGCGCTGACCGCCGGCCTCGCCTACGCCTCCACCCTCATCGCCGGGCTGATGGGGCTCGGCGCGTCCCTGCTGGTGCTGCCCCAAGTGCTGCCCGCCGAGACGGGTGCCCTCAGCAACCCGGAGGACGCCCTGCTCAAACCCTACTTCTCCATCCAGATACCGCCGTTGTTCGGAGTCATGACCGCCCTCATCCTGGCCTTCGTCATCGGCGTGGCGCTCACCGCCATCGAGGGCAAGGCGCTGCGCACCGGATTCGAGGAATTCCGAGACATCGTCAACCTCGTGATCTCCAAGATCATCATCCCGCTGCTGCCGATCTACATCTTCGGCATCTTCCTCAACATGACCCAGGGCGGTCAGGTGCTCACCGTCATCGCCACCTTCCTGGGCGTGGTGGTGTTCGTGTTCATCCTCACCTGGATCATGCTGTTGCTCCAGTATCTCGTTGCCGGGGCAATCGCCAGACGCAACCCGTTCCGGATGCTGGGCACCATGCTGCCCGCCTATCTCACCGCACTGGGAACGTCGTCGTCGGCGGCGACGATTCCTGTCACGCTGCGGCAGTCGTTCAAGTCAGGTACTTCGGAGCCGGTGGCGTCGTTCGCGATCCCGCTGTGCGCCACCATCCACCTGGCCGGTTCGACCATCAAGATCACCTGCTTCTCCCTGGCCGTGATGATGCTCTCCGACATCCCCATTGACCCGGTGCTGATGATCGGGTTCATCTGCATGCTCGGCGTCATGATGGTCGCCGCCCCGGGTGTTCCCGGCGGCGCGATCGTCACCGCCGCGGGTCTGTTGCAGTCGATGCTCGGGTTCAACGAGGCCCAGGTTGGCCTGATGATCGCCACCTACATCGCCATCGACTCCTTCGGCACCGCCACCAACGTCACCGGCGACGGGGCCATCGCAGCCATCGTCGACCGCATCATCTCCCGTCGTCACCGGTACAGGATCACACAGGACCCCACCCCCGAAACATCTGAGGCGTAGCGGGGTAGCCCTGCAAACGTCGATGCCCGAATACAGGACGTCACACCGGGGCCTGTGGCGTCCTATGTCTCCGACCCGTCAGCATCATCACGAAAATTGCCAGCCCCGTCATGTAGGGAAATGACGCCACGGGTGCCATCCAGATGGCAGGAACGACAACGATCCCGACGCCGATCCCGATGAGGAGACGAACAGGTCGGGATCGCCACTGGAGATACGACAGTCCATCGGTGACGATGCTCACCGCAATCAACGTCACCGGTGTCGCGCACAGCAACAACGGCACGAAGAGCTGGCCAGCCAGGGGAACGGGCCGGTGGGCATCGGCTGCATCGAAACCGATGTTCCAGGACACCCACGCCAGGCTCACGGCCGCGGACGCCAACGCCCCGACACAGGCTGCCAGCAGGGCATGGGGCTCCGGCAGAAAACCACGTTCCCGTACCGCCGCTACGAGCGCGATGACGAGCAGGACAGGGGCAGCTGCCATAAGCAACCACACGACCAGATCCGGAATCCAGGCCATCGGTTCCCACAAGGCGACGAACAACCAGAGCACTCTGCAGGCAGTCATAACGATCGCGATGATCGCGAGCCGCCAAGCCAGAGCAGCATCCAGCCGCATCCCGACCCCATGGGCGAAGGCCGACCAGCGCTCTCCCCGCGACGGACCGGTGCGACCGCACCGTTCGGCCTCGTCGAGCATCACCCCCAGCAGTGCATCGCCGTTGCGTTCCCGCCACGACTTCGGATACCACCGCAACAGCTTCCGGTACTCCTGCTCGTCGGCCATGTCACGCCCCGGTCAGCCGCGGTGCCGTCTGTCCCCACGCAGACCCCAGATTGGCGCGCGCCGTCCGTGCGGACCGCTCCAGCACGGTGGTTTCCGCACCCAGGAGGCGCTTCCCGTCCTCGGTGATGCGGTAGTAACGCCGCACGCGACCGTCGACGATCTCCTCCCCGTCCTGCTGGATCGATCCGTCGCGTTCGAGCCGCTCCAGGGCGGCGTAGAGAGTGGTCGGTTTGAGGGTGACGAGGCCCTCGGAGGACAGGGCGGCCTCCCGCATGATCTGGTATCCGTGGCGACGCCCGCCCGCGAGCACCGCCAGAATCCAGAACGCCGGTCGTGACATGGACATGCGAACAGCATATTCCATGAGCAGGTATATGCCGAGATCTGGGTGCTCGGCGATCGCGGTTGCGCAGCACTCAAATCGCTTCCAGGGACCGCACGGGCCACTTTCCGCGTTGAGTGCCGCACAACCGTGACGTTCGGGGCCGAGCCGCCGCCGCGCCTGCGCCAGCGGGATCAGCGACCCCTCATGGTCACCAGCTGAGACCGGTGCCGACCGGGATGGACCCCTCCGAGGTCGGGATCGCGACAGGCAGCTTGCCCTCCGGCTTCCGCCCGCCGGTGATGATCGTGGCCAGCGGGGTCGCCATCAACGACTGGTCGGAGTAGGTGCACAGCGCCGCGGCGGAACCGTAGCGACCCACGTCGTACGGGTTTCCGACCGCCACCGCGATCACCTTGCGACCCGCACCGTGGAGGGCATTCACGAGGTCGGCCTGCTCCGTGTTCTCGGCGACGTTGTAGGTCAGCGCGACGACGGCGTCCACCGACCCGGCTGCCTGCTGTACCTGGGCGGCCTGGTCTGCGGTGGGATGGTCGTCGAAGGTCACGACCGACACGTTCGCCCCGGTCTTTCCGAGGGCCTCGCCGAACTCCTTGACGAAACCGGCACGGGAGCCGACGACAAGCACCTTCGACCCGCTCGCGGACAGTGGCAGCACGTTGTCGTTGCGCACCAGGGTGATGGCCCGGGTCGCCACCCTGTCGACCGCCTGGCGAGTGCCCTCACCACCGATGTTGCGGAGGTCCTCCTCCTCGCGCGGACCCTGGGAGTACTTCATCCGCAGCACCCGCTTGGCTTTGCGGTCGATGTCCTGTTCCGTGAGCCTGCCGGAACCCACCGCCGCGACGACGGCGGCGTGCGCGACGCGCGGATCAGCCGACATCAGGAGCTGGTCGGCACCCGCTTCGAGGGCCATGACAGCAAGCTCGGCGTCACCGTAGCGCTGCCGCAGGGAGGGTTCGGTGAGCGCGTCGGTGATGACAATGCCGCCGTAGCGGAACTCCTTGCGCAGGATCCCGGTGATGATGGGGGCACTGAGGGAGGCCGGGAGACCCGACGGGTCGAGGGCGGGAGCGACGATGTGTCCGACGAGCACCGTGTTCACATAGCTGGTGTTGGTGAGCTGCTTGAACGGCACGGCATCGATCCGGTCCCAGTCCTCACGCGAGTGGTTGAGCACCGGCAGGCCGTCAGGACCCTGGGTGACATCTCCGCCCCCAGGGAACCTCTGAATGCCCGACAGGATGGGACCACCCAGCTGGGCGCCGTCGACGAAGTTGCGCACCCGCCGGGTGACGATGTCAGGATCGGAGCCGTGGGAGCGCACTCCCCGAACCGGATTGCTGGGATTGGACTCCACGTCGGCGACGATTCCCAGGTAGGAGTTGATTCCCAGGACTCCGGCTTCCTTGGGTTGGTAATCGTTGATGCCCCACCCGATGGCGACGCTCCCCTGGACGGCCCCGAAGGCCATCTCGTTGGGGAACTCCGTGATCGGGATTCCCTGGGCGCGCAACTCGTTGCCGGAGCGCGTGGTCACCACCTGCAGTGCAGGTCGACCGCCCTGCATGGCCGCGTTCTGCAACGCATTCGTGAAATCCTGGACCTTCTTCGCCGACCCCCCGAAGTCGCCCGTCTCAGAGGTAATGACGACGCCTCCAAGACGCAGCTGCTGCACCACGTCGACAAGTCGGGCCACCCCGTAGAGGGCCTCGTTGCGCGAGTCCGCCTCGGTGGCGCTCGTGCCATGGATGTGCTGGACGAATAGCTGGCTCACCTTGTCCTCGAGTGACATCGTCGCCAGCAGCTTCGTTGCGAATTCCGCATCAGGACTTTCCTCGGCCCTGGTGGGCAGACTGACTGCAGCTGCGGCAAGCGCTCCGGCCCCTGCGCCGAGCAGTACACGACGGGAAACAGTGGACATATCCACTCCTTTTGATTGCGAACCCCGGTCTCCGGGGCCCTGGATGTTGCGCCTCCCCCGAGGCCTGGCCTCCAGTCGTCACGCTGCCACAGTTCGGGGATAATTGAAAGAGCAACCACCGGGGTGTCTCAGGAAACGGACACTTTCGATGCCTCTGGATCTCCCGTCCGTCTCACCGGATGGTTTCGTCCGGACGCAACCGGTCGCGGGTGACTCGCGGCGCACCGGCACCGTAGAGCACCCCTTCCTTGGCCTTGACCGCCGCGACGAGCACGAAGCTGAGGGTGATCAGCAGCGCCCAGCTCCCGAACTTGCCGACGTGCACGAGATGCCATCCGCCGAGCTGGTCGGGATAGCTCCAGGCCCCCAGGAGGGTGGCGGCATTCTCGGCCAGCCACAGGAAACCGCCGATCAGGATGAAAGCCTGCGCGGTCGGCATCCAGTAGCGGTCGCCGCCGACGGTGAAATGGACGGTGGAGCCCCACAACGCCACGAGGAAGGCGACGGCGATCAGCCAGCGCAGGTCGGCGATGACGTGGTGGGTGAAGAAATTGAGGTAGGCGGCCACCGCCAGCAGACTCACCGACACCCAGCGGAACCCGCCGACGTGTAGGTCGAAACGACGGAATGCCTGGCAGATGTAGGACCCCACCGAGGCGTACATGAACCCGGAGAACACCGGCACCCCCGCGATTCGCACCGCACCGGCGTCGGGATAGCTCCACGACCCGACGTGCACCTTGAACACCTCGAGGGCCAGGCCGATCAGGTGGAAGGCGCAGATGACGCACAGCTCACGCCAGGTCTCCAGCCTCAGGATCACGAACGCCACCTGTACGACGATCACGTAGATCAGCAGCGCGTCGTACCGGGCGATGGGCATCGCGACGCGACCCCAGATCACGGAGGTGGCGGCCAAACCGAGGAAGATCGCGATCGGGAAGGCACAGCAGGCCAGTTCGATGAGCGCGAACTGGACCATCCGGACGGGCAACAGCCGCAACCGGGTCAGAGGGCGACGTTCAGCAGGCACTTCGGGATTGTGCCCGATCCCCGGACCGTCGTCCCCATCACCTGCCAGGTTCAGATTCCGGCGCGGGGGTCGGGTCGTCCGATGTAGTTGAACTCGTAGATCATGTCCCCCGACTCCGAGGTGGTTCCGTTTCCGTCGTCGACCCGGAGGGTCGCGGTGGCGTAGTAGCGCATGTAGGTGGGTTGGATGCCCATTTGGTCGTATCGGGCCTTCATGCCTTCGCCGGACATTCCGTAACGGTCGCCCCGTTCGGCGTCGCCGTAGGTGTCGCGGAACTCGATCAGCTCGACCCACTCGACGTCGAGGGTGGCAGTCACGTCCCCGTCACGGAAGACGTAGTGACTCCGTTTCGGGTAGTCCTTGCCAGTCCTCTCGTCGTGGTAGGTCTCGACGGTGCGTCCCACCGGTTGGCGGTTGTCGAGGACGACCTTCCCCGCGGCGTCCATGACACCGAGGATCGGGACGTTGGTGAAGCCGAACCGCTCGGATGTGGTGAAGTCGTAGATGACGGCGGTGAAACGCTCACCGTAGAACCGCCCCCACAGCCAGTGGTGCCAGGCCGCGAAGGGGTGGATGTTCATCCACTGGTGATCGTGGTAGCCACTCCCCGTGATCTCCCAGGCCCGTCCGCCCGCGGTGACGGTGCCGGTCACCCGGTTCCTGGGAATCGAGAAGTCGGTGTAGTAGTACTCGTCATCGGCGCCGAGAGCCACGTGCGCGGTGCCCCCGGGGCGGAACGGCTCGACCAGCGCCTCGTAGCGCAGGTCGACCCCGACCCCGTTCACCGGAGCGACCACCACGTGGTATTCTCTGAGATTCCCGGTGACGTAGTGCCGGCCGTAGCGCACGTGGCAGCGGTCGTCGGCCATCTCCGCGTCCGCGGGGTCGACCTCGATGAAATCGACGAACTCCTGTCCGTCGGGGGCGATCACGTTGATGTTGAGGTTCGGGCTGCTGACCTCCCTGGCCATGTCGCCGGGCAGCTTGGGGCGGAATCCGACGACGATCTTGGTGCCGTCGTCCGCAGTCGCATCGAAGTACCAGACCTCGTTGTGCATCGGCTCGTCGGTGTCGCGGCGCCCGTCCTCCCAGGTCCGGACGACACCGACCTCCAGCCCGAGGCGCTCGAAGTCCTCGGGTCGGTACATGAGTCGTGCCGTGGACATTCGCATCCTTCCGTATCGTGTGAGTCTCAGGCGTTCTGCTTCGCAGCGTGGGCGGTCTTGACGGAGTTCAGGATCTCCAGGGCGAAGTGGAGTTTGTGTCCGTCGACGATGGCCCTGGGTGCTTTCCGGGGACAGAAGAAGGTGGACCTCACCCGGAATCCGTTCTCGCGGGGCCGAAACTGGTGAAAGGCACCGACGTGGATGTCGGTGTCGTCACTCAGGAGCAGGCCTGAGCCGTAGATGCGCACGGGGTAGTCGGGGTCGGGCGCGAAAGGCATGGCCTCTGGGACCGCGTCCGGATCCGAGCTGCCCACGCCGTGAATGGCCGTGGGTTCGCCGAACATCCCGAAGGTCTCCATGCCGCGCTGCCCCCATGGTGATGTCGCCAACGATGAAGAAGTGCTCGGGGTGGGTGGCCAGCGCCGCGCGCTGGTCGGCTGCCCCGCCAATGACCGCCATGGTCTCGGCCATTCCGATGCCAGTCACGTCGATCTCGATTTCGGCGAAGTGGACGTCTCCGGTCACGTAGCCCTCGTTGTACTGCTTCCAGCGCCGGTCGGAGTCGGCGAGCACGTCGGCGAACAGTTCCACGATGCCCTCCTCACCCAGGGATGCACGGATGTCGAGGCAGATCTGCGCGGCGCGTTCGGGTTCCAGCCAGTTGATGTCGGTGTGAGACAGGCCCCTCCCGCCGTCGCGCACGTCGGCGCCGAGGCGTTTGAGTTCGTGGAGGACGTGGAGGGTGCGCTCGTACTCGTAACGGGCGAGCTGCTCATCGGTGTACGCCACCTTGTCGATGATGACCGTGTAGCTGAGATCTGACATGACGTCTCCTTTCTGGACGAGCCCCGTCGGGTGCTCCACGACCAGTAAATCGACACTCGTAGAATTAATCAAGGGACGGCGGTACCCTGTCGTCATGAGCAGCATCGAAGAACCCGCGACCCGCAGGCCCAGGGGACGCCCCCGGCAGCCGACGGGCACCCGCGAGGCGATCCTCGACGCCGCCCTCCGGCAGTTCTCCGAGCGCGGTTTCAGGGGGGCCTCCATCAGGGCGATCGCGGGCGCGGCGGGGGTCGACACAGCCTTGGTCGGCCACTACTTCGGCACCAAGCAGCAGCTGTTCGCCGCCACCATCACCAACCGGCTCAGGCTTCCGGAGCACGTCTACCCCGCCCTGGAGGGTGACCCCGGGGACGTGGGCAGGCGTTTCACCCGCGCCTACCTGAACCTGTGGGAGGACGCGCGGCTGCGACCCGTGCTGAGCGCCATCGTGCGCTCGGCCGTGACCGAGTCCGGGGACTTCACCGGCATGCTCGCCGACGTCCAGGCCTCCCTGCTGGGCGACGACCGCATCACCGATCACGGCTACTCCCCGGAGGGCGTCCAGCTGGCGGCCGCCCAGCTGCTCGGGGTCGCAATCGGCCGCTACGTGGTGGGCCTGCCCCCGGTCGCGGCCATGGACCTCGATGCCCTCGTCGACGCCCTCGC
>ERZ773076.874-NODE-874-length-14149-cov-8.730666_pt1 | contig 14149 bp, 18 predicted proteins | sample MGYA00580613_ERZ773076 | MGnify/ENA primary metagenome ERZ773076 (study PRJEB29015, sample SAMEA2738005) | human oral metagenome | biome: human oral; feature: human-associated habitat; material: dental | place: China | collected 2057 ...
AAAGGATCACATTTGCCCAACGAATAGGTACCCCCTATGATGATATTGATTAAACTTGCATAATGTAAAAGGACGCCAAGTACATTTGGCGTCCTTTCCTTATTCACTTCCTGTGAAGTTTCCCAACTTTCACACCTACAGTATACCACATGTCGATGTACTGTTTTGTATCGTTTTGTACTGAGATGTATCGACTTTTACATCATAGAACGAATGAACCCTACTTCAGTTAGTGCTCGGTCGTGTAATTCTCCTCGCACCCTAGCCTCGCTGTAACCTAAAATATCGGCTACTTCCTTCCAGTTTTTACCTTGTGCGTAGCGCTCAGTCAGTAGCATGGCCAATTCATTTGGACGTACTTGACTAATCACGTTACGTACTTCTGCTTTAATGGCTTTTAACCTTTCTATTTCCTTTCGTTGCAGCTCGACACATTGCTCAATACCAGCTACTATACCTGATAAATCGCCGCAATGCCCGCCGGATATCCTGTCCTTACTGTAGTCCGTGGCGGATAAAGTATCTGCCTTACGTTCTATCTGTGCCTCAATATCACGCTTAATTGAATCTATGCGGTCATCAATTCGTAATATTTGTTGCATGTACTCTTTATCGGTCAATTCCCCAACTCCTTCATATTACCTATCGACATATCTACCATTATCTCTGCAGTATCTTCATCTCCACACATTTCTAAGAAATCTTTATACATATCCTCGCATTCTGTTCTAAGGTATTTGCCCATGACCTTACCTCCTGTTACTATTTATCTTTGGATACATATCGTCTTATCATGCACTTTGCTGTTAGTAATCCAGAAATACGCCCTTTAGCATATTGTACTTGAGAATCATGTGATGCCAAACCTGAACGATCAAGTCCCATTAATGACATCCTAATTCTAACTATTTCTGTTCCTATATCATCGTATAAACATTTGATACTTTTACGATTCATGCTGTTTCCTCTTTTCGATTTCACGATTTAGATACCAACGGGCTTTTTTCAAATCCTTAATAGCATCATCCTTATGACCAGCTCGGGATACATACTTCACTACATTACCCAATCGATACCCTAGTTTCTTGTCTTCGATGTAATCGATGACCTCGATATCTCCTTGTGTATAATGGCTTGGGTGGTTTATATCATCACATTGATTAACTATTCGATTAGGAGATTTATCTGCTATAACTTTCCCTATAGTTAATCCTGATTGATTCGATACCTTCTGTAAACGTTTTAGATTTTCGTTAGCTTCCAAACGTTTTAAAGTTTCATCAGCTGATAATTTAATAGGTGGCGGCGGGGGATTATTTGGTCGCCCGTACACTCTACCTGGGGATAACCCGTATACAGTCTTGTATTTTCGTTTATCAACGATATCTATAACTTGAGTAGTTATGTAACACGCTAGTAGTACAACAACTCCAATTAATCCTACCATTATAAATTGATCCATATTAATCATCCTTTCTATACAATTCTTTCCGATATTTAATAGCTTCGAGTAGTGCATCTTGCCCTACTTCCTTACGCTCTAGGGCTTTCATTACTTGCTCGTCCATCGTGCCTTTAGTAACTAGGTGATGGATAATCACAGGCTGTGTTTGCCCTTGCCTGTGTAGTCTCGCATTAGCTTGTTGATATTGTTCAAGACTCCAAGTTAGCCCGTACCAAACGATGATATTGCCACCTGCTTGTAGATTTAAACCGTATCCTGCTGATGCGGGGTGCGCCAATAACATTTGGATATTGCCTTTATTCCACTCGGCTACATCATCGTCGGTTTTTAATTCAACCGCTTTTGGAAAGGCTTCCTTAATCGCTTGCAGGTCGTGCTTGAAGTTGTAAAATACTAACATCGGTTTCCCTTCATTCGTTTCTACTAATTCTTTTAACCGCTCTACTTTTTCGTTGTGGACGATTATAGTTTCGCCGTCGTCGGTATAAATGGATCCGTTTGCGAGTTGTAATAATTTACTCGTGAGTGCCGCTGAATTTAAGGCACTCACGTCGTCGGAATCTATTAAGCTCAATACGTGAGTGTACTCCATTATTCTATATAGCCCATACTCCTTGGGACTCATTTCTACCATGATCACATTGTCGATACGCTTCGGAAGGTTTAGATAATCCTTTGCTTTTAAGCTCATGCAGATATCTTGCATTTTACCGAATATAGCCTTATCTCCTCCTGGTAATAGACGATAGCTGTACACGATATGCCCATTTGTTTTATCAGGGGTAAAATATCGTAATCGATACTCAGTCAGGGTTTTACCGAGTCGTTCACCACCATCTAACAAATACATCTGCGCCCACACATCCATCAACGTATTCGGTGCCGGTGTACCGGTTAAAATGACTACTCGCTTAAAGAAAGGCCTCATTTTACGCATCGCCTTAAATCGTTTAGCCTGTGGATTCTTAAACGATGAACTTTCATCGATGACAAGCATGTCAAAAGGAAATTTCCGCTTTGGTTTTTTAAAATAGTATTCATACAGCCATTGCACATTTTCACGGTTCATCACATAAATATCTGCTTCTCGCTCCAGCGCCTTGATGCGGTCCTTTTCGGGCCCCAACACAGGAGATATTTTTAAACTTTTTGTTTCATTCCATTTTTGCGATTCTTGTGCCCATGTAGATTCTGCTACCTTTTTGGGTGCGATAAGTAACACTTTCTTAATATCAAAGTAGTCATACATTAACTGCTCAATAGCGATTAATGTGGAAACGGTCTTACCTAAACCCATGTCGAGTAACAGTCCGTAGTGCGTATGATCAATGATTCGTTGTATAGCTATTTCTTGATACTCGTGTGGATGAAAGTTCATGTATTACCCTTTCCATATCATCGATAAATAACTTAGCTTCTATCATTCCTGTAATTACGAATACAAGGGCTCCTTGCTTACGTAGCCTAGAAATCTGAACTCGTTGGTTAGCCATCAGCTTACCGGTTGTTGCTTTTAATTCGATGAAGATAACACTGCCACCAGGGAGTACTACAATCCGATCGGGCACCCCATCATTTCCAGGCGATACGAATTTCATATATATGCACCCTAGATTTTTGAGTTGATTTCCCAGCCAACGCTCGATGTCTTTTTCCATGTTCTCACCTCGTTATCAATAAATAATCGGCAACAGGCCGCAGCCTATATAAAATCTGGCTTCATCGGGGCTGTGTTGCCGATGTTTTGTTTTTTTTTCTCATATATATATATACGCGTATTCGCGTTTTTCGCGTGTATACGTATACAAGCACATATTCATATATTTATTATTTTTAATTAATAGTAAATAATAGAAAACATCGGCAACAAATTACATTTAATATAGATAACAACTACGCCAAACGTGTTGCCGATTTTGTTGCCGCACATGTTGCCGTTGCCGATTTTTTAACATATATCAAAGTTCATCGATGTATAGGCTTGTATAAATACTATTTCGATAAAGTTAGATATAATAAAATTATCTAATCGGCAACAAAAATCGGCAACACAATTATTTACGATTTTTAGCTATCGTTTTAGCCTTATTTTGAAGAGTGCTCGCATCCCTGATAAACGCCCTTTGCACGCCATACATCTTTCCAAATCGCATTTTACCGACGCTCTTTGAATAAGGGCTCCACCCTTTTATGGATTGCAAGATATCAATGATTTCTCTAGCCTTTGCGTTCTGCAGGTTCTTCCTGTCCCCCTCCATCACTTCACACCATATCTCAAGGGCACACACCCGCTCCCGCTGCACTGAACCACAATGATCGTCATCGCCATAGTTCCTGATATAATCGCGTCTATCAAAGATATCTAGCGACTCCCAATCTTCAGGTAATAACATCTCAAGGTATTCTTCAATGAGTCCTACGAGTTCACCACCTTCTGTGTGCGATAATTGGATTCTTAAGGCTTCTTCCTCAAGGTCTCCCTCGAGTACTAACGATTCACCATTAGACCAGTAATAATAAGCCTCCGCCCATAATTGGTCGATGTCATCTTGCGTTATGTCCCAGGCGTTTTTCGTCTTACGATCTTTGTCGCCTGTGATTGGCCAGAATCGGCGGTTACCGGTCCGGTCCTTAAGGAACATCAAATTATTTGTGGAACCAGCGAATACACACTGGCGAGGGTACTCTTCGGTTCGTCTACCATACGGTGAGCGGAAACGGTCAGAGGTACGGCTGATAAACGCTTTTACAATTTCATTATCGTTCTTGTAAGTTGGCGCAAGTTCGGCGAGTTCATTAATCCAAGAGCCTTGAATTTGTTCGAGGGCATCTTTTGTCTTAATATCAACCAACGAATTATTGAACCATTTACGGCCTAAGCGTTCTAAGATTAAGGATTTACCGAGACCTTGAGAGCCGTATAATACGATAGCCGTATCGAACTTGATACCTGGCACCATGACACGTGCTACAGCACCGCACATCCATTTACGCGTAACCGCTCGAATGTATTCGGTATCTTCAGCACCGATGTAGTCGATGAAGAGCGTGTCAACTCTACATTCACCGTCCCAGGTTAAACCTGTTAGGTACTCTCGCACAGGGTGAAATTTGTTGGCTTGCGTGACTTCCTGTAAGGCATCATCGATGATGCCTTTACCTTTGATAAGGTATTTCGTAGCAAAGTAATTACGTAAACACGCATCGTCCGTATCCGTCCAGTACGGAGTTTCGTCCTTACCTCGCCACGGCAAATCGTCAATGACAACTAAGCGGTGCGCGAATTCATCAAGACGGATTTTACCTTTTAACGCCGGGTCATATTTTAGAACAATTAAGCAGTTGAACGCGTCAGACTCTGGTGTACCACGGCGGTCACGTTTGAGCTTTTCAAGGAAGTCTTCTTCCTCCTCGTCCGTGATATCATCAAAATCCATATCCGCTGCGCGTTCCTTATCGAGCAGTACGGGTGCGGCGCCGTCTTTATTAACAAAGTCAAGCATTGCCTTGTAGCTCGGTAAATCTGTTACTTTAGTAGTAGGATCCGCGTCAGCATCTTCGGCGCCAAATAAGTGAATGCGGACCAGGTCAAAGGCATTGACGAGCTTACCACTGATAGGGTCAGTTGCATGATTCGAGTATGCAAACGTATCATTATCGTAAATGACAAGACCTGCTACTGAGCTGCCTTCGGTATACGTGTAACGGTCTTCGTGCTGCGTTGGTGCATAGACATTTGGTAGAAACTTATGTATCGCTTCTGTGATACTATAGCTCCTACAAAAGGCGCCAAGTAATCCTTTTTTCTCTAATGGGTTACCTTGCTTTTTAGCCGCATCAAGCCTGATTTGAGATTCTTTACTCGATGTTGGCCAAAGGCTCGTATCACGCCAGTCTCTGTAGGTACTCAAATACGTATCGACTGAAATAAGCTTACCTTCATTATGCTGGTATACATACGCAACATCTTTAGGGCAACTTGGCCAATACATAAGGCGCTCCGCTTGATGCGTTGAGGAATCGAAAGATTCAATACCAATATCATCAGCAATGCGCCTTGATACAGCCTGGTATTCATCAGGGGTCATCACTCTATCTGTAGGAATGATGATGCGGTATCGGGGGTTGTCAGGGGTATGGCTGTGCGTACTGTATAGCACGTATTCCATATCGCCTAGTTCCAAATCAAGGTTTGAAATAAAATCCTCGCTAGGTGAATCCGCATCAAGGGTAATCAAATATCTTTCTTTGACTTCCCCTCTGATTCGTCTACCATTATTGGGGATATAACCACCTACGAAACCGCCTACATCTTTTCGTCTGCCCTTTTCGGCCTTAGACATTTTAACGTATTCAGCTGCCGTTTCATTGGTCACAGTTGGCGTGGATAATTTGTTGGCCAACGCACTCCAAGTCATTTTCTGAGACTTCCAGCTACGGGCGGAGCGATTTCTGCCCGTAGCTATGATGATATTTGTATCTATATTACATCGCTCCTCCCTTCGCAAATTGGATGTCTCTTATAAATTGGGGTACTTGTAATTTATGCTTTTTAACCCATTGGCACACAGCATAATTGACATCGTGGTTATCACTAACGCATCTGTTATTTTTTAACTTAGCCTGATGTATTTCAACGAAGTTTTCCGTATCCTTGTTGGGATTAACTTCAATACATGCTACAGGCTTGTCACTTTTATAAACGCCTACGATGGCGCACGTTCCTGCTTTTACCTTATCGACATAAGTTCCAACACAGTTATTCAATTGCACACCTAATCGGATGATGCCGTGCGTTGATTTGATCACGTTGAAAGTTAGCCCTTCAACTGAATCTGCTAATTTTTTATGGCGCAGACTCTGTTGCACTGGCAAGTTTTCGGCTTCTTCAAATTTAGATAAGCACACAATCTCGTCGTGCAGGTCTTTAATTTGAATTCGTTTAGCCCAAACTTCTTTTTTCTTTCCTCGCGATAACCTAAGATACATATCAGCTGTATCTTTAATTTCAGAATAGGAATCGGCGTTTTTAATGAACAGTAGAGTACGCCGCTCACCGTATTGGTGCATCAAGATGGATAGGAACTTTGTAAACATAAGCAAGGCATGTTCGCTATTCCATATTGGCCACGATTGAATATATCCTGTGCCCCCGCCTTCCTCTGCTACGAGGTCGGTAAAGGCCTTTTGATAATCCATACTTTTGAATATCTTGCTGGCCGTCTTAATTACTTTCACATAAAAGAAAGGACGTATTGACAGCAACCTTCGAATCCAGCGCTTATCCGGTAATTCATAAAGCTGTATTAGCGCTTTAATAAAAGGGGTACCAGTACTTGTTAAGTCGGTAATATTTGAAGTGCACACCTTATCAGATCCGAAAGGCCTAAAATAGGTGTCATAGTCTTTAGCTAATACATCGTTAAGAGCTGGCGCATCTGGTGCCTGCATTTTCCATATTAGGTTATGGAGCAAATTATTAAGTGCCCCATACTTGGACGATAACAAAACACCCTGTCTAATAGACTTAACTCTGTAGCCTACTCTCTTAGATAACTTAGTAAAGTAGGCGTCCTTTAGCACTTTAGCAAAAGTCTTTAGCTCGTTTTTATGTTCGGCTAATCGACAATTTGGGGTCGCTACAAGCCAGCGCAAGGGTAGCGATTTTGAGTAAAAGCTAGATATGTTAGGTTCGATTTCAGATACTATATCGGCACGAGTACGCTTCTTTTGAACCAGGAATACTTTTCCTTGTTTAAAATCAAAACGCAATATATCAATAAGATGTGGTTTGTATCCAGGGTAAATCGACTGCATATCGTTATCAACGTATACGGTGTGGTAGTCGAATTTAACGTCTAATATTGATCCTCTATCGATGATTGAAAGTTCGATATCAAGTGGAATATTGTCATTACTCGAAACCTCAGCAACACAATCACCATCGAGGCCTCTAGTACAGATGAGTTCGCCACATTGCGGGCAATAAAACTCATTTGACATATACGGGTCTACGATTCTACCCATCCCAGAAGACACGGAAGGCCACAAGCAGGCAAATGATTGCCCGCAATCTACGTGGTAATGTACAGCAGGTGACCAAGAGTTCACTTGCTTGCGCCGTACTAGGCCATACAGCTTCTTAACTGACAAACTAAATAATACCTTCATAAGGCGCTAACCTCTTTCTTATAACAAATCGTCTAAATCGTCTTCTTCCTCAACTACAGGAGCAGGCTCAATCGGTAGTGTTTCTTCGACAGGTGCTTTCTTCTTAGAATTACGTTTGCGTTTTGGTTTTTCCGTAGGTTGCTCTTCTACTTTTGGAGTATCTTCCGCTTCTTCAGTCTTATGTTCTTCTGTTTTCTTACCATTGAGTACTTTAAGACCTAAATCACAAGCAGCAATACAGCCCTCGCAGTACTCCATAGCGGAGTCTTTGCGTTCGCTTGCGGGCGCATCTTTCACGAGTTCATATAAACCGTCGATCATTTCACGTTGTTGTTGAATTTGTTGTTTTGAGAGTTTCATAAGAATTATCCTCCTAATCCTTCATATAGTATGGGTTTTCAAACCCTGCTGCATTTAATATGAGCCCTTCATTCCAGGGCTCAGGTTTACACATAATATCTATTACTTCATCTAAACTGCCTTCGCCTATTGGCGCTTCGATAACCACTTCATCGTGGATATGGGCTACAATCTTGTATCCAGCTTTTGCCAGTCTTAACATTGATGCGGCCAAACAATCCCTTGCAACGGCTTGCACGATGTTTTCGACGAGCTTTCCGCCGTAGGTTTCAACTCTGCCCCATGTATTCTTAACCTGATCCATACCGTCATACTCAATCGATTCACTACCGAACCGGTTAAGTCCAATTCGAGGTCTTGCATAGGCTAATCTTCGTCCGGAGGGTAACTCGATAAACATAAACCCTTTTGATTTAAAGAATCGGATATTACCTTGTCTAATTCGTACGGGTTCGCCAGTCTTTACGACTTTCTTGGCTGCATTGTCTGCATCTTTCCAAAATCTCGTTATTCGTGGGCTAGCTTGCCGCCACGCTTCGATGATTCCAGGGAGTTCCTTTTCAGGAATCTCACCTTTTGAGTCCATCGATTTCATGGCGCCTACACCGCCACCATACCCTAGTGCCAATTCTGCAACCTTACCTTTTTGTCGTAAATGACCGTTTACGCCATGCTTTACAACGGGAACGTGGAACATACTAGACGCGGATGCGCAGTAGATGTCGCCACCTTGTGCAAATACATCCTGTCGCCACTGCTCGTGAGCGAGCCAGGCAATCACACGTGCTTCGATAGCGCTGAAGTCGGCTACAATAAATCTGTGCCCATTTTCAGCCACTAAAGCGGTACGAATGAGCTGCTTGATCACGTCGCCAGGGTTTCCGTAAAGTAGGTCGAGCATCTCGACGTCTTTGCTCTTTAGTACTTCTCTAGCCGTATCCAAGTCTTCCAGGTAATTACGAGGTAGGTTCTGTAACTGTACTACACGCCCCGCCCATCGTCCACTACGCATCGCTCCATAAAACTGAAGCATGCCGTGGATACGCCCATCGGAACATACGGCGTTTTTCATGGCCAAGTATTTTTTGATGGAGGAGTTACCAAGCACCTGTCTATTTTGCAGTACCTTGCGTACATCAGAGGGGATATCCTGGCTAAGTAGAGCAGATACATCCTCTTTTCGCATAGTATCTAATTCATATCCTAGCCTTTCCGATAGCCACTCTTTAAGTTGCATGGTACTGTTCGGATTCTCTAATCCTGTTAATATCTTGGATGATGCAGTAGCTTCTTCCACGATTTCGTCGTTACAGGCAAGCGCCGCATCGACGAGTTCCATATCTACTTTCACGCCTCGCCAGTTAATATCTTGGTCGAGTAACCAGTACTCGTGCTCGATAGCCGGTGGCTTTAATGAAAGTAAGCGTTTACGAATTGCCTTTTCTACTACCACGTCCTGGCGGTTGTACTCAATGTATTCCGCCCATTTCTCAGGCGCATCCTCGGGCATATTTCGTATCTTAGGATTTGTCTTAGTTGGTTTTCGCGGCACAGAGAAGAACTGGATAAGGCGTTTACCTCGTGAATCTTTTGCTTCACCTAATTTCAAAGCCTTGGATACATTATCAAGGCTTGCCGGTAAACTGCAGTATAACGCTAGTACAGAGGTACATTCCCAGTTCGTAAAGTCCGCATCAGGGTAATACTTTTTAAGACATAGCATTTCAAATGCTGCGTTGAATGCGGTCTTTGTAATTTCCTTGTTATACAAAGCGTCCACCACCCTATCGGGCAGTGGATCCTTTGTCATATCAATTACTTCGACTGGTTCAGCATCAAAGCTGTAGGCAAAGAGCAGTATTTCAAATGTTGTATCATCAACGTATCGCTGAGCACCATATTTAATAGGACAGTCAGAATACGTTTCCACATCAATACTGAGCTCCATAATTGCCTCCTTAGATTAAATCGTCATCATCGTCTAGGTCGCCCAAATCGTCATCACCGAAGTCGTCAGCAGATACATGAACCCCGCCAAGGCGTTCGCCATCTTTGACTTTACGAATACCATTTAGACCAAACCCTACGCCTTTTTTACCGTTGAAATTGTAAGCGAATACAGAAAGTGCGGCCTGCGCATATACACCAGAATAGATTTCTTCTTCGATATCGAAGTCATCCATTTTGATTTTGTCGCGAGTAAATACGATAGGTTGCTTATCACTGTTAGCGTTAATGAAGTATTTGCCAGCATATGTTTCCGGTTGGTCCGCTACTGCTTCGTCTGTATCGCCGTCGCGTAAGTTCAATTTGAGGTATGCTGCTTTGCCTTCTACCTTAGCTACTGCTTTTGGATCAGCCTTAAGTTCTTCAATCGCACGTTCAAATGCTTTGATAGTCTTTTTATCTGTTTTATCGATAATAATTTGGGAACTATATTTTGCTTTGCCGTCGTCGTTTTTACGAGGTTGCGCAATATTTGCATAGGAAAGTCTTACAATACCAGTTGTTAATTTAGCCATGTTACTGTCTCCTTATTTCTTAAATGGGTTACAATCATATTCGAACCCTATTACTGTGTTAAATAATTCATCTAGTTCATCTTCGATGGCAGACCTTTCTTCATCCAGTTGAATCCATTTGTCGTCTTCTTCCCAAGAATATTTATCTAGGTCTAATTCATCTCGATAATATTGTTCTATTGCCTCACACTTAGCCTCTACTACGCAGCGACGTGTATGCAAGCTAGTAGCATATGCAATAGTAATTTGGTAGAGTTCGTCGAGGTAGTGTCCTCGTTCATGAAGCTCTTTGGCAATTGCTTTTACGGTTACGACGCGCATGTTACACCTCGTCATCGAATTCATTTGCCATTGTTTCCACGGTGTTAATCGCTGGGCGTTTATCGCTTTCCGGTACAAGCGTAGGCTTGCCTTCAGGCTTGTCGATATACGCTTCTAAGTATTCGGCAACGCCTTTTTTACCAAGAACCTTTTGCAGATTCGTGATACCTTCGAGTTCTCGAGGCTTGAAGATGTCCTTTTCCTTGTAGCCATTATCGAGTAATGTTTGAGCTGCAGCGTCCGGATCAGTAATAGTACGTCTTGACGTACCTTCCACTAATTTGAAGCCCGGCCATTGTTTCTCGCCTGCAAGTGCTTTTTCGTAAGCGAAATCATACACACCTTTAATCCACTTTATGATTAAATCTTTCATCGCCAGGATGTCAGATACTTCACGGTCAGTTAGTAATTGATTCAACTTGCCGCCATCTTTATAGAAAGCCGTAAGGCAAGTATCAGCTAATGCCCGGCAGGTGTGCCTTGCTTTGCAGAAGTTACAGTAATCGCAAGGCGTACATTCGCCGATACCTTCCCAGGCCCGATGTGCAATTGGTTTAATTTCTTCGCCCCAATCGAGCAGTTCCTCAAGTGTCATTTCATCGGTAGATACGCTGTCCAGTCTTGGCTGAACAATGGTCATACGGACTGTTTTTACATCATACAAGAATTCGGTAACGTCATAAGCACCTAATGCATAGAGTCGCATTTGCGTATTTTCGATGGCACTGACAGGTACACCTTTACCGTACTTCAGGTCAATTACTTCCAGGATGCCATCGGCTACGATTACCATATCGCCAGTACCAAATCCTTCTGGTACCCAACGAGAGAAATCAAGTTTGGCTTCAATCATTACTTCTGCATCAGATGAACGGGCTCTCGACTCGTTCACCTTTTCTTCGCAGATGTCTACATACCGTGTGACTGCTTCCACCATTTCAGTGGAGTAGTCATCAAGCTTAGGCGCTTTTTTGCCCTCTAGCTTATGTCGTAAGATTGATTCTGCCAGATCGTGTGCTACAGTACCTTCCGCAGCATACGGCGATTGTTCATCTGGGAACATCGCTTCTAATCTTGCAGAGGGTGTGCATACCAGCCACCTGGCGCTACTAGATGCCCCGAGTAAGGCGTGTTTCTTAGCCACGACTAGCCACCCATTCCATAATTTGGATACGTTGTTCATCGGAAGCAGATGTAACTTTTTCAGTACCGATACTATCTAGGAACGCCTTGAATTCTGTTTTAGCTTGCGTCTTGTCCGCAGCTTTGGCCATCACATCTTTTACGGCCTCGCGCGTTTCTTCAAGGCTCGGAATGGATTGCTTTTCTTCTTCAACAGGTTCCTGTTTAGCTGGTGTTTCTACTTTAGTGCTCTTTGCTTTTTTAGCCTTAACTTCTTCCTTGGCACGGTTGATAGCATCGGCCTTATCTATAGAAGAACCTACGATAGCTTGATATAGGTCTTTGATTTCTTGGTTTAAATCCTTAGCTGTTTCTACGGTAATTTTTAATTCTAACATTGTTTTGTTTCCTTCCTTTTTAACTATGTGATATACTCTAAATGGATGTTTTTCTATGTGCCCTTTACGCATTGCCGTGCGTGAGGGCATTTTTTTTGCGCCCAAGCATTCGTCAGGAATGCAGTACTCTTTATTTGGGCACGTTGTACAATCTTGCAATTTAATCACCGCCCTTCAATGCGCTTAAATCTAATGTTGTTCCACTGTCAGTAGTTTGCCACGCGTAAAAGTCGAGTCCTGACATTTTTAAAACATCAGCAGCTGCTTTACCGCCAGGGGCGTTATCGATGGCACGATTCGCTGATTGATAAGCTTTCTCTAGCGCGTCAAGTTTTTCATCATACGGTTTTGCAATTGCATATAATTTACTAATCTCATCTTTTGGTTTACTCATATGTGCTGTGTACAAATTGTTTATTGTACGATTTAATGCCTTTTCACAAGAGACAAGATTTTGCCTGAATTCTGAGCCGTATCCGGCTTTTTCTAGCGCACTTGCAACCGATTCTGCAGAGGCCATTATATTTTTAAAATCTATAAATAGAGGACTTGCTTCTATAGCATTTCTCAGAGCTTCTTTTCGTGCGTTTCTCAAAGGCTCATACTTTTTCAAATATTCGTTTCGGACAAAGGCACGAACTGCTGATTTTGTAATGTTTACTTTTGGCATATTAACCTCCTTATACGCATTTAAGAATCATGCGAATCTCTTGTCCTACTAGAAGTCTGTCCTTGAACGTGTCTTGCGTTCTAAAATCTTCCATGTAGACCTCAAGCATTTCGCGGTATATTTGAGCCTTAAACGTTTCAGGGGTGTCTACTACTTCCCGATACGGTTTAAGGATTTTAACGGCTGAACCAAAGGTATAATCGATAAAGCCTCGTATCTTCAATTTTGCTTTGATGTTTCGGACTTTATCATTAGACCATCCTAGCAAAGCCATTACTTCTTCATTTGTCTGTACGCCACTATCGTTGTAGGCATTGTACAGAATTTCTTGATCTGTCATGTCTGTCTCCTCTGTTTTACGGGTTGATGTATTTCTTTACATTTTTTACACACGGCGCGCGGTGCGCCTGTCGTAAAGCTCCAATAATGGTAGGGGCCTTTTAGCCTCTTATTGCATCTCGCACAACGCTGAGTTCTCATACGTACTACCATTAAAATCTACAATACGTAGGGCTCTGTACCTGACGGCTCCGCATTAATTTACGGCGCAATCGTTTGACCTCAATTCTGTACTCAGATACCATCCAAGCCATGACGCCACATACCACTTGAAACAACGCTTGTGCAAAGCCAATGCGGTCAAGCTCTATACTTCCCACAGTTCCGATAATCATAAACAGTGCAGCCGCTTTTAAGAACCCATTCATATGATGTGCGCCTCCTTAAATGCTTCATTAATTTTTTCTTCCGGCCAGCCTAGCGTGTTGGCCAAGTAGAACCGAAACCCTTCTCTATCAATTGAAAAGGTGCGACCCTTTTTGCCAGCTGTCTGCCAGCACTGCGCAAATGGGAATTTATCCCGCGCAATACATTCACGTATCGCAGTCATGGTTCTTCCCAATACCGTGGCCATCTGGCAAACGGCTATTGTTTTAGTGATCATAAGTAACTCCTTCCTACCATCGATAAGCGGTGATTTCCGCCACTACGATGATAAAAATACTAACAGCTGCAGAAAGGATAAGCGTTAGCATCCAAAGATAGATGCTTATAACAGCTTGTATGTCACGCTTTTGCATTGTATCCACCTCCTAGTTGTGCCGACGTGCATATACAACTA
>ERZ773076.878-NODE-878-length-14122-cov-5.904671_pt1 | contig 14122 bp, 17 predicted proteins | sample MGYA00580613_ERZ773076 | MGnify/ENA primary metagenome ERZ773076 (study PRJEB29015, sample SAMEA2738005) | human oral metagenome | biome: human oral; feature: human-associated habitat; material: dental | place: China | collected 2057 ...
GACGGCGGCCCCCAGGATCAGCGCCGCCTTCCACGGGATCCCAAGCGACGACGCGATCCACGCCACGGCGAAGGCGGTGGCCACCACGAACACCGTCGAGGTGATCAGGATGCCGCGCAGGTCGCGTCGGATGGCGTTCCTGGAGGTGGTGAGGCTCTCCCAAAACAGCAGGCCCGGGAGGAACAGCAGCAGCACCACCTCGGAGGGCATGTGAAGATTTTCCAGACTGGGAACGAAGGCCAGCGCGAACCCGAGGAAGACCAGCGTCAGCGGCACCGGAAGACGCAACTTGGGGGCCAGGGCATTGCCCGCCACCACCGCAATCCCGACTCCGACCACGATGATGAGACCCTCCATGCGCCACCTTTCCCTGGAATACCTCGACGAACCCGCCCAGCGATTGGAACCGGGCCGGTTGAATTATCCCCCATGCCGCCAAACCGGAAAGCTGGTTGAGTCGAGTTTCACGCGTGTCAGTGGGCGGATCGTGCCAAAACCGAGGTGAGCGGCCCGGATGGTTTCGACTCAGGTGCTCGTTCCTCGCGTTCCAGGGCAGCCAGCGTCAGGGAGGGCGCTCGTGCTCCGGCTCAACCAGCGTCAGGGGAATCAGGCGACTATTTCGCGAACTCCTTCTCCAGGCGTTCACGCATCCGCACGTGGATGGCGTCGGCGTCCTCCTCCCACCCGAAGACGCACACCGACAGTGGGCCGTCGTAGTCGATCTCCCGGAGATATCCGAAGACCTCGTCCCACGGCACCTCGCCGTTGCCGATCTCGTTGTGCTGGTGGACGCGGGCATCCACCCCGGGCGGGTTGATGATGTAGCGGTTCCCGACGTTCGCGAGATGGTTCCACACGTCCGCGATGTGCACGTGTCGCAGCCTCGGGCCGGCGTATTCCATCATCGCCCGCGGATCCCCCCGACCCTCGGACAGGTGGAACATGTGCGGCAGGCAGAACTCGTAGTTCAGCCACGGCTTGTTCACCCCGCGCACGATCTGCACGGCACGCTCGTTGGTCTCGACGAAGTCGTAGGGGTGGGCCTCGATGGTGCATTCGATGCCGCGTTTCTCGAAGTCCGGGATCAGCTCCTCGATGGACGTGTAGAACTGGTGCTCGGACTTGAGGGGCTCGTTCGGGTCGCCCGAGAATTCGGTGGCGATCAGCGGCACCTCCAGCTCTTCGGCGATCTCCAGGAGACGACGGAAGTTGCGCACCTGAGCCTGGCGTTCCTGCTCGTCGGGCGACGACCAGTTGAACACCGGGTTGAAGGTCCAGATCTTCACGCCGGAGGCGGCCATGGCCTTCTTGACCTTCGCGACCTCCGCGTCATCGACCTTGGGGTAGTGGTGCCACTCGTGGAAGTCGGCACGCGGCGACAGCTCGATGTACTCGTAGCCGAGATCGGCGGCCTTGAAGCACTCCTCGGCGACGCTGAGGTGGGGGTGGTACATCGACGGGTCCAGCAGGATTTTCACCATGGGGGTTCCTCCTCAGGCGTAGAACGCGGGCTTGGGCATCATCTCGACCGCCACCTCGCCGTCGGCCTCGAGGGCATTGACACCGGCGTCGCAGACACAGGCAGCTGCGTAGCCGTCCCACGCGGTGGAGCCGGTGTGACGGTCCTGCGAGACGGCGGTGATCCACTCCTGCACCTCACGCACGAAAGCCTGGCCGAAGCGCTGGTTGTGGTCCATGGTCAGCCGGTTACGCCGTCCCTGCAGGTCGGCGCGCTGCACCAATTCCTGGTCGCTGAGCCGCACCGCACCGTTCTCGCCGACCAGTTCGCACTGGATGTCGTAGCCGTACTGGCAGTTGACGAAGATCTCGTCGTCGACGCGCACCCCGGAGGTGGTGGTGAGGATCAGTACCAGCGGGTCCTGCAGGTGCGGGAAACGGTTCGTGGTCTTCTTCGGCTTGTCGACGCGGGCCGAGACAAACTCCTCGCCGAGCAGCCAGCGCATGGTGTCGATCTCGTGGATGGCGGTGTCGTTGATCGCCATGTCCCAGGTGTAGCCCTCCGGCACCGTCGGGTTGCGGTGCGCGTTGTGGACCATGAGGGCCTCGCCGATCTCGCCGGCGTCGAGGATGGCCTTCATCTCCCGATAGGAGGCATCGAAGCGACGCATGAAACCGACGGTGACGAGCTTCTTGCCCGCCTTCTGCTCGGCCTCCATGATGCGCGCACAGGCGTCGGCGGTGGGGGCGAGGGGTTTCTCGCAGAAGACATACGTGCCGGCCTCGACGGCTGCGATCACGTCGGGTTCGTGGGCGGGCCCGAAGCTGCAGATCATGACGGCGTCGACGTCGTTCGAGGCGATGAGCTCCGCGGCGCTCGGGAAGGTCGTCGCGCCGATCCGGTCAGCGACCTTCCGGGCGTTCTCGGCGTTGAGGTCCGCGACGGCCACCACCCGACCGCCCGCGATGACGCTGTGGATGCGTTCGATGTGGGCCTGCCCCATCCCGCCGGGGCCGATCATTCCGATTCGCAGGGTCATGGTGTCGCTCACTTCACTCCGAGGCCGATGGAGGCCAGGTATTCGCGGACTGTGATGGCGTTGGGCAGCGGGTAGGACGGGTCACAGCCGTACATGTCCTGCTCGCAGATGACGTAGAGCTCCTTGTCGAGATCGGCGAGGGCCTCGACGAGGCTCGGCATGTCGGGTTCGCCCTCCGGCGGCGGCACGGAGCAGCCCGCTTTGACGGCCTTCACGAACGGCCAGTCCTCGTCGTGGGCCTGTTTGACGAGCTTCGGGTCCATGGCCTTGATGTGGACGTAGGAGATGCGCTCCGGGTAGTCGCGGATCAGGGCGGTGTTGTCGGCCATGCCGTAGACGATGTGGCCGGTGTCCAGGCAGAAACCGACGTAGTCGGGGTCGGTGGCCTGGAAGATGCGGTCGATATCCTCGCGGGTCTCGATGTGGGAGTCGCCGTGCGGGTGGAGGACCATCGTGAGGCCGTAGTCCTCCTTCATCATGCGGCCGAGCCGGTTGGCGTTGTTGATGTACAGATCCCAGGCCTCGCCGTCGAGGTGACGCACGTCGGTGAACTCGCCGGTGTGCTCGTCGCGGAACATCGGTGGCAGGTGCACCACGTACTCGGCGCCGACGGCGGCGTGGGTCTCACCGATGGCGCGGAAGGTGCGCTCCGTGTCGGCCCAGGCCTCGGCTTTGTGGAGGATGCCCCAGCCGGTGCCGGCGACGACGCGGAAACCTCGCTTGCCCATTTCCTCGGCCAGGCGCTTGGGGTCGGTGGGGAAGTAGCCGAAGGGGCCGGTCTCCATCACGGAGAAACCAGCCTCGGCCATTTCGTCGAGGGCTTTCTCCCACGGAATCTGCGCCGGATCCTCGGGGAACCAGACTCCCCATTGGTCGGGACAGACGCCGATGGTCAGCTTGTTGTATCGAGGCTCGGGGTTGCGGGACTTGTCGGCCATGGAGGTCCTTTCTGGCGCGTCGTTGGGCACAAATCAGCCTAGATTCGGGCATATGTCCTGTCAATTACCCGAGAGTATTGATGTGTGTGATGAAAGTGATTCTCGGTGCGGCGTGGCGGGGTCGCGGGTGCGGTGGCTCGATTCCCATGGGCGGGACCGCACATCCGGTCTGCCCGGAGGTCGCGCCAGCTAGGATGCGGTCCATGGACACTGCCTTGTTCGAGGAGCGAGTCAAGGAGATCCCGAGGCTGAGAAGCTGCCTTTCCGGCAGTCGGGTCGAGCGCTGGCCACGAAAACAGGCACTGCGCGACATGCTCTTCGACATCGTCATCGACTGCATGCACGAAGGACCTACGTGGACGGAGCGTGAGATCACCCAGGAACTGGCCGCGATCACGGAGGACCCCGTGACCTTGCGGCGCGCCCTCATCGACGAGCGGCGGCTGCTGCGCTCATCTGACGGAAGCCAGTACCGGCTGGCGCTGAAGGCTGCGTCCGAGTAGTCGCTTCCGGAGGAGTCCCGCCTCAACTGGGGAATTCGCGGCAGACCGGTTGGTCGTAGGCAAGCTCGCAGGCCCACCGCATTTCGAGATCATTTTCCATATCAGGGTCCGCGTCGCTTCTGCCCTCGAACCGGTGGTCGTGACATCCGGTCAGGAGTGTTTCGGGACCGTGTCAAGGCACGCCTCGTCGGTGTTCCTTGCCATGTAGCGCTGTATCTGCCTCACGGCCTTGCTCGGGTTCGAGTACCGGGCGGCAAACTCTCCGAAGGTCGGTTCGAGCTGGGAGGACAGGCGCTGGTTGACATCGCTGACGATGTTCACCACGTGGTCCGGCTCCAGGTCGCAGTCGACGGCCAGAGCGGTCCAGTCCTTCAACACTCCAGGACCTCAGACATCCTCACTACCTTGCACCCGGCTCACGTCCATGTGCGCGGCCCTGAGGATGAAGGCCAGCTGTCCCGGCCGCAGGGGCGCCGCGCCCTCCAGTACCCGGTTCACACTGGCGGGTGTGATCCGATCGTGCGCACTCGGCTGGTCGAACAGGTCGTCATGATCCGCCACGCGCAGTCGTTCTGCCTCCTCGGCCAGGGCCGTTGCATCCAGGTCGAGGACCTCCAACATGTCTCGAAGCCGGCGGGCGACCTGAGTGCGGGTCAGGCTGGTGGCGGATCCCAGGTGGCGCAGGCGGTCGCGGGCGTGTTCGTCGGCCACCCGGCCTCCGCGAGCGAAGGCGCGCAGCAGGGTCGGCTTGTGGTCCCAGTGCTGTCCGAACCGTTCGGGGCGGCTGCCGCGGATGAGGTGCTGGGCCACCACGCCCGGCTGGTCGCTGTTCAGCATTCGACGCAGCGCCGCGGTCACGACCGGCCGGTGTTCGGTTGCCACCCGTTCCAATCCGTGGTCGAGCAGAGCGGTGAGCAGGGCGTCGGCACCGGCCTCGTCGATCATGGAGGTCACGCCACCCACCCTACCGGTGATGTCGGCGTGCGCCTTGGTGTCAAGTGGTGGAAGCAACGAGTGCTTTTTGGAAGGCTTCTCGTGGGGTGAGGTAGCCGAGGGTGGCTCGGGGGCGTTCATTAAGTTCTTCCGCGATTGCTGTGAGGTAGGGCTGGTGCTGAGGGATGTCAGCGCCTTTGGGTAGGTACTCACGGATCAGCCGGTTTGTGTTCTCGATTACTGCCCTGTTCCCATGGGGAAGGCGGGTGAGCGAAGTACACCGGCAGATCAGTGGCCATGGTCAACGCGGCATGCCAGGTGCATCTCGGTTCCCTGGTCCCAGGTCAGCGATCCCCGCATCAGATCGGGAAGCCCGGTGACATAGTCGATCAAATGCGTCACACACCCCGGTTGAGTCCTTCCCCCTTTGGGAGAGCCAGGATCGTGACGAACCGGGTACTGCGTTCCACCAGGGTGATCGCCGCGCTCGCACCCCGGGCACCGATGATCAGGTCTGCTTCCCAATGACCAGGCACCCTCCGGCCTGCCACCTCAGCAGGCCGGTCATCAATACCGACCATCCCCACAATCGGGGCGCCACGCTGCCCCAACCCTCGACACGGGCGACGTCGAGTCCTCTTCGAGGGCAGCATCACCCCGTACTCCCGCAGGGTCTTCCGCGGCATCGCGTAGATCCAGGTATAGATTGCTTCATGGGACACGACTGCTCCTTGTACCGGTAGAGAACCCAGACACGGTTCAAGGGTGACATCATCAACCTCGGCTCGCAGCCGGCCAGCGATCTGACGCGGTATCCGAGACATCCGAAGATCGGTCAACACCCTCTACCTCAGCACCGAATCCCGGTCGATCATGCGGGTCTTGGGCCGCAAGCGACGCCGCTTAGCCTGCACATCGACCGTGACGCACACATACCTGCCCTTACCCCGGTTCCGGGCCACCTCACGCGAGACCACCGAGACATCCCGACCAATCCGGCGAGCGATCTCCCGCAACGAATGACCTTCCCCAAGCCCTTTCGCGATCCCGGCCCGATCCATGATCGTCAACACCCGGCGCACCAACAGCCCCCTCCCTGACAAGCACCGTTGCTACGACCCTATGACACCGCCTCTCATCGGTGCGGTTTCTGTGGCGATTCGCGCATGGAGGGCGGGGTGCCACCTGATGCCTTCTCCTAGAAGTACGTCAGTCAACATGAACGAAGCACCCCTACGAATAAGCTTCATGCTCTTCGTATGGCAAGTAGGGCTGCGATGGCCATGTATACGAATGCTATTCCGGCAGCCATTATCGGGGGGAGTCCCGGAGTGGTGAACATGGCGGAATCGCCTGATGGGGTGATAGCCTCCAAGGCGGCGAAAGGGAAGAAATGGCTCACATCGGCTGCTATGCCTCCCAAATAACTGCCGGCTGCTTTCAGGCTTCCTTCCACGACAAACGGTACAGCGAGCAGCAGGGCGACTGCCAGGATCTGTGAATGCGTGATGAGTACCAAATAGGTGGCGATCAGTGACCACCCGAGAACCGAGAAGAATCGTCCTGTCAGGAGGAAAATGAAACCCATCGTTATTTCAGAACTCTCCATTAGTAGACTGTTGGTTGCGATGACCGTGCATCCTAGAATTCCGAGTAGGGCTACCATCGCAGCACATATTCCGACACCGAGAAGTTTCGCCGCGACGAATCTCCCTCGGGAGCCAGCCAGTGTTACTGCGTAGGTGCGGCTTCCGTAACGGTACTCCTGTCCCACTAGAAGTGTGGCCAGTAGGGCGGCGGTCAGCGGAAGAATGGGGCCTTTCCCCACTATCAAAGTTGCGATATCGAGTGAAGATCCGTTCAGCACGCCGTCGCCTCGCATGCCTGCAAGAATAAATGCCATTGCTGCCTGACCGGCTAGATGCAACGTCAACCCTCCGAGCATCAGAAACCAAAAGGATCTCAATGCTATTGCTCTATATAGTTCAAATTGAAGTGCAGCTGATATTCCATTGGGGGGTTGAATCGAATGGGCGGCAGAAAATCCATTCATGGAGATTGTGTTGAGCATCACTCTAGTCCTTCTCTGTAATTATTGAGGAAATCGTGAAATGCTTCCTCCAAAGTGACGAATTCTTCTGTAAACAAGGATATGATTCCACCGAACTGATACGCGAGCTTCGCTACTACAGATCTCTCGCAATCGCTCACCAGAAGTTCGCCGGCATTATCTGACTCTACGGTTGCGCCGCAAGCAATCAATTTCCTCTTTAGGGCCGATTCGGTGCTGCAGCGTATCCGTAGGCGAGGAGTGCTTAGGGTTGCGATAAATGAACGCAGCGATTGATCGAGCACGAGTTTACCTTGCTCTATGAGAAGAACGCGATGGGCCAAGAGTTCCACCTGCGCTAGTTGATGCGATGACAGCAAAACTGCTCCCCCTGCGGTCGTGAAATCTGTGATTACAGAATTCAGCCATCGGATTCCAGAAGGATCCAGTCCGTTGGTTGGCTCGTCCATGACGAGTATTCGGGGGCGAGGTGCGAGAGCCATGGCCAACGACAGTCGTTGTCGCATTCCCAGCGACAGCTGCCCCACGCGACGAGATCCGATATCAGATAGTCCTACTCCCTTCAGCAGCTCGATCGCCCGAATCCTGCTCAGTCTCAAGCTTCGACACCAAGCTTTCAAGAGACTGTCACCATGGATCCCAGGGTGAGCGGCCAAGTTGTCCCACACTACTCCAACTTCGTGAGGGCCTGGAACGCCGTTTTGACATTCTCGATTTAGTACGTGCACTTGCCCCGGTCCGGGTAGGACGCCCAGGATTCTTTTGAACAGCGTAGTTTTGCCCGCACCATTAACGCCGAGGACGCCTATTATTTGCCCTGCAGGAACATTGAAATCTATGTCGTGCAAAAACTCTTTCCCTCCATAGTGTGCGCCGAGGTGGACGGCTCGCAGCAGGATGCGCATGCTCATTGCCTTCCCGGAGTCAGCTGGTATTCGGCATCGGGATGGAAGTTCTGCGGATGCTCATGCGTGGCCACCACGACGAGGCGGTCCTCGGCGCGCCACCGGTCCATCTCATCCCACAGGACTCTCCGGGCGTGGTCGTCCAGGCCGAGGAACGGTTCGTCGAGCATGACCACCTCGAACCGGCCGAGCGTGCAGACGATGAGCCACAGTTTGCGTTCCGTGCCTGAGGACAGTTCGCAGGCACGGACATCCAGCCACTCATCCAACCGATAGGTACGCACGCGCGCCAGGACATCGTCCATGGCAGCTCCGGTCAACTGGGCGGTGAAGGCGAGATGATCAAAGACGCTCATTGTCGGATAGAGAGCGGGTTTGGTGCGCACCACTCGTCTGAAGCTACGGGCGGCCGCGCTGGCCGCGGGGTGGCCACAGATTTCCACTCGCCCTTTCTGCGGTCTCAGATAGCCGCTGACGAGCTCGACCAGGGTGGACTTTCCGGCCCCGTTGGCGGCACGGAGCGCAACGACACCCGACCGCGGGAAGGTCATGGTGACGTCATCGAGAACAGCCACCTCCGGTGTGTACCCGAACGTCACATGATCGAGAAAGATGCGTTCTCCACGACCTTCATAGACATCCATGCCAAACCTCCGAACAAGACGATGGGAAGCAGAACAGCGAGATGGGCGAAACCAGGATTGAGGGCGACCACGAGCCCAGGGGCAGCCAGCAGAACCCCCGCCAGGGCGCCGGCAAGTGACGTTCGTGCCCGCCCGTCGGGAAGCTCAGGGGCCGCGAACATTGCATACCCCAGAGCCCCCGCCAGCTGCGTCGTCGTGGGCAGGAGCAGAGCCTCGAGGGACGGGGCGCAACCCAGACCGGCGCACAGGGCCAGGATCCCGACAGTAACGACAGCGCCGTCCACCAGATGGGCCATGGCAGATCCGAGTGCGAGGTGCCTCAGCGATGCTCCTGATTCCCAAGCTGCCCGGAGTTGTCGGCGGCAGCTCCGGACACCGAACCAGCAGACGCCCATGTCCCCCAGGGGCAGGGACATGAGAAACCCCGCGACGGCCATTGTGTTGGTGAGTATCGGCGTCACGTGGCCGAGCAAGACGTTGAGCCACGGTATCGTGAAACGGATACTGGCGGCCAGTGCTGCGAGCAGCACGCACAACACCACCAGGCGGATCGTCATCGAACGCACCGGCGGCACCCATGTGCCACGGCGCAGTACCACGACCGTCATGGCCCAGGCCGGCAATGCGAGGAGACGACATCCCCGGCTCCGTCGGCGCCGCGTCGTTATTGCTGCCGGCGACGTGGTGTGGGCGAGCCGGTGAAGGCCGCGCCACGCAGCTACTGCAATCGCCAGAAGAAGAAGCGTCAGCGGAACCCCTGCCTGTGACCACGGGAGTGCAACAGCTGTCACGCATAAGGCTCCCAGCAGCAGGCAGAAGGTCAGATGCCGCCACCCGATGTCCCGGATGGCGAGTTGCGCCATGAGTCCGAGCCGGGCTACGTAGCCGCCCAGGAACATCGCGAACGTGGCCACCACCGTCTCTGGAGTTGCGGAAACCCCCCACAACAAACCACTGAAGAGCAGGCAACCGTACAGTGCTTCCAGCAGCGTCGGCGCCGCGAAACGAACCCCGAACCAGCTCCCCAGGCTCAGGTCGACCGCCCGCATGAACGGTCCTAGGCTGGGGGCGGTCAGTTCCTCACGCTCCTGGGTGACGAGCACCTGCACTGTTGTCCACACCGTCCAAGCCGTGGCAAGGGACACCCAGGGCACGAAGACCTCGATGGTGTTCAGCAGCCGTCCCACCCACAGCGCCAGCGCCAGCGTGGGCACCAGCCCCAGGACCGCCACCATTCCCAGCATCAGCAGAATGGTCCGTGGCCTCCATGCGATACCGAACTTGGATCCGATGTCATAGGCCCACAGCAGGGCCGCCGCTCTTGTCTGACGCACGGGGTTTCTCCATTAGAAATTCCGGCTCGGTCGCTCTGTTTCGCTGCGTGAGGCCCATGCCATGACGCAGAGGACGCCTAGAAGACCCGCGGAGACGATGCCGATCCATCCAGCGATGTTCTGAGGGATGAACGAGCCCGCGGTGGCACGATAACTGCCACCTGCGGCGAGCATCACAGCTCCGCCGAAGACCAGGGAAGCCCCCACCGCGCGTTCCTGGAGACCCAGGAGCAGAACCACCAGGATGATGATGCCGCCTCCTGCGATGAAGATGTAGGTGGCATAACCCTCGGCGATGCCCATTAGCGCGGACAACACATTGCTCACGATGGCCAGCGCAGCCAAGGCCAAAAGCCAGGGATTCGTGTTCCGAAATTTCATTGCGATCCTCCCCTGGAATTAGAATAAGCCAGCTAGTAGCGAGTAGCCGGCCAAGACTGCCAGCATGATGGCAGAACGCTTGGAGTGGATGGGCGTGCCTTGGACCTTAAGAAACGCCATACCGATGAGGACCCCCACGGCTGGCAGGGCTACATACCAGCCGACATAACCGCGAATCGATGGGAAGCTGGCTGCGAGAGTGACTAGGTGGGTTCCCCCAACAAGGGACAGTGAGACCAGCCAGAATGGCCCGAATCCCAGCCGTCCTGAGATGTTTAGCCGGTTTTCAATTTTGGCCCCGATTCCTTGGTATATTAGGAACAGCAGGCTAGCGAAGAATACTGCCATTACAACGCCGACATTCAAGGCGAGATTGAGCAGTTGTGGATCTAGTTCGGCGACCTCGGAAGAATTTGATGCTTGGATTATGTTGAGGGCCTGCCCCCATTGCATCGGAGCTCTTGCGATGAGGAGCAGGGTTACGATCGCCCAGGCGAGCAATCGCCATGCATGTGATGCGGTCAGGAATTTTTTCTTGCCCGTTGTTTCGTGGTCGGTGAAGGTTGGTGTTGACATTTTTTATCCTGCGAATCGGACTGCTATGATTGCCGCCTCGATGACGGCAGCTGTGGAAATGATGAGTGCGGCTAGCGCGAGGATTTTGAGGCTTGTAGCCATGCCATCTCCGTAGGGGCGAATCCAACCTGCTTTTTCCTGGTTCACGCAGGCTGCGATCGTTGGCCAAGCTCCCGCTACGCCCGCCACAATAAATCCCAAGAACTCCAAGGGGGCGTATGGCCATATGGAAGCTATGACCATCTCCCAGCTTGTGTTGTTGGCAGCCGCCGACATGGTGGCCCCGACGAAGGTGGCGAGCATGAAAGTGGCGAGAAGAGCGCCGATGCCCAAGGTGATTACTCCTGTGTAGAGGAGTAGGCAGCTGGAGAAATTCGTTGCTACGATGTTTTCAAGAGTTGGCCAGAAGGTTGCGGGGTCTTTGTGGCTTGGTTGCTTGCTGATGATGCCATTCAGGCTGATGGCGCCAGTAGCTGCTCCAATGGTGGCGGTGATCACGATGATGAAGGTCGCCCACGAGAGAGTTTTGCGATCCAGGCATGTGAAGATCATAACTGTTCTTCGACGGTTAGTGGCGAAGGGGATCTGGGGCATGCATGGAGCTCGATCTGTTCTTTCTGTGGGCGGTTTGAAGCTGCGCTGTACCATCGTGATCACCACCAGTCAGTTGTTAGGCAACAGCAGCCTGCTTGCCCCACTTGGTGATTGCCCAGCGCGCGGTACCGATGACCGCAGTCGCAATGCCACCCGAGAGAAGGCCCATGACAATGCTCAGAGCCAAGCCGCCGACGCTGACTGCATTGACGATCTGGGCGGCGAATGCGGTGGAGAGGCCGAACATGCCGGCGATGTACATGGACCCGAACAGGGTGGCGAAGAAGCCGAGCGCGCCAACGACGGCTGCTGCGGCGATGGACGAGATTCGAGACATCGTGAGTCTCCTTTCAGTTGTTTGTCCGGCCACCATGGCCCGGACAGTCTCAGGCTACGGCTTACCCTTAGGAAGTAGATCGGTAAAAAGGCTGATTCGAGTGGTCCTTATGGGCAGTTTTGTAATTTTGAAGGAAGAGTGCGGAGTGGAAGTGATTGAACCTGTCTCTATTCTGAGCGTGGTGTGGGTGGTCAAGGCGGCGATCGTGGGAAAGTCGAGGTGGCCGCTCAGACTCGGCTGGGTTGCTCCATGGAGGATTCAGGCGTCCGCGAGTCCGAGTTGGTAGGCGCGGATCACCGCCTTGGTGCGGGAGGTCGCTCCCAGCTTCGTCATGATCCTCGAGATATGGGTCTTGACCGTCGACTCCGACATGTACAGACAGGACGCGATCTCCTTGTTCGAAGCCCCCTCGCAGAGCTGCTTGAGAACATCACGTTCCCTGGAGGTCAGCTCATCGTACAGCTGCGCCTCCTCGGGAGCATGCCGCGCATTGCTGCTGATCATTCCGAGTAGGTTCTCAGACAAGACAGCTGCCCCGTGGTGGACGGTCCGTACAGCGTCCCGTATGGCTTCGGGAGCGGACCCCTTGAGAAGATACCCTGAGGCGCCGTTTTCGATCCCCTCGTGCACCTTCGCTTCCTCAAGTAAAACCGTGAGCAGCAGGACCCGGGTTCGCGGGTGTGCTTTCCGGATCTTGGCCGTTGCGGCGATCCCGTCAAGCCTCGGCATCTGGATATCTATGATGACGACGTCCGGATCGTGTTTCTGGGCGAGGGTGACTGCTTCGAGACCATCTCGCCCTGTTGCTAGAACGAGGAATCCGTGATCGGCGCTGAGGTAGGAACTGAGGGCGGAGCAAACGAGGGGGTCGTCGTCGATTACAAGGACTGTGATGGGTGTGCTCATGGGTTGCTTCTCTTTACAGGTAATTGGGCTCGAACCGTCCAATGGGTTCTGCTTGGACCTGCTTCGAACTCGCCGCCCAGCAGGGATACGCGTTCACGCAGTCCCAGCAGGCCAAAGGATCTGGCGTTGACTCGTCGGGTGTTCGGGGTGAACTGGTTGATCACCGCGATCTCAACGGATGTCTCGTCGTGCTGTTCGAGGAAGATGTGGCACATGCCCTCGGGGGTGCCGTGTCTGACGACGTTCGTTGTCGTCTCCAGCAGGATCTTGCCCACGGTGTCCCTGGTGACCGGGGGCAGTGATTCTTCGTCGAATTCCGATGATGTGGTAACCATGAATCCCTCCTGTTTCAATCGTCTGGTGCAGCCGTCGAGAGTGTCTTGCACGGAGCCGACGTGCCAGGTCTCGTTCCCAGGAATCTCGGTTCTGATCCGCAGCGCGACAAGAATGCTGCGCAGATCAACGGCGGCCTGCCGCCCCTCCTGGAGGAGAAAGTCAATGTCCTGGAGCATCACGGGATCCTCGACGCCGCGCAACTTGACCTGCTCGCAATGCATGATGATTCGGTTCATCGCCGAGGCCACGGTGTCGTGTAGATTGCGTGCAAGGGAAACCCGTACCGCGTGGATCATCTGTTGTCGTTCGTTTTCAAGCCGTGAGAGGCGAGTCACGTAGTGGGAGATCCAGCTTCCCAGCACCCATGCGGCGGCGATCAGCGACAGGCAGAACAACAAATTGAGCAGAAGCTCCCCCTCGTCGCTGCTCACCGGGGCGATGATCGCGGTCTGCAGAGCCGCGGCCAGGATCGCCGTGATATTGCGGACCCGATGATTCCGCTTTACGCATGCCATGAGCAAGGGAATGTCCATGGCGAAAACCGCGGGAGTCACCACCCCGAGGAGGACGAATGCGGTTGTGAGGGCAGTCGTCACCATGGTGCTTGACCGGGGCCACCACCCCGACAATCCGGCGGCGAGGAAGGTCGCCACTGAAAGAATGAAGGCCATGGCATCGGGGTATTTCGGGATCACCGTGGCCAGGCCAATAGCAGCCAAGAACCCGGAGATCCACCAGTCCTGAGGAATCCGGTCACGGCACAAGCCAGCAGCGGGTACATGCTCCCGACCCTGCTGTCTCATCATGCCATCGAATCGTATCGCGACTGACGCGCCGATGTCGGTGATGAGCTGGAATCTATCGTCCTGTTACCGGGAGTGGTCTCCATATGAGTGGGTTGTGCCGTTGCGGTCCGACTCGGCCACCCTCAGGAGGGATACATTTCCCCTTGGTATGTTCGGACATGTGGGTCGCCGTAGGGGCCGGCCCCCGGATGTCGGGAGAACAACATGAGCAAGCGGATCGGTGTGGGGGTCATCAGCCTCGGATGGATGGGTAGGCTGCACGCGCGCAGCTACCGCGCCCTGGCGGAGCGCTATCAGGGGCTGGGGGCCGAGGTGCGTCTCGTCGCCGCCTGCGACCCCGTGGAGGCGGCCCGCGACGAG
>ERZ773076.879-NODE-879-length-14110-cov-6.520455_pt1 | contig 14110 bp, 14 predicted proteins | sample MGYA00580613_ERZ773076 | MGnify/ENA primary metagenome ERZ773076 (study PRJEB29015, sample SAMEA2738005) | human oral metagenome | biome: human oral; feature: human-associated habitat; material: dental | place: China | collected 2057 ...
AAGATCAATGCATTAAAAGGTTGAGCCATCAAACTAAAGCTAGTGACTAGAATAATGCCAGAGGGAATTGTTACGCCATAATGAGCAATAGCATGAGTATAGATTGGCCCTAGCCAGCTAGCTGTATAAAGTCCTAAACTAAACCAGATTATACTAGTTGCGATAACTTTTAGAATATTACCATTTGTTATTGCCACGATTGATTCCACCATAAATGGAAGTAAAACCAAATCAACGATTGGCAAAGTTTTGTTGCCAGGCAAAAGGAAAGCTAAGATAAGCATAATTGGAATTAAAACTATTCCTGAAATTATAGTAGCCGATTCACCATATCCTACGCTATCGTCAACTGCCAGAAACCATCTTTTTTTATCATGAATTGGATTTATTTCAATGCCAAGATTGGATTTTTGCTTTTGCTTACGACTTTTATCTATTTGTTCAGCCAAAGGAGTAAAGGCCATATTAAAGACTGTTGCAATCAGAGGAAAAATGGTAATTACAGCTGATAATTGAATAGTAAATTGAAAGATTTGCTCCCAAGCACTGACTTGGTTGAGCTCTTTGATATTTGCAATTAGGCTGATAAATAGTCCTAAAGCAGCTCCTAGAATTGGAGATTCACCAAATATTCCTAGCTTATGCTTTAAGGTGGTTGGTGTGAGAGTAGTTCGATTAAAACCTAGTCGATTCCAAAGCGGATCAAGTAAAATAGCGGGAATTGTTTGAACTATATTTTGTGCGGAGCAAACAGTAATGTTTTTGCTTTTATAGTAAGTTGACCAACGGTCTGCTTGAATTTCGGCAAAAAGTAGCGTGTAGAGAAGCATGAAGAATGAAAGCCCTAAGGAAAGCCACCAATCATGAGTAACGTAGAATGCCAGACTTCCCCAGAGCATAAAAACAAAGTTATTCCATAAGTTGGATGGCATGAAGACTTTTGTAATTCTTGTAGCAAATAAGATTATTTCTACACAATAGTCCAAATATAAAAAATGTTAAACCAATAGCTGATCCAAAACTGGCAACTGCTCCAGCCTCCCAGCCTATGTCAACGATGGGGCTTTTAATTCCAGTGTTGTTGACCATTTTATAAACAATTTTGATAACTATTGGAGTAAATTGATTGATAATCCATGAAAAACCAGTCAAACCAATTCCTGCATAAAGACCATAGAGCAAGCTTTTCTTAGGATCATACCCTACGAATAAAGCGATGATAAAAATTGTTGTTGGTATAACTATCGTTGTACCAAAAGAATTAAAGAAAAAATTAATAGTATTCATCAATGGTGATCATCCCTTGTAACTAATAACATAAGTATATCCAGATGGGGGGGTCAAGCAAGTTACTTAATGCTAAGAGCAGGTTAATCTTCGTATTTTTTTATTATATTTTGTATAATACTTTTATAGTATTTTTCTATTTTTTATTTAAGGAATGGGTAGTATGGAATATTTAAAGCTGTTAGGAATATTAATAATTGTGGTCGGCTTTGTCCTAAAGTGGGATACGACTGCAGTTGTAGTTATTGCAGCAATTGTAACGGGACTATTCTCAGGAATGGATTTTGTTAAGTTGCTGGAAGTAATTGGAAAGAGTTTTGTAGACAACCGAATGGTAAGTTTGTTCTTCTTAACTTTACCAATGATTGGACTAGTTGAATCTCATGGGTTAAGAGATTATGCAGTTAATGCGATTAAAAAGTTGAAGAAATTAACTGCTGGAAAGATTTTAAATATCTATCTTTTAATTCGTGAATTAGCTGGTGTCTTTGGAATTTCTCTTCAAGGACAAGTTCAATTCGTTCGTCCATTAATTGCGCCAATGGTAATTGCTGCTGCTGAAGACCAAGATAAGAAGAAATTAACTGAGTCAGAGATTGACTTAATTAAGGGTCGTAGTGCAGCAGTTGATAACTTTGGTAACTTTTTTGCTCAAAACTTGTTTGTGGCTTCAGGTGGTGTACTTTTAATTTCTTCAACAATGAAGTCGCTTGGCTATAAGGTTGATCCGGTTGGGATTGTGCTTAATACGATTCCAATTGCGATTATTACTTTTGTTTTAGTCTTTGCTTATAATCTTTACTTTGACCGTCAGATGAAGAAATGGGAGGGTCAATAAAATGCAAAATACGATTAACTTTTTACTCGCCATCCTTTATGCCCTGATTGGTTTATGTATGGCGGTTGCTGGAATTGAAACTTTAAGAGATAAGGCAAATAAGGCGAGAATTGGAACTGCCGTTTTTTGGTTCTTCTTGGCAATTATTTTTGCCTTTGGAGATTGGATTCCAGCTGTTGTATCGGGTGCGATGGTTTTAGTAATTGGAATTTTAGCTTTGTTTAAGCAAATTCAAGTTGGTAACTTGCCTAAGTTAGATCCTAAAACCGCGCAAGAAGGTGCGAAGCGTTTAGGAGCTAAAGTATTTTTACCAAGTATAGTTTTAGCATTAACTTCTATTTTAATTGCTCAGTTCACTCCACTTGGTGGGCAAGTTGGAATTGGTATCGGTGCCGTTGTTTCACTCATTTTGGCTATTTTCTTAACTAAGGCTCCAGCTAAACAGGTCTTTAAAGATTCGCAAAGAATGGTGCGAAGCGTTGGTGCACCTGGCGTTTTACCGCAACTATTAGCTATGCTTGGAGTAGTCTTTACCACTTGCGGTGTTGGTAAGCTAACTGCTAATATGATTAGTCATGTTTTTCCAGCTGGAAATCATTTCTTAGGAGTGGCGTTATACTGTATTGCGATGGCGCTCTTTACTTATATCATGGGTAATGCCTTTGCTGCCTTTGCTGTAATTACAGCAGCAATTGGTATTCCATTTGTAATTGCTCAAGGAGCCAATCCAGTAGTTGTTGCGGCAATTGGAATGACATCAGGATACTGCGGAACGTTGGTAACGCCAATGGCTGCTAACTTTAACACCTTGCCAGTAGCTCTTTTAGAAATGAAAGATCAGATGGGCGTTATTAAGCAGCAGGCACCAGTTGCAGTTATTTTGTTGATTGTTCAAATCGGTTTAATGTACTTTTTAGCATTTTAATCTTGAAAGGATAATATTATGAAAATTTTAGTAACAGGATTTGATCCATTTGGCGGAGATAAAATTAATCCCGCAATTGAAGCAGTTAAAAGACTGCCTGATGAAATTAAAGGTGCAGAAGTTGTTAAGTTAGAAATTCCAACTGTCTTTAATAAGTCAGCTGAAGTTGTCAAAGAAGCAATTGAAAAAGAAAATCCTGATTATGTCTTAAATGTTGGTCAGGCTGGTGGTCGTTTTGGCTTAACTCCAGAGCGAGTAGCAATTAATATCAATGATGGACGAATTCCAGATAATGAAGGCTACCAACCACTTGGTGAACCAATTCATAAAGATGGAGAAACTGCCTACTTTACACAATTGCCAATTAAGGCAGAGGCAAAGGCAATTAGGAATGCAGGCTTACCAGCTAGCGTTTCAAATACTGCTGGTACTTATGTATGTAATCATATTATGTATCAAGTTCAATATATGAGAGATAAAGAATTTCCTAACATTAAGGCAGGATTTATTCATATTCCATTCTTACCTGAGCAAGTTGTAAACCGTCCTAATACTCCATCCATGGCGCTTGATGACATTGTTAAAGGATTAACTGCAGCTCTTAGCGCTATTGTTGAACGTGATGGTAAGGGCGATATTGAAGCAATTGAAGGCGCAAATCACTAAAGCGTAGGTGATTTATTGTATGTTTTGGGTGTTTCTAAGTTTAGCGATTATTGGATTCATTTTATGCTTACTAGTCAGGCAGCACATTATTAAATATGGTTTTCCATTTGCTTATTGCTTAATTGGAATTATTGTTTCTAGTTTTGTCTGTTTAACGCAATTTGGTAATCATGATACAAATTTCGATTGGTATGGTTATCTAGTAATTGTGTTTATAGTTGAAACTTGGTATTTGTACCATTACTTTTTATTAAGATCATAAAAAGAGGCTAATGTAGCCTCTTTTAAGTAAGGTCAAGCACGTAAGGTGTTTGGCCTTTTTCTTTGTTTTTATAATCTTATCGTTTTACTTTTTATTGGCTGCAGTTGTAAGTACTGTTTCACTTAAAATGCAGCAATGGTTAGTTAATGCAATTGCTCAGAAAATTTTAGCCTCAGGAATTGGCTTGATTAATATGATCCTTATGGTACTGCATCAGTGATGACTACGTTATTAACGACATACGTTTTAATCGGAATCCAAAATTTTGTACTTGTTTGGTTCTGTCCATCTCATTAAAATAGTGATAAAAATTTTTGATTAGGGGTGAAGGTAAAAATGACAATAGGAGATCTGCTTAGGCAATACCGTATTAACCAAAATAAAACTTTGCAAGAATTTGCGGGTAATATAATTGATCGATCTTACTACGGAAAAGTAGAAAGAAATATACATCAAATTTCAGCGGAAAACTTAATTAATCTGCTTAGATATAATCAAATTGATGCTATAGAATTTATTGAAACTTTAGACCCAAATTATGAAAACTATCAAAGTCAGATTCAAATTCAAAGAAAGATAATGGAAAAAGCATATTATCAAGTAGATAAAGATAAACTAAAAAAGGTTAAATTAATGATTACAGAAAGTAAATTATCTGAAAAAGATAAAGAAATTCAAAATTTGATTGCTGATGGACTTTTAGAATTACTAAATCCGGATAAACCTAATCAAAAAATTAGAGATGAGATTAAGAAGAAAATTTTTGAAATTCCAAATTTCAATAGTACTAAGTTTATGCTGTATTGCAATTCTATGCGTTTCTATAGTTTGGCTGATAACGAAGCAATTGTTAGAAAGATAATTGAAAAGTATCAAGTGCGTGAATCTATGCTTGTTAAAAAATCTCTACTTTCTTTAGCTATTAATGTTTTAGTCCTTTCTATCGAAGAAAATAAATTTGAGAATATTGATTTTTATATTGATTTTGCTAATAAGGTTCCAACTAATCCTGATCTTTTCTTTTATAAAAGTGCTATGACCTTTTTTACTTATTTCATTCAATATAAAAAGAATCAAGATAAGTCTGCGTTGCAATATTGCGATGCTATAATAAAAAGTTTTTGTCTTGTAGGTATGCCTGAGTATGGGGAAGAGCTACGAATATAGTCTGGATTGTTGCCGCTATGATTTGATCGTACAAAGAACGCAGTTTTAAACTGCGTTTTTTATTATGCCTGTTAAGTGATCGTGACTATATATTGGGATTATTTAAAAAATGAATGTAGACGCTATGTTAAAAATTGTATTTTTTTCGCTGAGCTTTTAAATACTTAAACATATCTAGGTAGGTGGTGGCTTGCACACTGCACCCTAAATCTAAAACTTCTGAAATTAATGTAAGTATTGGTTTGTCATCACCATTTTTCATGTAATCAATTGCCTTTTGCAAATAAGTCAAGGTTAGAGTAAAAAACATTAAATATTGTGGTAATTCGATTTTTTTAAGTTCTTTGACTAATTTCTGAGCATAAGACAATTCATTAAGTGAAATCAGCCGTAAAATGCCATCTGATAAACTTCCCATAATGATTTCTAAGTTAAAACTAGTTTCAGCTTCTTTAAGACGGTCAATATTACGAATGATTTGCATTGAACTACCATAAATTTGCTTAGGATTGAATAGAAAAATTGATGCACCAAACGCTGAAATATAGTATTGACTCCATAAATTGACTTTTGAAAAAATTGCAAAAAGCTTTTTTTGGTCAATAGGAGGCAAGTAATTTTTATGTTCGATGATAAAAAGTTGATTACATAGATTAGCAGCCATAAATAAGTCAAACTTATTATGATTTTTATGATACTTAGTTAGTTGTTTTTGTGTAACTCGTTTGAGAAACGGAATATTTTCTTTTTCAGTAGCTTCAGAAAGCTCAGGATCTATTTCGGGTCGTGGTGAAAATTTGGACCAACCCATAAATTCATGACTAGTAATGTGAATTCTATTTAGTAATTTCATTGCCGTACTAAATTCAACCTCGACTTGATCATTTTCCCAGCGTGATAGTTTTGATTCAGAACAGATTCCGCTGCAAGCTTCTTTTTGCGTAATACCTTGTTCTAAGCGTAATTCTTTGAATTCATGACCATACATTTTTTCATTCTCCAAAAACTAACTTGCAGATCTGTAAGAGATTTATTTTTAAGTATAATCTCATCATATACTCTTATCAACAAGTTTAAATCGATGAGGGGATGAAGAAGATGCTGTTTAAGTATTCAAATAAATTTAGATTCATATTGATGATTATCTTTGGTTTAATTGCTAGTTTTCAAAATATTATTATGGCCAATGTTGTGCAAACACTAACTAATATTGCTACTAATAAGAACTGGGGCAAAATTACACAATTTTTGATTATTATCATTGCAGCATTAGTTGTTACCTTAATTGCAAGCCTAGTATTTAACAGATTGAAAACTAATACAATTAAGGAAACTAACACTTATTTAAGAACACATATTTTGGGTGGAATGCTAGAAGAGTCAAAAGACGAAAATAATGATAGTTTAGGATTTTTAACTAATGATTTTAAACTACTTGAAACTAATCGTTTTAATGCTCAAATTGAAATTATTATGCAGATTTTTTCGTTAGTATTAGCACTAGGCTATGCTTTAGCAGTTAATTGGCTACTTACATTACTATTCCTAGTTGGATCTTTTATTCCAATGGTTGTTTCTAATGTTTTTCAAAAGCCTATTCAAGAATCTTCTGAAAAGTGGACTAGTGCTAATAGTAAGTATGTTAATCAGACTAAAAACTTCTTAGCAGGTGTTGAAACGCTACATTTATATGATGGTCAAAATCAGGCGGTTGCTAAAAATAAACAAACAATTTCTAAGCTAGAACAAGCATTGAGTAATATGAATCTCTTAAACCTTGATACGAACTCATGGATTAATTTTGTTGGAAATATTGTTACATTTTTGATGCCATTTCTATTTGGAATTTATTTAATTGTAAAAGGACAAACAAGTTTAGGAGCTTTATTTGCAATTGTGCAATTAGCCAATTCATTTATAAATCCAATTTTATTTATCTTAGATGATAGAAGTAAATTGTCTACTACTAAGAAGATTGTTGAGAAGGTTAATGACTTTTTAGATAAAGAAAAAGATGCAGAAAATAGAAAAGTTGTAAGTTTACAGGATTTACAAGTAGAAGATTTGATCTTAAAGAGAGATGGTAAGCAATTAGCTACTGGGATTGACTTAAATGTCAACCTAGGTAAGAAAATTGCTGTCATTGGACCATCTGGAGCAGGAAAATCGACTTTATTGCAGTTCTTACTATATGGAAAATATGGAAAAGCAGAGGCGATTAGATTAAATGATAAAAGAGTAAAAGCTGGTACATTTCCAGACTTATTCTCATATGCAAGCCAAGCACCGGTTATTTTTGCGGATAGTCTATTGTTTAATTTGACTTTAGGAAAAAACATTTCCCGGGAAAAGGTAGAGGAAGTTTGCGATAACTTGGACTTGAGCGAATTAGTTAAAGAAAAAGGCTTTGACTATCAATTAGGAGAAGCAGCCGATAAATTATCAGGTGGACAACTAGCACGGATTGAGTTAGCAAGAGCAATTTTAATGAAGCGCCCAGTGTTATTACTTGATGAAATTAATGCTTCCCTTGATAAGAAAACTTCTGATATAATTCATAAATATTTATTAGCTTCAAAGTTAACTTTTATTGAAGTGATTCACCACTATGAGAAAGATGAATTGAAGCAATATGACGAAATACTTGACTTGAAGGAACATATTTAGATGAATTGGAAGAAAACATTATTTAGTATTGGCATTATTGTAATTATATTAGTTGGAGGATTGACAATGTTTAATGTAGCTAATCAAAAAGTTGTTAATCAGGATTATTCACTTTCTAAATTTACTAAAGTAGATATAGATATTCCAACAGGAGATGTAGTTTTAAAAGCAGGAAATAAATATCATGTTAGTTACTCTGGATTAGAAAAAAATGTCCCTAAAGTTGAGATTAAAGATAGTAAATTAAAAATTAGTTTTAAGAATCAAATTACCCACATTCGTTTATTTAACTTTAAGCAATTAAATTCTAAAATCGTCATTGAAATGCCGAAAGAACAATTAGAAAGTTTAAATGTTGATAATTCAAATGGTAATTTTAGTGCTGATTATTTAGCAGTGAAAATAGGCGATATTGATTTATCAAACGGCAATATCGATATTAAAGATTTGAAGACTAAAGATGGAATTAGTTTTGATACTTCAAGAGGAAATATTAGAATTGAAAGAAGTAATGCGACTGGTTATGATCTAGATACTTCTCTTGGGAAAATTACAATTAGTGGTAAAAAATATGGTGATTCCTTTGAAAAGAATAGTGACTCTAGGAATGTTTTAGAAGCAGACACTTCTTTGGGTAGTATTTCAGTAAATTAGAATATAAAAAAACGAATTAGCTATTTGTTGATTAAATCAACGGCTAATTCGTTTTTATTTTAGTGATTTTTTATGCTACGTTTAATGTAGTAGTTCAAGATAAATGGTGAGAGGACAGTGGTGATAATAATTACCAGGATTAAACTTGAATAAATATCCTCTGGGAAGAGGTGGTGCGTAATTCCGATTTGAGCAACAATCAAGGCTACTTCACCACGTGATACCATCCCAGCACCAACGATGTTTCCCTCATTTTTGGTAAAGCCAAATAATTCACTTGAATATTTACCAGCCCAGAACTTAGATACGACAGCTAAAATTGTCATTACAATAATGAACCAAATATCTTTAATAAAACTAGCAAATGTCATTGAAAGACCAATATTTACAAAAAATACTGGAATAAAAATTGAATATCCAATTGCACTAACTGAAGATTGAACTTCTTTATATTGCGGAGTTTGTCTGATTGCAAGACCACCAAAAAAGGCCCCTACAACCGCACTTAAACCTACAAAGTCAGCTGCCCAAGCCATTGATAAGGCAAGTACAAGTGATCCAATAACTACAGCATAATCGACTTCAATTTTTTCTGCTAATTTCATAAAATATGGTGCGATGAATTTGAAGATAATCCAGACTACAACAAAATAGATTACTTCAATTAATAAATTAAGAAAGAAATTATTAGTTAAACCACTTTTACCGCCTTCATGACTAAAGGTAGTAAATAAACTAAGTACAATTACTGCTAAGATATCATCAACCACAGCTGCTCCTAGAATAGCTGTACCAGCTCGGGTATGAATTTGATTAGCTTCTTGCAACACGACAACTGAAATTGAAACACTAGTAGCCGCAAATACAATTCCGATAAATAGGGCTTCAAGGAAGTTCATTCCAAATAAGTAGCTTGCAATTCCCATGAAGAAAACTGGTAGGATAACGCCAATTCCAGCAACAGTGAAACTTAGATTGAAATATTTCTTCAATAATTCTAAGTTACTTTCTAGCCCAGCTAAGAACATCAACAGAATTACACCAAACTCTGAAAAGAGCGAAATGATTTCGTTTGGCTTAACTAGACCTAAAATGGCTGGTCCTAATAAGATTCCTGATAATAATTGACCAATAACTGCTGGCATATTAAGACGAGAAAAAAGTTGTCCTAATAATGTAGTAGCCAGCAGAATTAAAATTAATTCTCCTAAAAAGTGCATTTCTTTCAACTTTCTATAACTTTGTGGCAAAATAAAAAACTTTCAAGCGCTTATTGACCCAAATAAGCAAATCTTGAAAGTTTTAAATAAAACCCAACCACTAATGAAAAATATTTAACTAAATTTTAGTTTAGCTAAAAACTTTCTTGGTTGCAAACTAGTTTTTTTATTTCTCTAATCCTGTTTGTTTAGGATTGGTTGGCTTAGTTTTAGCAAGAAGAGCAAGCAAGATAGTAATTAAGTCGACTACTTCTTGTAAAATTGCACCCCAGAATGCTGGAATGATACCGGTAAAGGCAATCAATTCAATTAAGATAACGATACAAATTGCGGTAATAATATCAACGTGGGCAACTTTCATCGTATGTTTAGAAATTGCGACAGCATCGTTAACTTTAGAAATATCATTAACCATAATAACTGCATCGGCACTTTCGCTAGCAGCGGTTGCACCTTTAGCACCCATAGCGATACCAACATCAGCAGCCATTAAACTAGGTGCGTCATTAACACCATCTCCAACCATGGCAACTGGTCTGAGATTAGGTTTAACATCTCTAATAGCCTGAATCTTTTGAGCAGGAAGCAAATCAGCGTGAACTTCGCTTTCTCTAATTCCGGCTTCTGTAGCAACTTTGTCGGCTACAGATCTACGGTCACCAGTCAGCATCATAATTTGCTTGATACCTTGACGGCGAAGACGAGCGATTGTTTCTGGGGTGTTTTTTCTGATTTGGTCTTGGAAAGTAATATATCCAGCAAATTTATTGTCAATTGAAACAAAGACAGCTGTTGATTGAACTGTGATTTTTTCTTGATCAGGATCAACGTAGGCAAGTTTACCAACTTTTACTAGTTTACCGTCTACTTCACCGCTAACACCCTTAGCAGTAGCCTCTTTTAAGTTGGTAACTGGTTTAATTAAGTTTTTATCTGTGCTTTTTACTAATGAAGTTGCGATAACGTGACTTGATTGTTGTTCAACGCTAGCTGCCAAACCTTGTAATTCTTCTTTTGAAATTGAGCTATCTTTTGCTAAAACGACTTGGTCAATAACTAGTTGGTTTTCGGTTAAAGTACCGGTTTTATCAAAAGCAAAAGTTAGGGTACGAGATAACTTTTCAAGCGTAGTACCAGACTTTACAATAATGTGGCTACGCGACATTGAACTCATGCCTGAAACCATTGCAACTGGCGCAGCAATTAACAATGGACAAGGCGAAGCAACAACCATAACTTGTGCAAAACGTAAGAAGTGACCTTGCCAACCTAGTGCTGGATTAGTTACAGCAGAAGTAATCATAGCTGCAATACCAATAATTAAAGAAATAATGGTAAATGGTACAGCGTAGCGGTCAGCCATTTTAACGAATTTAGCAGGTTTTGATTCTGAAGACTTAACTAAGGCAACGATTGATTGATATTCAGAATCTTTAGCAGCTTTAGTAACTTTCATTTCTACTGCTGCATCCCCATTAATTGATCCTGACATTAAGTCATCGCCGACTTTTTTATCTACTGGAACTGATTCACCAGTTAATGAAGATTGGTCAAAACTAGAATTACCTTTAATGATTTCTCCATCAACAGGAACTTGACTACCTGGCTTAATTAAGACAATGTCGCCAATCTTTAAATCGTCAACTTTAACTTCTTCAATCTTGCCATTGACTAACTTATCAGCAATTCTTGGTGAGTTTTGTAATAAAGAACGTAGTTCCTTGTCTGCTTGACTGGTAGCGTAATCTTCAAGTGAGTCACCACCGGTAAGCATGATTAAAATCATCCAAGCTGCCCAATAGTCGCCAACAATCATTGTTGAAACCACGGCAATAATTGCTAAGATATCTACACCCCAGCGTCCTGATTCAAGCGTATGAATCATTTCACGGAGCATTGTAATTGCCATAAAAATTCCGAAGATATCAATTAAGATACCTGAGATTGGCCATGTACCAATTTTAGGAGCTCCACACAGAAAGTCTAAAATTGCTGCAATGACACCAATTCCGAGAATTGTGAAAAATTTCCATTGATGTCTCATTAGCTTTACCTCCAACTAAATTAACAATAATACTAAAACATTATTACTATACCACTTAATAGATTAAATTTAAGCAATTTAGCTTGCTTCGCTCGGATCGCTCTTTTTAGTAATGTCATATTTATCATCAATTGAATGAGTTACGTAATTAAACGCCTTAATCCATTCTCTTCTTGTAAGTAATCCTTGAAAAATATTGTTGTCATTTACAACTGGAATAAAAGGATTATCGACTAAAAGATGCAGCTGCGTTTCAAGATTAGTATGGGCAAAGTTGATCGTTTCAAAGTCTGTTTGCATTACGTCTTTGACTTTCAAGTCTGATAAAGGTTCGATAACGATATTATCAGGCGTTAGCATCTTATCTGTAATCATTGATAAGCTAATTAAACCAACTACTTTTTGATTCTTATCTAAAACTGGAATTTTTGAGTATTTCATTTTAGTGAGAATTAAAAATGCATGGTAGAGTGGATTTTCATCTTCTACGAATGCAATTCTAGAGGCAGGGATGATAAATGAGCCTGCTTTTTCTTCAATCAAGGATTGAATTGATGGTGAGAACATAATAATCCTTCCTATGCTTAAATAATTAATTTCTAAAATTTGTATTCCCTTTCACTTCTATTATAGGAAAGTCTTGGAAATAAGCCCACAAAAAAATCCGCGCTGGGAAAGACGCGGATTTCAGATATATAAGTATAGGATCAGTCAAAGACTGATAAATGTATTCAATCTACTTGGAGGAGTAAGAATGAAAATAAAAAGTTGGATGTTAATGCTAATAGCGATGGGGTTTTTGTTTTCCCCCGTTGCTATGGTTTATATATTAGAGGGAAAATGTGAACAAATTGTGACGTTTTTTATTAAAAAAGTTAAATTTGTTAAAGAAGTTGGGATAAATTATAAACTTGCGCTCCAAAGATTGTTTCCTAACTCATTTAGAGAGAGGAGTTTATTGTATAGCTTTTCTTCTTCAGGAGTAAAAGTGATATTATCAGAAAATTTTATAACTGGTACGCGATTGAAGAAATATTGGAGTTGACCCGTGAAAGCAACACCGTTGCTTGATTTGATAGTTGTTAGACTATCTGTAAGAAAGTTAGTAAATTCTGAATTTGGATTTGTTTCATTAAGTAGGTCAGTTAACCTGGTCATTGTAGTAATAATTTCATCTTTAGAAACCATCTTTTTCACCTTCTGTATATTTTAATAAATTTAGAAATTATTCTTTGTAAGATAATCGTATTATGAAAGCTGACTTTATACAATTATTTTTTAATAAAAATATAGGATTGGTATGTCTTTTATTAGGAATAAAGCTTAAGTTGATTCGTTGCCAAATATGCTACGTATTTTGGCATAATATTGCCAGTGGGAAAATCATTATTCTGAAAATTGGTATGATATAATTTATATATAAATGAAATCGCTTTTATCATGATCAAAACATAATATTTTTTGCTAGGCTAGAAAGTTGGTATTGTCAAAATGGAGTATCAAGAATATATCAGCTTGCTTGAAGCGTTCAGATTAAGTTTGACGGCTGAAAATAATCCTAACGTTGTTCAAATAGTTGATCAAATAAATGAAACTATTGCTCATTTAAAAACAGGAAAATATCATGCAATGGCTTTAACACAAGAGGTTTTTGAAGTAATAGACTTAGTAAATAAAGATATGGCGTTCAAGGGCTTAAAAATGAATCCATATCAAAGTAAAGCTTGGAATAGATTAAAGGAAAAGTCGTATCAGAGTTATTCACAGGATAGGAATGCTTTGGGATTTTCTGGAGCGTTTGGAGTGAATTAATTCTAGTCTTGGTGAGTAAGGATGGAAGCAAAGGTTAAAGAAGCAATTGTATTGCTTAAAAATTTAGAATATCAATTAAAGCATGAGCCATATGGAGATTTAAATAAATTTACTGATTTTGCTGAATTATATCAAGTTATTGATGAAACAATATCTGATTTACAGAATAAGAAGTATGAGGGAATAACCTTATCTGTTCGAGTTGGAAAAACAATGAGCTACATTAATGATGCACTTGCTTTTAGAGGACTGCGTTTTTCCAAAAAACAATCTGAAGCATGGAATTTGTTTGTGCATCCAACAGATGAAAAATTGCAAAAGAACGAAATAATATTCAAATTAATTAATCAATTTGGTGTCTGGTGAGAACTGATGAATACACAAGAATATATCAGCTTGCTTGAAGCATTCCAGTTAAGCTTAACCGCTGAAAATAATCCTAACGTTGTTCAAATAGTTGATCGAATAAATGAGACAGTAGCTAACTTGAAAACAGGAAAATATCATGCTGTTGCTTTAACATCGCAATTATTTGATGTTGTTAGTTTAGTTGAAAATTTAATGGCGT
>ERZ773076.898-NODE-898-length-13912-cov-5.861875_pt1 | contig 13912 bp, 13 predicted proteins | sample MGYA00580613_ERZ773076 | MGnify/ENA primary metagenome ERZ773076 (study PRJEB29015, sample SAMEA2738005) | human oral metagenome | biome: human oral; feature: human-associated habitat; material: dental | place: China | collected 2057 ...
GAAGGCCTTGTCCCTCGCCATCACCCGAAACATCAGGTCGTCTATGGGCCTCAGCCCGCCCATGTCTCGCCTCGCCTGCGCCATCCGGCCACCGTCCTTCCGTCCTCCGCCGTGTCTTGCCCTCCATCATAGCACAGAACGGTAAGAAAGAGAACATATGTTTTAATCTCTTGGAGGGATTCCCTTCTCGGTACGACCATCTACTGAGTCTATAGGGAGTCCCTGAGTCATACGGCTGGCACTGATGTGACTGATCGTGTACAGCGTCAGCGCTTATAGAGACGATGGACGAGCAGCTGCCCGGGACACTCCTCCACGATGGCGTTGGATCCCGCAAGGGGCTCGTCCGGCACGCAGATACGTCGGGGGCGTAGATCAGGGTGTGTCCTATCGCTTGGCGCGTGCTCACGTCGCGCCAGATGGACTATCATCTCTTCGGAGCTGCCCCTGCAGATCAGAAGGTGACCCCGCAGATTCTGGGGTACCAATCGACCGGTCCTTTACAAGCCACTTTGTACATCCGGTTCCAATCGGCCTCCATAGTTTATGCATAAATCGTCTGTCTTCGTTGCCCTCTCGGGGACATCTTCTCAGCAAGGTCGATTGTTTGCAGGTAGTATATAGCCGGTACTAGCATCACGCTTACGTATGCACATCCTCTGTCCGTCGACAATCAGAGCTGGTACGGAGAACACATGTTCAATCCCAACATCCTGCGTACGCTTCTCGAAAACCACAGGCGGCTGCGTCTGTGCGCAGCCATCATGGCAGCCATCGCCATTCTCATGGTAAGTGGAGCAATTATCTGGACGCACGGCTCGCCAAGACCTGTCATCGGCACAACAGGCCAAAACTCTTCGGACGATGGGGGACAAGATGCCCCGGCCTCGTCCCTTCCCGCCGTCATAGACCCACGCGCCGAGGCGCCTGCCGAGGCCACCAACCCCGAGGAGGGCGCCCGGGTATCCGATACGCCTCCCGAGGCCGTGGGGTCCGACGAGCCTGCCGTTCACGACAATCCCACTCCCGTCGATTCCGGCCGGGATAATGCCGTAAGAGCGGCTGTCGAGCCACTCGTTAGTCCCTATGGCGATGGGGTTGCCGTAGTCTACACGCCTGTGGACGTCCCTGACGGCGGCTTTGCGATAAACGGCGATGAGCGAATGCGTTCCGCGAGCATGATCAAGACGCTCATCATGGCGACGCTTTTGCAACATGAGGCAGACGGCTCGATCTCGCTCGGTGACAGCTACACCATCAGGGAGAGCGACATCGTCGGTGGCACGGGGTCCGTCCAGTCTATGGGGGCGGGAACGAGGCTGAGCCTTTCCCGCCTGGCAGAGCTTATGATCTCCCAGAGCGATAACGTGGCCACCAACGTGCTCATAGATCGGTTGGGTATGGGCGCCGTGAACGACGAGTGCGCTAGGCTGGGCCTCGGGCAGACCGTCCTTGCACGCAAGATGATGGACACGGCGGCGGCCGCCGCCGGGCGTGAGAACTACACGAGTGCAAGTGACCAGGCAAGGATTCTCAGGCTTGTCGCATCAGGCGATCTCGTGAGTCCTGAGGCAAGCCAGGCCGCGCTGGCCTGGCTCAAGGAGCAGGAGGATTCAGAGGGTATCGCTCAGGGTGTTCCCTCGGGCACCGTCGTTGCCCATAAGACCGGCACGCTCGATAGCGTGCGACACGACGGGGCCGTCGTGTACGGCAAGAGACCCTATGTGCTCGTGATCATGACGCACGGCATGTCCGACGGCGCGGCAAACTCACTCATGGCGAGGGTGTCGAGGACGGTCTGGGACGCCGCATAAGTGTTCGACGTACCTCCTACGCCTGGCCGGCACCGTCTGTCATAGCGATCGCCCTTCCCGCCCGGGCGATCTACGTAGTTCCGATCTACGTGGAGCCCATGACCGTTTAGCTTGGGGGTCAGGCAAACCGGTCCCTATCCCCTCACGCAGTCTCGTTGGAACTCCTCGTCACTCTTCGTGAAGTAGATGAGGGCTTCGATAAAGCACACGAATTCTACGATGCCTGGTACGATGAAGGTCCATCCAAGAAGGATATCCAACACGAGTATGAGGATGCCCTCGCCCGTACGGCCAAGGTAAAATTTGTGGATGCCAAGAGTGCCAAGGAATATCGCCAGCAGTCCAGCCGCCACCTTGCTCTTTGTGGGGCCTCCTCCAGCGGGCTGTGAGTTTGTGAAGACCTGTACCTGTGTGTAGGATGCCTGCTGCTGCGGAGGGTAGGGCTGTGTGTACGGTGCCTGCTGCGGGTAGGGTTGTCCGTATTGCATCGTCACCTGTGCCTGCTGCGGGTTGGGCTGCCCGTATTGCATCGTCGCCTGTGGCTGTGGCTGCTGCTGCGGGGATGGTAGTTGTGGCTGTGCTTGCTGCTGTGGATATGGTAGTTGTTGCTGTGATTGCGCGTACGATGCATGCGTCAGTACTTGTGCGGGGGCAGGGACTTGGGTGTGGGAGGGACTCGGTGCGTGCGATAGGGGGTATGTCTGCGTTTGAGTGTACGGTACCTGTGATTGCGCCTGCGAGTACGGCTGTGCTTGGAAGGTCTCTGTTTGGGGCTGGAGAGAAGGTGAGCTGTCCGTACCCTCGGGATGTTCCCCATGGCCGATTGCCTCCGAGAACAAGGGCTTCTCGTCTTCTTGCTTTGTCTCCGACTCGCCAGTTACCTCGCTATTTGTGGGCGTAGGCTCATCGAGTTCCGAGGGCTTTGTGTCGACCAATTCCTCGGGGTCTGTCGATGGCTGTGCCTTCGTGCCCTCATCCCCCTCCGCTGATTCTGGTACGTCGTTAACGGTGATATCCTGGGTATCCACACCCTCGCCGATTGCAGAGTCTGTGCCCGTCTCCTCCTCAGGAACTTGTTCTGCCATAGGGGGAGTGCTCTGGACAGTCGACTCGAGCTCCTTGTATGGCGTTGGAATTGGCTCGGCCACTACAGGCGCGGTGGCCGTTGTAACTGTGGTCATAGATGCTGATACGACACCCATCGTGTCAGACGTGCTTGTTGGTGCCATGGTTTCTGCAGGGGTCGCATGATGTGAGTGGGGCTACCGCACTTTGGGCAGAAGCGTGCGGAATCTGGAACGGAACCTCCGCAGTGTGAGCAAAATGACATGGTCTTCCTCTCTGTTGTAACGTGTGCTGCAAATGGCTGAATGCAGGCATGTGAGATAAAAGACTTTAAAGTCTCATGAAACAAGCATTAGTTTATATCTGCTGAGTGAGATGTCAATATCGATGGCTTGGCTTTGTCATCGACAGGAGGGCACAACGGGCCAAAGCCGAATAGTTCTGTCGGCCGAAAAGTCTCCTCTCGCATAAACCACATTCCTCCAAGATTGTCGGTGGGCGCTCAATGCCATCATGGCAGCGATCAAAGGCCAAATCCCGCTGGCGCCCCTACCGGCGCTGCGACATTCCTGTGCCTCATGGCTTCCTCGTTGACCTGCTGGAGTCCCTGCTGCATGAGCACGACGAGCACTATCCACGCGACTGCGATGAGAAGCGCCGTCTTGGGGGTCATATAGAACAGCTCAAGATCATCGAGGATGGGGATGTCCATGTCCCAGACACCGTGGAGCACGATGGTAATGCCAAAGATGCCCAGCAGCTGTGGTTGGGCAAGATACGAGAAGCCGAGTCGCTCGTCCTGCCGAAAGAGCGCTATCGCGCCCCCTTCGATGGCGGCCCAGGCCACGTGGCCACCTATGGTTGTCACACCCCTTAGCAGGGTGATCTGAATCGCGTCGCCCACGCCTGCCATGTAGGCGCTTGCAAGCTCATCGTACGTACTGGATATGAATGTCTCAAGGAAGTTGACGAAAGCATATCCTGCAGACTCAAACATGTCGAAGCCCGCACCGACCGCCGCACCTATGAGGATGCCTCCAAGAATGTATACGCGCTTGTTTCTGCGCATCAGGAATACGATAACAATGGAAATCTTTGCCAGCTCCTCGATGAGGCCGGTGAGGAGTGAGGGTATCACGTCACCCACTCCCGAGCCGGGAAAGAGGGCGTCTATCGGATATGACATGAGTATGGACGCCACGCCCCCAACAAAGAAGATTGCGACCACCTCGACGATGCTGATGTCTCGGGGTGCGTTCGTCTCGAAGAAGAAGATAACTGTCGCGAATGGCACTGCCATGGAGCCAATGAACAGCAGTCCGGGAAGGCTGCTCGGGTCGCTCATCGCATAGCTGAGAATGACGAGACCAAGAAATACGATGCCAAGCACGAGGAGGACCCTCGAGTAAAGCCAGGGATGGGGCCATTCTGTGACGGCCTGGGTGATGCTTGGGGTCGTGCTACGGGTCCCGCACATGAACAGGTCCTCTGCCTCGCCGCGCGCATGGTGCCTCGGTACGGCGTCAAAGAAGTCCCTAAACCTTAGCTCGACGCGACTCGTACCGCCCACCAGCTTGTTGACCTGGTCGGCAATGCCCTGTGCCGCCCACGAGAGGGCGCTTTGCTGCGCCTGTGGGGTGCCTGGTCCCTGCAAGACCGACTGCGTTTGTGGGGTGCCTGGTCCCTGCAAGACCGACTGCGCCTGTGGGACGTCCTGCCCCTGCCAGGTCCATTGGGCCTGTGGAGTTGGTCCTCCCATTGACGCACCCGCAGCCATGAATCCGCAGTTCGGGCAAAACGCTTGGCCGGGCGGAAGCTCGCCTCCGCATCTCGGACAGCGTGGCCCGCTTCTAGGCTGAGGCGTAAGGGGGGCTCCACATCTTGGACAGGAGCTCGTGCCACTCGCAATCTGAGCTCCGCAGTTCATACAAAACATGGGCGCCTCCTCAGGCTGTCATGTGGGGTGTGACACGTCTCCGGTTGGCGTTGTCATGTGCTGGCCCCCGATCGAATCTTACTCTACGGTCTGCATCACGAAGGCCATAACGCTTGCCTTGTAGAAGGGGTCGAGGTCATAGGGGTCGTCGTACCAGCCATATTGACCATTCACCTTGTAAACGGCCAGGTAGTTCTCTGGGCCGACCTTGTTGGTCTGGTAGTTGGGCTCGCCTGTCGCCCATGCCGTGAAGGAGAATGTCCGGCCATCCACCCACGTGAAATTACCTCCATCTATCTCGCGACGCCCACCAATCCAGTACACTTCGCGGCCGTCTGCCCTCATGGCTGCGAGGACCTGATCCCATTCCTCCTGTGATGTGACCGTCGCGAGGGTCCCACCATGCTGCTCGCAGTATGCCTCTGCATCGGGCCAGGTCATCTGTCCAGGGACGACCGTATAGATCCTTCTGCCCGCAGAGACGACCAGGTCTATCGTCGCACCCCTCTCAGCCTCTCCGCTGATTGCTTGGGTGAGGACAACCCCCTTTGCCGATCCGCTTCCCTCCTTCGTTGTAACTGTGCCGACGTTGAAGCCAGCGCTCCTGAGTGCGGAGCCTGCCTGCTCCTGCGTCATGCCGGTGACGTTGGGCACGGCGGCCTTCGTCCCCAGGTCGCTTCTTGGGGAGCTGGTCCCTTCCGCGCCTCCAGAACTCTGGGTACGTGCGGCAGGATCTGCTCGCGTTGGCAGGAATCTCAGAAACGCGGGGTCTCCCAAGACACCAAAGTAGTGCAGGATGACTATCGAGAGTGCGGTCACGGCCATCAGACCAGCGATGGTGAGTCCGGCCACTGCGGCTCCGCTTTTGCGCCGTCTGCGTTTTCCGGGGCTGACGGAGACGGGGTTCGCGTAGGGCTCGAAGCCCTGCGCCGCAAGGCCTCGGGAGGTCTCCCTACGAGGCGCAAACGTTTGGGTTGCCGGCAGGGGAGGCTGGACCGGAGCTGCGGTGGTCACCTGGGTGGTACTGACGGAGGGCTGCGCGCTGGGCGGGGAGGCAATGGTGGTGGCCGCTCCGGTCTCGTTCGCGCTGTCATCCTGAGCGTCTGCCCTGCATCCGCACTGTGTGCAGAATAGCGTGCCATCTTCAAGCTGTGCCCCACAGTTGGTGCAATACATGAAACCACCCCCGTATGTCCGTGCCTAGGCCCCACCTGTGGGTTAGCCCTTGGGGTCCGAGCCATGTCACCCTATGCGGATGCATCCATCAGGCGAAGCTTTGCCTTGATGATCCTTCTCAGGGAATCGTCAATTCTCTCCTCGCCAAGCGCCCCATCTCTTACAGCGGAGAGGACCCCTTCGTATGAGGCTGAGAAGTCAGGCGTCATCAGAAGCATGTCTGCTCCGGCCTCAAGGGCTTTGACGCCAAGCTCTGTGGCATTGTAGCGGTCGCCGATCGCACCCATCTTGAGGGAGTCCGTGATGATAATACCCTCAAATCCTAGTTGGGCACGCAGAATGTCCGTCTGGATAGCCCTCGAGAGCGAGGCAGGTGTGTCGTCGCCAGTCAGCTTGGGGCATGCCAGGTGCCCCACCATCACAAAGGGTACGCCCGCCGCGATGGCACTCCGAAAGGGTAGGAGTTCTTCTGCCTGCAGCTGCTCCATCGTCTTTTGCGTGCTGATGGGCTCTACCTCTGGGTCGCCCTCCGCACTGCCGATCCCTGGGAAGTGCTTTGCGCAGCATAGGATGCCACCCTCAGTGAATCCCCGTACGGCTGCCTCGACCATCTGAGCGACTGCTTGGGCATCCGTGCCAAACGAGCGTTGGGCCATGGTCTGGCCCGAGCCATTGACGACGTCGGCAACTGGGGCAAAGTCTAAGTTGAAGCCAAGCTCAATGAGGTACTTCGCCATGGTCTGCGAGACCTCGAAGGCCTGGTGCGTATCGCCGCTAGCGCCGACATCACGCATGTCACCTACGTTCGGAATGTTGAAGCTACCCTTGCCCCCAATGCGTGAGACGGTGCCACCCTCCTCATCGACCGAGATGAACGGGGGTAGGCCCACAGCGTCCTGCGAGTACTGCCTGACGCTGGAAAGCATCGTGCGAGTCTGGTCGGGACCCCTGAGGTTCTGACCAAAATAGCAGATGCCACCTATTGGATGCTCCGTGAGCGCCCGACGGCTCGCGTCTCCTGCCGATACGACGGGGCTTGCGGGAAAGATCGACTCGGGCTCAAGGAAGAAGAGCTGGTTGATCTTCTGCTCGAGCGTCAGGGCAGAGAGGGTAGAATCGATTCGGGTGGTCATAGGGTCGGCGGGTGTGCCCTGCGCAGGGACATCTCCATTCCTTGAGGTGCCATCAGCATCGCTCGCGTCATCCCCCGTAGGCGAGGTGCCCTTTGGAGAGCAGCCAGCGAGCAGGGTGCCTCCCGACGTTGCTAGGATGGCGCCCAGTGCAATGGCCGACCTTCGGGCCACAGGCCACGACATCATAGATCCCATAGATGCTCCCTCCCCACAAGCTTAGAAGCCAAGAAGCGTTAGCCTAGGCCTCGCGACGTGCCCTTCCAGTATGAGGTGTGACACATGTCATGCGGGTTGACGCAGGCCGTGGTACATGCAGAACAACTTCATTTTACTCCATATCGGGCCAAAGTGCGTTTTTCCGTGAGGCCGGCCTCCCCGGCCAGGGCGAGCCGCGCCAGCCGCTCCGCGTCGCGCCTGTCGTTCTTCCTGGAGCGCGAATCGGCCGAGCTGGGAAGCTTCGAGGAGGCCACGGGCTCCACCAACGTGTCGCCACGCGTCAGCATCCGTGCCGGCACGAATCCCGTGCAGCCGCTCTCGTACACGCCGTGGGACGGCTGCGGGAAGTCGGCCATCCACTCGGCCATCTCCCCGTAGTCGTTTCCCTTGAACGTGCGAGTCCTCAGCTCGCCGTCCTCGGGCGTCAGCGCGCATATCGTCGTGGTTCGCAGGTGGCTGTCGATTCCGAAGTATGCACGATAGATGGCCATGGGGACCCTCCCGTCGGTCGTGGCGTCTCGGCGCCGTTCTGCCGCAACGGAACTATTCTGGCTCACGGGAGGTCCCCTTGGGGCCCCGACCCAGAGATAAGTTCCACTCCCTCAGTTCGGGTCATATCGTCTAGGGGTAATCCATCCGATGCCGTCGATGCAGTAGTATTCGGACCTCTTTTTCGAGGGCGTAGCACCGCCGACTACATCTCCGATGTCGGCTATAGTGCCGTCGTAGTCGGTAGCACTACCAAAGAGGTGATCGTATTTAGCGAGCAAGCTCCGTTCCAAATAATCATTTAGCTACATCTGGGACAACCCGTCTCTCTATTAGCCTCTTCAATTGCAATTTGATAGATGTGAGGCGGATTGAGGAGCTGCGTTTCGTAGGTGGCGAGGCTATGATGCCGCTTGTCTGGATTCAGTGGCTCCTGGTAAGAAGTAGTCGGATGATGCATATAATCTTCATATGTGACGGGGAATAATGAGAGCTTGGGGTAAGTCTTGATACCAACGCTGCGAAATATCGGGGCCAAGCGTGAGGTCCTTCCATACGGAAGGTATCAGACTACATTTGACGAGATAGAGACCTTTTATTCCGTAAATAACGACCCGTCAAGAAATGCTATCTGGACAGAATTTATGCAGCACTTCGCCGTCGTTCGCGAAGGTTTTGGAGAAGTGGCAGCCATTTGGGTTAGCGGGAGTTTTATTACCTCTGAGCAGACGCCTCATGATATTGACGTTGTGTATTTGGTGACTGAATCGATGTATGCCAACGCAACGCGAAGTAATTTGGGAAAATTTGCAATCCAACTGCTGACAAACAAACGGAAATCCTTTAATCAAAAAAGCATGGTCGACTCGTATTTATTAGTCGTCCCGCCTACAGAGTATGGCTACGAGCAAGATAAATATTTGGTCATACGTGGGTATTGGGATCAGTTTTGGTCGAAGACTCGATTCGACGCTAATTCTTCGAGATGGCTTTACCCCGCTGCTGGCTATTTGGAGGTGATTATCGATGGCTATGGAAAATGAAGGTTTGCCCATAGAGTACCTATGTTCTTTGGGATTTAATCCTGATAAATCCTATACGGCTCCCGATGATCCCATGGAAGCGTCAAGAGCCAGCATAAATGCCTTTGTACAAGAACATATGGAAGCCGTTGGTAAAGAATCGATTGGATTCATCCATATAACTGGTTCAGCAGTGAAGAATAATTCGGCACCGCTTAAATCGGTAGCCAAGGTTATCGCTGCAGTGCAAGATGGCGTCGAGGCTATTGGGGGAGCCCTGGAAGGCTTCCTCTCTAGTAGGGGGCGTATTCCCATCGATGTGTCTGGACGTACTCAATTATCAATGGTCGCATCACCAATGCCTGGTTCAGTAGTCATTCAAATTGCACCTACTTTGCCTCGTGAGCTTGATCTGTATCCTGAGGGCCCTGCACTATTCGATATTGAGAAGGAAACGAATGCGGAGCCACTTGCAGACCAAGCAATTGGAGAGTTGTCTGATTTAATTAATGAGCTTTCAGCTGAGACGCCTGATAAAGGACAGGTTCTTGATCGCCTCACTGACTTAGGGCCTAGAGCAGCAACTGCGGTTAAAGAGCTATGTCAGTCAGTCGGCAGTAGTGGCGTAGATGTTGACTTCAGCTGGAAGCAGCCCGGCAGAGAAGAAAAGAAATCTTCTATTTCGGCGGCTTATGCAAAGAGCGCTGTGTCCTTGATAGAGAACGCAAATATTGAGAGCGAAGAAGAGACGATAGAAGGTATTCTCATAACGATTACCGAGTCGAATAAAGATAAGCTCCGCGTTTTGCTTGATAACGGTGCTGAAGAGCAATTGTCGATAGGCTCTATTTCACCTGTTGATTTAACTGCAGTCAATACTGGTGACCATGTACGGATAACTGCTACCAGGTCTGTCAGTAGCCGCGTCGGTGGCAGAAAGAGCGAGAAGCTCAAAGGCGTTGCTTTGGAGCGGGTGCCGAAACTGCCCGATGAAAAGCATCCTTGATATTACCCGCCTTGCCCCGAGCCCGAAAGCCCGGGGCAGTCGCTTTAGGGTCATCTCCCGTCGTTGAGGACGTTCTTGTGGTGGCGCAGGAGGGCCTTCTCGGAGCCTGTCACCAGGAGGCTCACGATGTCGTAGCGGATGCTGGTGAGGCCCTCAACCTCGGCCTCGGCGAGGTATGCCGCCGCGATGCGCTCGAAGCGCTCCTGGTCGGGCTCCTCGCGGGGCATGTCGTAGCCCCCGCACTTGGTGGCGGTGTCCACGAAGACGAGCTCCTCGTCGTCCATGGCGATGAAGTCGATGCTGTCCGAGCCGTGCGCCCAGCCCTCCTCCAGGACCTCGATGCCCCTATGCCTCAGGTACGCGCGTATCGCCTGGTGCGACCTCTCTTCGATGCTCTTTCCCATGGCTGTCTGCCTCCTCGTGTTGGGGCCCGTCCCCTTGGCGCGCCTTGTGGTGCGGATGGCGCCTGCGGGGAAGCGGCGGCGCAAGGGGTAAAAGCGAAACGCGGATGCGCCTGAATTTTCCGAAGGGTGCCTTGTGCCTTTCGGGAAAGCTTTCGCGGCCCTTGCGCGGGAGCGACCGTGGGCGAGTCTTCGCTCCCAAGGCGAGACGGGGTGGGGCGTGCGCGGAGGCCGCCCGTGGGAATGCGGCGATGGGGCTGCTTCGAAGCGTTGCATGCCCGTGTGCCGGGGCGTCTGTCGGAGGCGCTGTGCACTGGCTGGCTGCTGTCAGTTTCGCTGGGCGACGGGGTGCTTGCGTGGATGCCGCGTGATGTGCGGCGGCCATGCCCATGAGGTGTGCGGGGTGCTTCGTGCCATCGTGGCGTGCCCGCTGGGGCGTGTGGGGCCTCGGCGTCCGCCATGGCGTTGTGTCTGGTGGCGGGGCTAGAAGGCCGCTCTGCCACTACAGCGATTGCCTCGACGGGAGGTTGGCCTGAGCGGCCGTCCTTCCCTTCGGGTTCGGGGTAGGGCCGGTCGCAGGCGAAAAGACATGGAAGTGGGTACAAGTTGTACCCACTTCCAACAATATTTATCTGCTATTGGCCTACAGGTTTGCCCGCCTACTCTTTGGCATCCTCGATGTCGTGCGCATACGGCTTCCAGAGCGGGCACTCCTGCCAGCCTTTGGTGAAGCCCATGCGGCGGAGCTCACCGAAACTAAGGCGGCCCAAAAGTTTGAAGAGACGCTCACGCCAGAACGTCTCGGGCGCGATGTGCTCCAGCAGATAGCTCAGGATTGTAAGGATGCCGAACATGTTGTCCGACCTCACGCTGAAGGGCTCGTGCCATTCCGGATGCTTCGACCGCTTGGGAATGATTGGTCTGGTGCCGATGCCCCTGTTCCAGAGACGGCCATGGTGCGCGCATATGTTACGCACCGTGTTTATGGTCACGAGCCAAGATTCCAGCACGCGCGAGCTCACGCCCAAGTCGTTTGCGAGCTTGTTCCTGATTTCAGCTGGTGCGCCGTTGAAGAGCCTGAGCATGGTGCCGAAGTCCACCAGGTTGACGAGTATCCAGTAGGGAGGAAGCTCGTGCTCGTCGCTATAGGCCTCTTTGAAGTGGAGGGCGAAGGGCTCACGTGAGCGTCTGAGCTCATCCTTGCAGCGCGCTATGAACTTGTCATACTTGCCCTGCTTGAGCCTTGGCAGGTTGTTAGCGTCGAGGAATCCGAAGGCGCCGGTCTCTCTAGCAAGTTCGTATGCGAGCTGTGTGCGGAAGTAGACCTCCACGCGCTCTATGGCATCGAGTACGACAAGCCTGAACTGTCGGTCGAAGATGTAGAGGCGCCAGATCTGGTCGAATGACGTTCCCTCGATGAAGCGCTCGTCCTGCATGCCATCCTTGTCGCCTTTTGGCTGGCGCTTGAAGATGTACCAGTATCCACTCAAGCGGTAGTAACCGATGTCAGCGAGGTGCCTGATAAGATTGTCGCGCTCGGCAACGAGACCACGCTCGTTGATGAGAAGGTCTGCCTGCTGCTCGAAGGACAGCCAAGGTTTCGTGTACGTCCCCACGGTGCTCATGCACCTCCAGACAAAGAAGACCCGCCAGTGTGCATGCTCGGAAGCAGAGGCCAGGCGGGTTTACTGACCACAGTGTATCACATCCATCGTGAGACGGCGCGGAAGAGCCAGCGCACGAAGCGCCAGACGAGCCTAAAGACGCCCGTGTCTAGCCTCCTTCTCCTCTGCGGTGGCGAGCATCGCCTTGAGCTGGTCCACCGAGAAGCTGAGCGCGGGCTCGCGTCGCCTTGGCGCGCCAATGGCGCTGTCCATGATGGCGTCGCCGTGGCCGCTCATCTCGGCGTCGAAGCTCTCCTCGACCTTGCTCACGGCGGCGCACTTAGCCTCGGGGTCCACGTCGGCATAGATGTCCAGGGTCATCGACACGCTCGCGTGCCCCAGGTAGCTTGCCACGGTCCTCACGTCGCAGCCGCCTGCGATCATCATGGTGGCGAAGGTGTGCCTGAGGCCGTGGAAGGTGCACTTGAAGCCGTCCATCTTGCAGAAGGCGGCGAAGTCCTTCCCGAGCTGCGTGGGGTTGTAGGGCCGGCTCTTCTCCTCCTGCGTGCCCAGTATGTAGGGGTCGCCGAAGGGAAGCGCGAACTCGTTGGCGATGCGCACGGCGTCCGCCCGCACGAGGCGCAGCATGTCGAAGGTGCGCCGAGTGAGGGGTATCGTCCTCAGCGAGCTTGAGGTCTTGGGCTCCTTCACGTCGAAGCCGCCGTCGCCGTTTCCCAGGGCGTGGCTCACGGTTATGGTGCCGTCGTCCGAGAGGTCGGACCACCTGAGCGCGCAGACCTCGCCGCGCCTCATGCCCGTGGTGAGCGCGAGCTCAATGGCTATGCCCATATGCGCTGGCTGTGCGCGCCTCGCCAGCTCGAGCATGCGGGTGCGCTCCTCGCGCGGCAGAGCGTTGATGGGCGTCCTCGCGCGCCTGGGCGGCTTGCAGAAGTCGCAGGGGTTCTTGGTGATGAGGTCCTGCGCCATGCCCCACTTGAGCGCCTGCTTGAGCAGGCGGAAGGGCTTCGACACGCTCTTGGGCGCGTAGCCGTCGTCGCCCATGTCGCGCATCCAGCCCGACACGTCCTCCACGGAGAGGTCCGCCAGGCGGACGTTTCCGATGTAGGAGTCTATTTGGCGCGCCTCGGCGCGGTAGCCGCGCACCGTCGAGGGCTCGATGGTGTCCGAGCCCTCCTTGTAGGCGAGGAACTGATCCATGAACTCGCGCACGCTCATCGAGGAGCCGACGGTCCCTCCCTTGCGCTCGAGCTCCAGGATGAGCGCGTCGCGTGCGCGCTCCGCCTGCCTGCGCGTCTTGCCCTCGACTGTATGGAACGTCCTCACGACCTCGCCCGTCACGGAATCGGTGTGCGAGAGGACCGCCCCCCACCGGTCGCCGTTTCTCCGTCTCCTCAGGCCACGGCTGGTGTAGGTAAAGCTCTGCATCTCCACTTCCTTCCACTCGGTTTTCAACAGCCGTTTCTGACCGACATTGTGACCGCCAAAGTGACCGCCAAAACGAGGTTGGAGATGCAGAAAAAGCAGAATCCTACAGAACGTTGGAGACGCGAAAAAACACAAAACACCTGCTCAGCGCAGTGCGTCCAGACGAGGCAGGCGAGGGAGAATTTACGGAACCTCCAGCTTGACTCGCTCATAACCCGGAGGTCGGTGGTTCAAATCCGCCCCCCGCGACCAAAACCACAGCCCTGACCTGCGAAAACAGGTCGGGGTTTTCCTTTGACCGACATTTTACCGCCAAAAACTGAGGCTTCGTGAGCTCGTGTGGGTGGGTGGTTGCGTCACCGCCCCGGCGGCGACGCAACAGTGTACACAGATCGGTGGAAATGGCCTCTCCGCGCCGTTTTGGGGCATTTGTGTACACTGTTGCGCCTCGCGAGGATCGTTCGAGCGACCGTGGGGACGCAGGAGTGTACACAGATTGGCTAGGATGGCCTCTCGGATCCGTTTCGGGGCATTCGTGTACACTGTTGGGCCGTGGGCTTGGGTTGTGGGTGGCCTTGGGATCGCAATAGTGTACACAAATGGG
>ERZ773076.904-NODE-904-length-13842-cov-10.931167_pt1 | contig 13842 bp, 9 predicted proteins | sample MGYA00580613_ERZ773076 | MGnify/ENA primary metagenome ERZ773076 (study PRJEB29015, sample SAMEA2738005) | human oral metagenome | biome: human oral; feature: human-associated habitat; material: dental | place: China | collected 2057 ...
TTCATTGGAGTGATACTGGCAATACTAAAAGTTGCTGAAATCGACCCTATTTATTTACCCGTAGATGTGCTTGTTGCGCTAGCAGCAAGCATTTTAAGCTGGATGCAAGCAAAACGCTTTACCGAACTATCTGCTTCATATGCTCTCACTGCTCATGAAATAGGATTTATTAATGAGCAATTAGCAACAATAGACAGTGAAGATGATTTCTCCAAATTTGTAGGTGATGCAGAAAATGCTTTTAGCCGTGAGCATACTCAATGGGCCGCACGGAGAGACGTTTAGGATTTTGAGTTGTTATAACGTCGTCTGAACACCTTTCACTCTTAACCGTGCGTGGATTGAGACTAAGGTAGTTAGATTAGTCAGCTAATCCGCCTACATGTATGTTTGGAGATTATTCCCATTTCACCCGTTCGGAGATGAAAGTAGCTCGGGTGTTTCATGATGTGATGACGCCGGTGGTATTTGGGATTTCTGGCAGCAGTGCATATGCTTCGGTATCCGCTCTGTCGGCGGCCGTCTGAAACGGTTTGATGAATATGAAGGCCGTCTGAAAACCTGATTTACGGTTTTTCAGACGGCCTTTTGCTTTCCTGCCGGCTTACAACAAATCCGGCAATGCCGAAGGCGATGCGATGCGGTGGTCGAACGGCCATGTTTCGGTTTGGTCTTCGGCGGCGATATAGCCCCAGTCGGCAAGTACGGTTTTCATGCCCGCGTTGCGTCCGGCCTGCATGTCGCGTTCGGCGTCGCCGACGTAAACCGTGTGTTGCGGATCGGCGTGGATTTGTTCGCACGCATACAGCATGGGTTTGACGCTGGGTTTGGATTCGCCGCAGGTGTCGCCGCTGACGACGACGGCGGGCGGGATGGCGAAGCCGAGTTTGGGGACGAGTTTGTCGGTGAAGCGCATGGGTTTGTTGGTGATGATGCCCCATTTGATGCCGCGTTTGTCGAGTTCGGCGATGAGTTCGTTGACGCCGTCGAAGAGGGCGGTGTCTTGGGCGTAGCGGCTGTCGTATTCATCGAGGTATTCGGTGCGCCATTGGGCGTAGTCGGGATGGTCGGGAGTGATGCCTGCGCCGAGTTTGAGCAGCCCTGCTGCGCCGTGGCTGGCTTGGGTGCGGATTTCGTCCATGCTTTTTTCGGGCAGTCCGTGGCGGTTAAGCAGGGTGTTGAGTGCGCCGCCGAGGTCTAGGGCGGTGTCGGCGAGCGTGCCGTCGAGGTCGAACAATACGGCTTGTATCATGTGTTTTCCTTTGGTTTTTTCGATGGGGTCGTCTGAAAAGGGTTTCAGACGACCTTTGGGGTTAGTGGTGGTGATGGTGTGCGCCGTCGGTTTCATTGGCACACAAGATGCTGTCGGGATGCGGGTGGCGTTCGCTTTCGATTTGGATGGTGCAGTGTCCGATGTTTTTGTGGGACAACTCGTGTTCGATGCGGTAGGCGATTTGTTCGGATTCGGCAACGGTCATGCTGCCGTCTACGACGATGTGGCAGGATAGGACGTTGATATTGCTGGTAATCGTCCAAACGTGTAAATCGTGGACGGATTTGACGCCGTCGGTGTTTCGGATGACGGCGAGCAGGTCGTCGGTGTGGATGTTTTCGGGCGCGCCTTCCATGAGGATGTGCAGCGTTTGTTTGAGCAGGCTCCAGCCGCTGCGTCCGACCAGCGCGGCAACGAACACGCTGGCGAGCGGGTCCGCCCATTTCCAGCCGAACGCCATCATGAGTACGGCGGCGGCAATCGCGCCGACCGAGCCGACAAGGTCGCTCAAAACGTGCAGATACGCGCCGCGCATGTTGACGTTGGCTTCCGTGTCGCTGTTTTTCAGCATGTAAACCGCCACGCCGATGTTGACCAGCAGGCCGACGACGCTGATCACGAGCATTCCCAGCGTGGCGATTTCAGGCGGATAAAGCAGGCGTTTGACGGCTTCGTAGAAAATCAGCACGGCGATAACCACCAGCGACAAGCCGTTAAACATAGCGGTGAGGATTTCAAAACGTTTGTAGCCGAAGGTCTTTTGCAGCGTGGTTTCTTTTTCGCCGAGTTTGAACGCCCACAACGCCACGCCCAAGGAAAATGCGTCGCTGAACATATGCCCCGCGTCGGAAAGCAGCGCGAGCGAGTGGGTCAGCCAGCCGCCGAACGCCTCCAGCAGCATAAAGGCGGCGATGATGATGAACGACACGCGCAATACTTTTTTGTTGGCGGTATGCGTGTGGGCGTGTGCGTGATGATGGTGTTCGTGATGGTGAGTCGACATAACGTTCCTCAACAGAGGTCGTCTGAAAATCCGGATTCAGGGTTTTCAGACGACCTTTTTGCCTTGTTTCAAACCCTGCTCGAAATCTTCCAACATATTCAATTCAAAGCGGCTGAATCCCGCTTTTTCGCGCGCTTCGATGTTCACATAGCCGCGGAAGATAAACATATCGTAACGGGCAATCAGACTGCGGAACAGGGCGACAGGTTCCAAACCGCGTTCGCGGCAGAGGTGTTGATACCAATGGTTGCCGATGGCGACATGGCCCACTTCGTCGCGGTAAATGATGTCCAACACGCCGCAGGTTTCCGAATCGCCGCGCTGTTCTACCTTCGCGCGTATCCCAGGCGTAACGTCCAGCCCGCGCGCTTCCAATACGCGCGGCACCAACGCCATGCGCAACAGCGGGTCGTAGGCGGTTTTATACGCCATGTCCCACAAATGGTTGTGCGCCTCGAAATCGCCGTAATCGAAGCCGAAAGCGCGCAGCCGTTCGCGCATCAGGCGGAAATGGTAAACCTCTTCCTTCGCCACCCGCACCCAGTCGCGCACAAACTGAAACGGCAGCGTGCGGAAACGGTATGCCGCGTCCAAAGCCAGATTGATGGCGTTGAACTCGATATGCGCAATCGCGTGCAGCATCGCCGCATAGCCTTCGGTCGTGTTCATCTTGCGCGGCGTCAGCTGCGACGGCGCGACCAGAACAGGCTTAGATGGCCGTCCCGCGTGGCGGAAGTCCAGCGACGCGGTGTTTGCTTCAGCACCGTCCATGTTCTGAACGGCGGCAAACGCCTCATCCGTCAGCCGTCCTTTTTCATCGGGGTCGTCTGAAAGCAGGGCAAGTTCCAGCAAAGCATAGATATCAGGTTTCATTCCAAGTCTGCCGTTTTTCGGAAAACAAACATTATAGCGTTTAAAAAAAACAATATAAGGAATATAATCTTTACAATTTGGCGTTGTGCGTCAAAAACCATTAAATACCACAGTTTGCGCAGTCGGCATACATTAAAGAATTGTGAAACCCGATTGTCTTTTCCGCAGGAAAAAATCCCGCAGCTTCAAAAAATTAGCCCTCGGAAAACACTGTTTGCAAAATGTAAACCGCCCATAAGCGGCTTGCATTGTTATTTTGTAACATCGATACTGGGCGCCACACCCCTTCCAACAAGGAAAAATAATGATGAAACAACACAACCTGTTCAAATTCCTCGCCGCTTCCGCACTGACCGCGACCATCGGTTTCGCACAGGCAGGCGCAGTGGATGCACTCAAGAAATTCAACAATGACGCCGACGGTATCAGCGGCAGCTTCACCCAAACCGTCCAAGGCAAAAAGAAAACCCAAACCGCACACGGCACGTTCAAAATCCTGCGTCCGGGCCTCTTCAAATGGGAATACACCAAACCCTACAAACAAACCATCGTAGGCGACGGTCAAACCATTTGGCTCTATGACGTTGATTTGGCACAAGTGACCAAGTCCGCCCAAGACCAAACCATCGGCGACAGCCCCGCCGCCATCCTCTCCAACAAAAACGCCCTTGACAGCAGCTACTCCCTCAAAGAGGACGGCTCGTCCAACGGCATCGACTACGTCTTGGCAACGCCCAAGAAAAACAACGCCGGCTACCAATACATCCGCATCGGCTTCAAAGGCGACAACCTCGCCGCCATGCAGTTGAAAGACAGCTTCGGCAACCAAACCTCCATCAGCTTCGGCGGCTTGAACACCAAGCCCAACCTCTCGCGCGGCGCATTCAAGTTCACCCCGCCCCAAGGCGTAGACGTGTTGAGCAACTGATGGTTTGATCATAAAAAGGTCGTCTGAAAGGTTTCAGACGACCTTTTTGTTTTTGAAGTTGTCGGTGATGCGTGGCTGAGTCGAAACTGCCTTTATCTGACACAATCCGGCTTTTGATGTTGTCAGTCGGATGGCTGGTAGGAAAAGTTCAAAGCGCCGTAACAAAGCGGATACCAAAAGGTCGTCTGAAAACCTTTCAGACGACCCCGTTCGTTTATGCTTCAGGCTTTTTCGCCAACATGGTAACAAACTTAAACTGTATCGGGTTGCCCGCCGCATCTTTCGCGTGCATGGCGCCGAGTTCTTCCTTGTATTCGACAATCTCCCAGTCGCGGTAGTATTCGCGCAACTCGCCTTCTTTAAATTTAAACGGAAAAGGCATAGGGCAGGGGAAGTCTTCAGTGTCCATCGCCGAAACGATCAGGTTGTAGCCGCCCGGGTTGGTGTGCGCCTGCATATCGGCAATCACTTGCGGCACGAAACGCGGATACAGGAACATAAACACAACGGTCGCCACGATATAGTCGAAATGATCTTGAAGGTTGGCGGCATTCAAATCATATTCCACCGCCCGCACGTCCAAGCACTCGATGCGTGCCAACTCGTTGACGTTTTGCACTGCATGCGGATTGTTGTCCACGGCGGTTACGTCAAATCCCTTCAAACCTAAAAACAGCGCATTGCGCCCCTGACCGCAGCCCATATCCAAAGCCTTGCCCGCAGGAACGATATTTTCAGCCGCCACTACCGCCGAATGGGTCGCGCTCATGCCGTATTTCTTATTGAAATAATCTTTTGCCGCGCAATAAAGCGAGAGCTTGATTTCCGTGTCGTCCGTCAAAGGCTCGACCGTAAACTGTTGCTGCGGCGCGATCATGTGATCGCCGTCTTCGGCAGTCAGCTCGACAGAAGCATTATCAGCTTCCGTTAATTTCAGACGACCTTGCAATACGTTCAGGCAAGCCCATTCCCCTTCGTCAAACGCATGACCCGCCCGCAGCGCGTCGGGAATCTCGTCTGCCTGCCAAGCCGGCAGTTCTTGATAGCAAAAAAGCGCCATTTGTCCGTCCATTATCGGTTCCTTCCAATCTGTTTGCGATAAGGTGCATATTATATGCCTGTTTCGAGCGGGGCATTGAATTATCGGTTTGCCTGCTGACGCATTTGAAGAATCAGGTCGCTGCAAACTGCTTATTTTCAGTTTGTGTACTGTCCGTCTAACCTTATTTTCAGGCGTGAACGGCAGACCGTTGGATTTGTTTTCAAGAATTTGGTTTTTCGCGGGAAGACTAGTATAAAATCCCACTTTATTTTTTTCTCCCCGTCCTTATCCCATGCGCCTGACCCACATCAAACTCTCCGGCTTCAAATCTTTTACCGACCCGACCACGATTCATGTTCCGGGGCAGCTTGTTGCGGTTATCGGGCCGAACGGCTGCGGCAAGTCGAATGTGATTGACGCGGTGCGCTGGGTATTGGGCGAAGCTTCGGCGAAGCAGCTTCGCGGCGAGAGTATGCAGGACGTGATTTTTAACGGTGCGGCAACGCGCCGTCCTGCGCCGAGGGCTTCGGTGGAGCTGGTGTTTGACAACAGCGACCACAGTTTGCAGGGGGCGTGGGGGCAGTATGCCGAGGTGAGCATCAAGCGGCAGCTGACGCGTCAGGGCGAATCGACTTATTTCATCAACAATCAGACCGTGCGCCGCCGCGACATTACCGATTTGTTTCTGGGTACGGGCGTGGGCGCGCGCGGTTATGCCGTTATCGAGCAGGGGATGATTTCGCGCATCATCGAAGCGCGGCCGGAGGAGTTGCGCGCCTATATCGAAGAGGCGGCGGGCGTGTCCAAATATAAGGAACGCCGCAAGGAGACGGAAGGTCGTCTGAAAGATACGCGCGAGCATTTGCAGCGTTTGGGCGATTTGCAGAACGAGTTGGCGCGTCAGGTGGAAAAGCTGGAGAAACAGGCGGAAACCGCCGAACGCTACAAATCCTTGACCGCGCAGTTGAACCAACAGCAGGATTTGCTCGATTACGCCCAATGGCAGCAATCGCTTGCCGCCGCCGACAAGGCGACCGCGCAACATCAGTCTTTGCAGGCGCAGCAGGACGAAACCGCCGCGCAGGTTCAGGCGTTAAACGACGAAGTACACGCCTTGCAGACCGCCGAACAGTCGCAGCAGCAGGCGGTGCACGAATTGAGCAACAAACGCGGTGTGTTGCGCGAGCAGATTGCCCGTTTGGAAGAACAAATCCGCCATCAGCAAAACCTGCACCAACGCATCGAACGCGACAAGCAGGCGGCGCAGGCGCAGATGCAGCGCATCCATCAGGAGCAGCAGCAAATCCGCGTGCAGCTTGAAGAAAACGAGTTGCAGGCGGAAGAAAAGCAAACCGAATTGGCGGAATGGGCGATGCAGGTTGCCGAACACGAAGAGCGTCTGCCCGAATTGGAAGAAGCCCAAGCCACGCTCAATGCCGCCTTCCAAACCCAGCAGGACGAGGCAAACCGCATCCGCCGCGAACTGGCGTTGAAACAGCAGCAGCTTGCCCATGCCGAACAAACCGTTGCCAAGCACGAAGAACGCAAAGGTCGTCTGAAACAGGAAAACCAAGCCCTGAACATGCCCGACGAAGCCGAAACCGCCGCCGCGCAGGAAGCCGCCGCCTTGTTGCAAAGCCAGCAAGAGCATTACGAAGAGCAAATCATCGCCGCCGAAGAAGCTTTACACGCCGCCCGCGAGGCGTTTCAGACGGCCTCAAACCGCTTCCAAAACCTGAAGCAGCAACACATCACCTTGCAGGCGCAGCAGCAGGCGTTGTCGCAAATCCTGTCGCAACAGCAGGAAGCCGCCGACTTCTGGCAGGCAACCGACCACGCCGCCGCGCCGCAACTGTGGCAACGCATCACCGCCCCCGCCGAGTGGCAGCACGCCTTGTCCGTCATCCTGGCCGAACGCCTGCACGCCCGCGCCGTATCGAACGGCTTCGTTCCCCCCGTGCCGTTGCCGCAGGGGCAGGCAGCATGGCTTTCAGACGACCTCTCCGGCGGCATCAAAAAATCCCTGCCCGTACAGGCATTGCTGAACCAAATCCAAGCGCAGCCGCCGTTTCAGACGGCATTACACCACTGGCTCGACGGCGTATTGTGCGCGCCCGATTTGAGCTACGCCCTCGCGCATCAAAGCGATTTGGGCGCACACCAAATCTGGCTCACGCCCGAAGGCCATCAGGTTGATAAGGTTAGCGTCCTGCTCTATGCCAAACCCGCGCAGGAAAGCCTGATTGCCCAAAAAGCACGCCTCGACGGCATTGCTTCCGAACTGGAAAACCTCGCCCCCGAACTCTCCGCCGCCGAAGCCGCGTTCAAACAGGCGGATGCCGCCGTGCGCTCGTCTGAAACGCAGCATAAAAACCTGATGCAGCAGCAACAGCAGCACACGCGCCAATACAGCCAGGCGCAGCAACGCGCCGCCGAACTTCTGGCGCGCACCAACCAAGGGCAAATCCGCCGCGAACACATCGAGCGCGAACTGGCGCAGTTGGCGGAAGAGCAGACCGTGTTGCAACACACGTCCGACGGTCTTTCAGACGACATCGTTACTTTGCAGGAAGCCGCCGCCGAACTCGAGCACCAACAGCAAACCACCGCGCACAGCCGCCAAGAGCAGCAAGGCCGTCTGAAACAGGCGCAGCTTGCCCTGTTGGAAGCCAACCGCCAATACGGGCTGGCCGAAGTCGCCGTCCACAAACTCAACCAGCAAAAACAAAACTACCAGCAGCAAATCGCCCGGCTCGAACAGCAAACCCTGGACTGGCAGGAACGCCAGCAAGAGCTTGCCCTCGCCTATGAAACCGAGTTCCAAAACGACGAGCAGCACATCAAGCTCGACGAGCTGACCGAAGCCGTGCACACGCTGGACGAAGAATACATCGCCGTGCAGGAAAAACTCGCGCAGATTCAGGAACAGGGCAGGGAGCAATACGCCCGCGTACAAGCCCTGCAAACCAAGCTGCCGCAGCTTCAGGCCGCTACCCAAACCGCCCTGTTGCAGCAGCAGGAAGCCCTGATCAACGCCAAACGCTACCATCAAAACCTGACCGAACGCGCCGCCGATTTGGATGCGCTCGAAACGTTGGCGAAAGAATCGCCGAAAGTATTGAACAGCAGCATCGGCAGCCTCACCCAGCAAATCGAAGCCCTCGGCGCCGTCAACCTCGCCGCCCTGCAAGAACTCGAAGAAGCGCGCGAACGCGACGGCTACTACCGCAGCCAGAGCGAAGACGTGCAGGCCGCCATCACCCTTTTGGAAGAAGCCATCGCCCAAATCGACGACAAAACCAAAGAGCGTTTCAAAGAAACCTTTGACGCCGTCAACGGCAAAGTCCAAACCTTCTTCCCGACCCTGTTCGGCGGCGGCGAAGCCACCCTCAAAATGATAGGCGACGACCTCCTGACCGCCGGCGTGTCCATCATGGCGCGCCCGCCCGGCAAGAAAAACAGCACCATCCACCTCCTCTCCGGCGGCGAAAAAGCCCTCACCGCCATGAGCCTCGTGTTCGCCCTGTTCAGCCTCAACCCCGCCCCCTTCTGCCTTCTGGACGAAGTCGACGCCCCGCTGGACGACGCCAACACCTCGCGTTTCTGCAACCTGGTCAAAGAAATGTCGGCGCAAACCCAGTTCCTCTACATCTCCCACAACCGCCTGACCATGGAAATGGCAGAGCAGCTCGTCGGTGTAACCATGCAGGAAAAAGGCGTATCGCGCGTCGTTGCCGTGGACATCAAACAGGCGTTGGAAATGGCGGAACCGTGATGAGGTGGGGGAATTTTGATTGAGCTTGATACGGAAGGGTCGTCTGAAAAACGAAATCAGGTTTCAGACGACCTTTCCGTGAATTGAAATAGGGCGTTGGATTCAGATTTCAAACTGCTATTGTTTGAGGGATTAAATTCGTCTCAATACAAAGATTCAAAGAATTGCACCAACCGAGCCAGATTTTATAGGGGTAAAACATGAACGAAACCGAACAAGTTTGTTTTAATGAAAAGCGCAGGCAGCATTTTTTAAGTGAGGAAAGATTTAATAAATTTAATAATTATTTTCTGGAAGCTATTCCTGAATATAATAAATGGAAACTCTCAGATGATTTGGCATTAAGATTTTTATCTAGGCAACAAGCAGAAACCTACTGGGATTATTTGAAAATTATATATACAGCAGGTAAACCGATAGAGGATTTAATTCCTATTCTAGAAAAATTTTTAGCTTCAGAGGAAGAGATAACCAAATTCTGGCAGCAAAACAAAGTGAAATTAAACGATATCGGCTACTATACCAGCCCAATGCCGTGGTGTGATGTTGAGCATTACCTTAAAACGCTGCACCTTATCGCGCTTTGCTACCTCCTGCAACGCGAAGACCTGCTCCCGCGCCTGCTCGAAGTCATCCTTGCCAATGCAGAAGGCGATTTAGAACCTGATTCCACTATTGAAGACTTTTTGGACTACCATTTTAAAAATCGTCCCGATCCGGATTACGTCCAAATGGGCAAACACGCCATTTTATTCGGCGAAGCTATGCGCGGCGAAACCAAAGAAGAACAACTGGAAGAACTCAACGCCTACCTCAAAGATTGGTATCGCAAAATGGTCGGTATGAGCAACCTTGAATACCAGTCCCACCTCGATCCAGAACAGAACGGTTATTGCGGTTACTGGGCATTCGAAGCCGCCGCCATCGCTTATCTTGACGATTTGGACGATACCGAATTGCGCCAATCTCCTTACTACCCAAAAGATATGGTTGACTGGGCGAGGGAGCAAAAGAGAAAACGCGAAGGCAAAGGTCAAGCTGATTAGTTTGGAAAAGTTTAAAGATTAAAAGGTCGTCTGAAACTGATCAGCAGAATTAAGAGAGTGTCGACCAAGCCAAATTTTACGGGAGTAAACATGAACGAAAACGAGAAAATTCCTTTTCATGAAAAACGCAGGCAAAATTTTTTGAGTGAGGAAAAATATCAGAAAGAGAAAAATGGATATTTATCTAATTTAAAATTTTGGGATAATAATTGGCAGAAAAGTATTTTAGAATCAAAACATCTATTTCGCTATAAATTTTCCGAAGTATTTGATTATTTGAGAATATGCTATACAGCGGGCGAGTCGATTTCCCTTTTGTCTCCTATGCTGGACAAAATTGTCTCTACATTAGAAGTTTCCACCAAATTCTGGCAGCAAAACAAAGCCGAATTAAACGAAATCGGCTACTACACCAGCCCGATGCCGTGGTTTTATGCTGAATATTATCTTAAGACGCTGCACCTTATCGCGCTGTGCTACCTCCTCCAACGAGAAGACCTGCTCCCGCGCCTACTCGAAGTCATCCTTGCCAATGCAGAAGGCGATTTAGAACCTGATTCCACTATTGAAGACTTTTTGGACTACCATTTTAAAAATCGTCCCGATCCGGATTACGTCCAAATGGGCAAACACGCCATTTTATTCGGCGAAGCTATGCGCGGCGAAACCAAAGAAGAACAACTGGAAGAACTCAACGCCTACCTCAAAGACTGGTATCACGAAATGGTCGGTATGAGCGACCTTGAATACCAGTCCCACCTCGAACCAGAACAGAACGGTTATTGCGGTTACTGGGCTTTCGAAGTTGCCGCCATCGCTTATCTTGACGATTTGGACGATACCGAATTGCGTAAATCTCCTTACTACCCAAAAGATATTGTTGACTGGGCAAGGGAGCAGAAGCGAAAGCGTGAAGCCAAAGGTAAAGCTGATTAGTTTGGAAAAGGTTAAAGATTAAAAGGTCGTCTGAAACCGAGCAGCAGAATTAAGAGAGTACCGACCAAGCTAAATTTTACGGGAGTAAACATGAACGAAGCCGAACAAATCCCTTTTCACAAGAAACGCAGGCAGAATTTTTTGAGTGAGGAAAGATGGAATACTATTTTAGAAAAAATTCCAGAAACAATTAAAATTCTAACGGATAATTTTAATTCTGGTAATTTAGAATTAAAAGGTAGTTATGCTTTAGCCAGTTCTACATTATGGCGCTACCTCAAAGCTATTTACACGGCAGGCGAGCCTATTTCAAATCTGCCATCTATTCTGGATGATATTATTCATATTTTGGAAACATCGACACAGTTTTGGCAAGAGCATAAAAAAGAATTAGCCGAGCATGGTTATTACTCCGGTCCGTTTGTGTGGGATGATTCCGACAACTACATGAAGGTTCTCGGTCTGATTTCCGTCTGCTACCTCCTCCAACAAGAAGACCTGCTCCCTCGCCTGCTTGAAGTCATCCTTGCCAATGCAGAAGATGAGCCCGATACAACCATTGAGGATTTCTTCTACTACCGCTTTAAAGACCGCCCTGACACGGGTTATGTCCAAATGGGTGATCATGCTATTTTGATTTCAGATGCTATCCGCGGTGAAACAAAAGAAGAACAACTGGAATCTCTCAACGCCTACCTCAAAGACTGGTACCACGAAATGGTCGGTATGAACGATCTCGAATACCAATCTCACCTCGATCCTGAGCAGAATGGTTATTGCGGCTACTGGGCATTCGAAGCCGCCGCCATCGCTTATCTTGACGATTTGGACGATACCGAATTGCGCCAATCTCCTTATTACCCCAAAGATATGATTGACTGGGCGAGGGAACAGAAGCGAAAACGCGAAGGCAAAGGTCAAGCTGATTAGTTTAGAAGAGTTTGAAGATTAGAAGGTCGTCTGAAACCGTATTGGGGTTTTCAGACGACTTTTTTAAACTGTAAAGACTATATATGGTAGATTTGCTTAAATTGAATAAAGTACCTCTTAAATACCATTTGTATAATTTTTCTTCCATTTATCCCATTCGCTTTACCGTTGATGACATTCAAGTTACCATACGAACCTCATTGTCATCTTTAAAATCAACGCCATGACTGCCCGCCAATCCTACCATCTCACCTTCGCCCGGTTCTCCCCCTCCCTCTCCGTCAAATCCTTCACCGCCTCCGAAGCCGCCAACACCGCCTACCGCGTCGAAATCACCGCCACTTCCACTGATTCCTCATTGCCGCTGTCTTCCTACCTCAACCAGCGCGCAGCGTTTGAAATCCGTCCGCAGGAGGACGTATTGTCCGAAGTCGCCGCCGCTTTTTCAGCCGGTTCGGACGACGCTCCGGCGAAACAATGGCAGGGCATTATTACTTCATGCGAGAAGCTGTCCGTCTCCAAGGATGAAACCGTTTACCGCTTTGTTTTAGAGCCGCGCTTCGCGGCTTTAAAACATTTCCAATCCTCCCGACTGTTTCAAAACCAAACCGTCCCCGACATCGTTGCCGCTGTCTTCAAACACCACGGCTTCTCCGGTGTCGACTACCGTTTCCAAAAAAGCCGCAGTTACACCGTCCGCGAATATGTGACCCAGTATCTCGAAAGCGACTTTGCCTTTATCAACCGTCTGTGTGAGGAAGAAGGCATCTGGTATGCCTTCGAACAGAATGAACAACATGGCGACGTGGTCGTCTTCGGCGACAGTCCCGAACACTACTTCCGCGACCAAAGTCTGCCCGTTTCCTACCGCCCCCATGCCGGACTGGAAAGCGTCGGTACCGAAGCACTCTTCAACTTAAGCATCCGCCACAACCCCATCGTCGAAGGCATACGCAGTGCCGACTACAACTACCGCACTGCCGATACCGACCTCTTTGCCGAAACCGACAACAAACAGTCCGAAGAATCTGCCGACAACACCGTCTTATTGGGCAAACAGCAAAACTGGGGCCTCCATCCCAAGACCCCCGACGAAGCCAAAGTTCAGACGACCCTGTTGAACGAAGCCGTCCTCTGCCGCCAAACCGTCGCCAACGGCAGCGGCAACGTCGTCTCCATGGCGCCGATGAAAGTGTTCCAAACCGATACCGCCTTCCCCGAAGCACCCGACGGCTGGCTGGTACTTAGTATGGAACACAGCGGCAGCCGCGATACCGCCTACACCCACACCTTTACCGCCATACCCGCCCAACTCGCCTTCCGTCCCGAACGCACCACCCCGCGCCCCCATATCGCCGGCACACTGCCCGCACGGGTAACCGCGGCGGAGAACTGTACCTACGCCTACATCGACGACATGGGACGCTACCGCGTCAAACTGCCGTTTGATTTGGACGAATGGAGCCCCGGCGGCGAAAGCCGTCCCGTCCGACTCGCCAAACCCTATGCCGGTCCCGAATACGGCATCCACTTCCCCCTGCACGAAGGCACCGAAGTCATGCTGTCCTTCGTCCAAGGCAACCCCGACCGTCCGTATATCTCCGGAGTGATGCACGACAGCGCCCATCCCGACCACATCCCTGCCGATTGGAACACAAGGAACGTCATCCGCACCTGGGCGAACAACAAACTCAGGATGGAAGACCAAAAAGGTCAGGAGCACATCAAACTCGCCACCGACTACCAAAAATCCCAACTCAACCTCGGCCACATCGTCGACTCAAGTCGGGAAAAGCGCGGAGAGAACGGCGAAGGCTTCGAACTCAGAACCGACGGCTGGGGCGCGGTACGGGCGGGTAAAGGCATACTCGTCAGCGCACAAAACCAAGACGCCAACGGCAAAGTGCTGGATATGGACGATGCCATCGCCCAACTCGAACAGGCACTCTCCCTCGCCAAAAGCCTGAACAAAGCCGCCCAAACCGCCAACAACCACCACACCGATGAAGAAACCCAAAGGGGTCGTCTGAAAGACG
>ERZ773076.905-NODE-905-length-13836-cov-3.319570_pt1 | contig 13836 bp, 18 predicted proteins | sample MGYA00580613_ERZ773076 | MGnify/ENA primary metagenome ERZ773076 (study PRJEB29015, sample SAMEA2738005) | human oral metagenome | biome: human oral; feature: human-associated habitat; material: dental | place: China | collected 2057 ...
AGAATTAAGTTCCACCTTTCAGATTTCCAGGTGGAACTTCGAATAGCAATTAACATCATTCTGAATTTCTTTTTGAACCAACTCCGAATAATGATTGTGTTCAAACAAAACATCCAAAAGAATGTAGAATGGCCTGTTATTGATCGGTGAATCATAGGTGAACTTAAAATGCCTTTTTTCGATATTGTTCTTTCCAATCCGCTTCTGTTCCTCAACATCCTTAAAAGGAAAAATCTCCGATGCACGATCTAAATACTTATCCAAATCTGTCCCTGGCTCGGCAATAATATCAATATCTGTGGATAACCGACGCGGATGTTCCATCAGCAACATAAGACAGGCACAGCCAATGATAAGTCCTATGATGCAACCCATGATAACTTAGAGGATGACACCCATCAAGATATCCACCAAGTTAGCCACCAAGATTCTACGCCGTCAGCAGTTAGGCATTCCATCCTTTCATCGGCGTTACGGAAAACGATGTGCTCATTTTGAGCACATCGTTTTTCTCCGCAACTGGGAAATCAACGTCCTGCCATTCTCCCTGCATGGCTTTCCTGCCCCCTTCCGGCGGCGTTTTCCGGCTCTCCTTCTCAGGATCATCGCCTGGTATCCCATGCAGACGGTCATGCGGTTTTCAAGGTGCAACGGGCAAAACGGCAACAAAAAAGCCGTCACAAAACAGACCACCCCTGCCTTCGCTTTTTCTGGAAGGTCATGCTAGTCGGTTATGTAACGGCTGAAAGCCAAGATGTTCAGCCCCGCAGGGCCGGAACAAATATGTAAAAATATGTTATATTCAATTGTTGGGATAGATTACCACAAAAATCGAGCTGTGTCAGCAAAAAGTTTTGAAAGCGTGTCATTTTCGGCAGCTTGCAAGAAAAATTGAGGGAAACTTTTGCAAAAAGAGAGAGGGCTGGACGGTGCCAGCCCTCTTGACAAGCAAATTTATATAGTTTGAAGGCGATTTTTCAATGCTATGATATTTTGATGGATCTGCATAATCACATCCTTAAACGCAGCATCATCTTTTCCAGTCGGGTCTTCCAATCCCCAGTTATCATCAAATGGTCTACCAATAAAAGGGCATTCTACATTGCATCCCATCGAGATTGCAAAATCCGGTTCAGGAATCGCAGAAATCATCTTAGAATACTGCGTCTGCTCCATGTCGATGCCATAAAGCTTCTTCATCAACCGCACGGCATCCTGATTGATTTGCGGCTTGGTTTCCGTTCCGGCAGAATAGCTTTCAAACACGTCGGACGCCAGCGCTTTGCCCAATGCCTCCGCAATCTGGCTGCGGCAGGAGTTATGGACACAGATAAATGCAACTTTTGGTTTGGTCATGCGGGAAACCTGCCTTTCGTTTTGTTTGCGATTTTTACGAGGAAAAGCATCACAGGCACTTCGGTCAATACACCAACCGTTGTGGCAAGTGCGGCAGGAGAAGTCGTTCCGAATAGAGCGACAGATACCGCAACCGCCAATTCAAAGAAGTTGGATGCACCAATCATTCCGGCAGGTGCGGCAATGTGGTGTGGCAGCTTAAGCAGCCAGCAGACACCATAGGCAATGCTGAAAATCAAAAAAGTCTGCAAAACCAACGGTATGGCAATCAACACGATGTGTAGGGGATTTTCCAAAATAACCTGCCCTTGGAAAGCGAAAATCAGTACAAGCGTCAGCAGAAGTCCAATGGTTGTAATGCCGTCAAACTTTTTGACAAAGGCGTTTTCGAAATACTCTGCGCCCTTTTTCTGGGTCACAAAATATCGCGTCAGCATACCACCCGCAAGGGGAATAACGACGAACAGCACCACGGACAATATCAGTGTATCCCACGGCACAAACACATTCGAAACGCCCAGTAGGAACTTCACAATGGGGACGAATGCCACAGGGATAATGAGGTCATTGGTCGCCACCTGCACCACCGTGTATGCCGGATCTCCCTTGGTCAGTGCGCTCCACACAAAGACCATTGCCGTGCAGGGCACAGCACCCAACAGTACTGCACCGGCAAGATATTCGGTAGCAAGCTCCGGTGTGATGAACGCCTTGAACACCACGAAGAAAAACAGACTTGCCATGCCGTACATGGTAAAAGGCTTGATGAGCCAGTTGACGATCCAAGTGACGAACAGCCCTTGGGGTTCTTGCCCACATTTTTGATGCTTCGGAAGTCTACCTTCATCATCATGGGATAGATCATCACCCAGATGAGGATCGCCATGGGAATCAACACCCGTGCATACTCGAACCGATTCAGAAACTCCGGAATCTGCGGCAGGAACTTGCCGATGCAGATTCCAACCGCCATACAGAGAATGACCCATACAGTCAGATATTTCTGAAAAAATCCAATGGGAGATGTGTTATGTTCGTTCATGCTCTTACCTTCTTCAAAATAGAAATGACTTCATCCTTTTTCAGCACCTTGCCATAGGACACCACCTGACCATCTACCACCAGCGCAGGTGTTGTCATCACTCTATAGGCGGCGATTTTTTCAAAGTCCCGCACATGGTCGATGGTAGCATCCATGCCGAGTTCCCGCAGTGCTTCTTCGGTTTCCACTTCCAGTGCGTTGCACTTGGCACAACCTCCACCGAGAATTTTAATGCCGGATTCCTTCTTTTCAGCTTCTGCCGCCTGGATGGTTTCCGACGTACAGTTGCCTCCGCAGCAGTAAGACTGCTTTTGCTCTTCTTTTTTCTTTCCAAATCCGAAAATTGACATGATAGTCCCTCCAAATTATAAGATAATGCCCTGAAACAGGTTGAATAAATAGCCTACAACGATAATGCCCGCAGCGCAGATGGCGATAAAAACACCCAGCAGCTTTGGCTTGACTGCCTTGCGCAACATAATCATTGACGGCAAAGACAGCGTGGTAACCCCCATCATAAAGGCAAGCACCGTACCAAGCTGTGCGCCTTTTCCAAGCAAAGCCTCAGCAATGGGAATCGTGCCGAAAATATCGGCATACATGGGAATGCCGATGATGGTTGCTAATATTACGCCGAAGGGGTTATGGCTGCCGAGAACCGCCACAACCCAGCTTTCGGGAATCCAGTTGTGAATGACAGCCCCGATGCCTACGCCGATGAGAATATACGGAAAGACCTTCTTGAAGGTTTCCGCCTCCTGATCCTTGGCATAAACCAGCCGTTCCTTCTGCGTCAGTGTTGGGGAGGCAATGTCCACGGCAGATGCCCTGCGGATAAATTCCTCCACCTGATTTTCCATGTGCAGCTTTTCAATCAACGTACCGCCAGCCACAGCAATCACAAGCCCCAGCACCACATAGAGAATCGCAACCTTTGCCCCGAAAATACTCATCAGAAGAACAAGACTCCCCAAGTCCACCATAGGCGATGAAATCAGGAACGAGAAGGTCACACCCAGCGGCAGTCCGGCACTGGTAAATCCGATAAACAGTGGAATGGACGAGCAGGAGCAGAACGGTGTTACCGTGCCGAGCAGAGCTGCGATGCAGTTTGCCCATATACCGTGAAACCGCCCCATAATTTTCTTACTGCGTTCCGGCGGAAAATAACTCTGAATGTAGGAGATCAGATAAATCAGCACACAGAGCAGCACGGTGATCTTAATCACATCATAGAGGAAGAACTGGATGCTCCCACCGATTCGGCTTGTCGCGTCCAGTCCCAATGTGCCGAGTAGATTTCCAATCAGCGTATTCAGCCACTTCATGCCGAGGATCTGATTGGTGATAAACTTGCCCATCAGGAGCAGCACCCACCTTCCTTATTAGAGCCGCAGCCATAGCAGGTCAGTCCTTCGATAAATTCTTTGAACTGGGTCAGGGTTTCGCAGTTCAGAGAGTAGTGCTGCCACTTTCCTTCCTTGCGGGCGTTCACCAGTCCACATTCCACCAAAATCTTCATGTGGTGCGAAAGCGTCGGCTGCGTAATTTCAAACCGTTCCAACAGCTTGCAGCCGCACTTTTCTCCATCCGACAGCATCTTCACAATTTCCAGCCGGTTCGCATCCCCCAAAGCCTTGCAGATCAAAGCCACATCTATAGCGTTCATGAAAACACCTCGCATTGATATTTATCTATGTGAGTAGTATAGCAAATACATCGATAAGCGTCAATGCATTTGTGCAAATTTCTTCATAGGCTCCTCCTTAGATCAGGCGCAGTGCCGGAACCGACTCGCCGCCAATGGAAACCACCGTCAGGTTTTCGTTCACATAGTCGATGGTGCGTTCCAGCGTAAACAGATTGATGCTGCATTCGTTGCCGTTCTGGTCGATTTCCGAAACTTCCGCAGCTCCCAGCAGATAGCGGGTTCTGTCTGTCTCGATCACATCGCTCTTATCATAATGGAGAAGCAGCTCCCCATCTGCCACCAGATCAGCCTCCATCTCATCGTAAACATCCTCAAAGATGTCTCGACTGCCATCCTCGGTCAGGAGTTCACCGCCAGCCCCCGGCAGGATCACCATCACAATGCGCTCCTTCGGGTGATCTTCACGGATTGCCTCCAGCATCAGCCAGTTATGAAGCATCGCAATGGACTTCTCAAACATGGGATCATCCATCGGATTGGGCTGCGATGCACCGTGCGGGCAGTTCTTGCAATCCATGCTGCACACTGCGTTGTTCTGATTCTTCTTAAAGTTCATCATCATAAAAATCTCCTTCTCATCGTTCCATATCTCGTTGTTTACTTCGCTGCCATTTTTCCAGCAGCCGGATAATCGTGTCCTGCATCTGCTTCGGCGTATAGGATTTCGGGAAATACTTCCGAAGAACCTCGTTTTTAATCGTCACATGGTCAAGCTCATCCTTTTTGATTTCATTCATCACTTCACACATGGCATCCAACGTGCAGCCACCCTCCTGTGAGAGCTTCTTCAGCCGCTGTGCCTGCGACAGGGATGGAGATGCCCGTGCATAGTCCATTGCCTCCAGAAATTTCTTCTGTTCAGACGGTTTCAGGTAAGACAACTCCACCGCCGGATTAAAGGCGATTTTCTTCTCATCCACCATATCCAAAATTTCAGGAATCAGGTTGGTAAGGCGGATATAGCGTTTAACCGTATCCTTACTCATTCCAACAGCTTCACCAATAATCTCCGTAGACAACTTCGGTGCAAATTGCTCCGAAGTCAAATCTTTTCTCTGACCCTGATGTTTCATCGCCTCCAACTTCATCTTGTAGGAAAACGCTCTCTCGCTGGGAAGAATATTCTCCCGCTGCAAGTTGCTGTCCACCATAAAGATGATTGCTGCATCATCGTCCATTTCCTTGACGATGACCGGCACAGTCTCCAAACCTGCCAGCTGCGCCGCATGAAGTCTGCGGTGTCCTGAAAGAATTTCAAATCCGCCTTCCGGGTCAGGTCGAACAATCAGTGGTGATACCACACCGATCTGCTTGATGCTCTCCACAGTCTGTTCCATCAGCTCATCGTCCAGCACCTTAAAGGGATGTCCTTCAAAGGGATGCAGGTCAGAAAGCGGCATCTCCGTCCGCTGCTCCTTAGCCGCAGCGTCGGCAGCTGAGCCACTGCGGTTTTCTGTTATAATACTGGTTTTTGCTTTTGCCATTCAGCTTCTTAACCTCCTTCCAGTGGTGATAGATGTCATTCCTACCTGCGAAAAACGCCTTTTTTGCCTTGCACTTCATAGATCAAGTACCTCCTTAACGACCTGCTGTTTTTCTTTTCCAATGCTCTTTCTGCGGTCCTCTCCGCTGATTCGCACCGGCGTACACATTTCCAGAATCCTGCTGTAAATCCGGGCGTATGCCACATCCTGCGGATTGCGGATTTCCGCAATCTTCAGATTGGTTGTGATAATGACCGGAAGCCCGGACTTGTACCGCTCATCAATAACGGCGTAGACCTGCTCCAACGCATATTCGGTGCTGCGCTCAATCCCCAGATCATCCAGAATTAGCAAAGAATAATTGGAAAACGAAGCGATATACCGGTATCGTTCTTCCGAATACATGGCACCCATCTGGTTCAGGATTTTGGAGAAGTTCGTCATCAAAACCGGAATGCCCTGATCCAGCAGCGCATTTGCTATACATGCCGCCACAAAGGACTTTCCAGTTCCGACATCTCCCCATAACAAAAGGCCAAGGTTTTCAGTCTTGACCTTTTTCCACTGCTCCACATAGCGTTTTGCCATTTGGATATCCTTGTTGTCTTCTGCAACGGCAAAATTCCATTCCAGAAGATGCTTTTCCTGAATCCCCGTTGCTTTCAGCTTCCTGATTTTACGCTGCCGCTCCAGCAGCTCATCCTGGCGTTTCTTTTCCGCCATCGCTTCCTGCTGGCATCTGCAAAGGCAGGGAACAATCTTGTCTCTGCCCCAGAGCTTTACCCTGCACTGCACCGGCGTGTGGCATTTCCGGCAATACAGCAGTCCGTCCTCGCCCTGGTATTCCTGCTCTCCGGGTTCTTTCGGCGTAAAGAGCGAATCCAACGCCGCATTCAAAACTTCAGGCACCATGTCGCTCATAGGCTGTCTCCTTCCTCAAATGTGTAGTCTGCCGGGTTATACTTCGGCTTTTCTCTCTTTGCCCAGCTCCGGATTGTTGCAAGGTGGTTTTTGTGGCTCCTGCCGGTGGAGGCCATATACTCAGAGAGCCGTTCCACCCGCATCTGATAATCTCCTGGGAACTCCTGCCGGAGCTTGCCGTATTCTGTGTCAGAGAGAAGAACATTTCCGTATGAGCCATAGCGATGCTGGATTTCCTTCTTCTCTCTTTTATTGATTGTTTCAGTACTTGTTCTATTAGTACTTAATTGCGCAGGATTTTCCGTAACCGGTGTGTCCGTATCCGGATTTACCGTATACGGCTTTTCCGTACACGGTGATTCCCACGGCTTTTTCCTTGGCATCTCATAAATCACATACTCCGCTCTGCCCATCCGACCGTTACTCTCACGCTGCTGGTTCCTTTCCAGATACCCAAGACGCTCCAGCTCCTTCAAAGCCGTAAGCACTCCATCTACGCCGTCCGGCGTAATCGAAGATAATCCCCGTACCGAATAGTTCCATGTGTCAGGCAAACTGAGCAGCATGGAAAGAAGTCCTTTCCCTTTCAGGCTGAGACCATGATCCCGCAGGTGGTAATTGCACATCGTTGTGTAATTGCTGTTCTTCTCAACCCTGAATACCGGCATGGTGCTCACCATCCTTTTTCGCAGGCTCCGCTTTTTTCTTCGGACATTTGCGCGGACGATCTTCGCTGTCCTCCCGGCGATGGTATTTGCCGGTATCCTGCATCATGCGTTCAAACGCCTGAAGGCGTCCCTCTGTAAAAAGCGTCATTCGATCACACCCCATTTCTTAAACAACTTGAAGAGATGATTCTTTCCCTTGCAGGTCACTCTCGTCTGCTGCACCAGTTTTCCGCTTCTGCCGTAGCAATCCCGGACAATAAAATAGCCCCTTGCAGATTTGTCTGCAAAAGGCATCAGCCAGCCACTCGGACTGCGGTACAGATAGCGATGATCCAGTAAGAGAGCCACTGCCGTCTTCTCCGGGATTCCGATTTCCTTACAGAAATTCCGGATGCAGGTACAATCCTCCGAGTTCACAAAGGTATCGAAGTAGTCTGCCTTGGGCTGTGCCGCATCCAGCTGTTTGCGGATACCCTCAAGCTGCTCCCTCTCGGCTACAAGCTCCTGTGCCAGGGCGTAGATGACCTCCGGATGCTGAATCACCTGATCCAAAATGGAATCGCTCATATACACACCATGCTTTCGGATGGACGGAGAACTTCATCAAACACCCAGTGTTCAAATCGTTCTGCCGATGGCAGCTTGCTGTGAACGATCAGCCGGTAAACATCGCCTTCTGTGATAAAGGCGATTTCAACGACCTGCTCTCCAGCATCCCCATACTGATTCACCTTCTGAACGACCCCCTCGCGTTTCGTTAGGGGGCCTCTGCAATGGCGTTTCACTGCGGCGTAGGGATTTACATACCCCAACGCTTTCGCCACGTCACTTGCACAGAAGAATGTCTTGCCCGCCTCCTGCAACACGCGGATCGAACCAAACTCCTGGTTCTCGAACACCTCCGTCATCTGCCTCGACTGTCCGCCATGACTGCCTACATCGATGTCATGGGTCATCTGATTGAAATCCGTCATACCTGTTACCTCCTACTCAAATTTGTCTCGCCGGATTTCGGGCGAAAAAAAATAGAGCCTCGACCCATTCTCGTTTTCAAAGAATGAGCCAAGGCTCTATGTAACAGGATACCTGATATTATTTTTTTGCAGAATTCGTCAGAACTCGCCAAACGATCCTGACTCTGTTTTTCATTTCATTTCAGCCAGATTTTTACCAAAAATCTGTCAAGGATATGGGGCTAATTTCCCCTCCAAAATGGCCTTCTGTAAACCCATTTTCCCACCCATTAGGCTCAAAAATAGGCCGTAAACCCATGGTAAACCCATCAAAATGGGCTAATTTGAAGTCAAATTTCCTCAAATTTTACCATCGGAATCAGGTGATTTTAGGCATAGAAAAAGCCCGGAAAATGGCGTATTTCCGGGCTTTTTTAGCATTATTAAGCTGTAGATTATCGCTTGCTGAACTGCGGTGCACGGCGAGCTGCCTTCAAGCCGTACTTCTTTCTCTCCTTCATTCTCGGGTCTCTCGTGAGGAAGCCTGCCTTCTTCAGCACCGGACGATAGTCCTGATCTGCCTCAAGCAGTGCTCTCGAGATGCCGTGACGGATAGCGCCTGCCTGTCCGGCCATACCGCCGCCGATGACATTGACGCAGACATCAAACTTCTCGCTGGTCTCAGTCGCAACAAGCGGCTGACGAACCGTCATTCTCAAAACCTCAAGGCCAAGATAGTCCTCAATGTCTCTCTTGTTGATCGTAATCTTACCAGTTCCCGGCACCAGATAGACTCTGGCAACAGAAGTTTTTCTTCTTCCGGTTCCGTAATATCTCTCACTTGCCATTTTCTACACGCTCCTCTCAGCCTTTGATGGTCAGAACTTCCGGCTTCTGTGCCTGGTGGTTGTGATTCTCTCCTGCATAGACATGCAGCTTCTTGTACATCTGCGCGCCGAGCGGTCCCTTCGGGAGCATGCCCTTCACTGCGTTCTCAATCACCTTTTCCGGCTTCTTCGCCTTGAGCTCGCGAAGCGTGGTCTCCTTCATGCCGCCGACATAGAGGGAGTGGGAATAGTAAACCTTCTGATCCAGCTTCTTGCCAGTGACCGCAATCTTATCTGCGTTAATGACAATGACATAGTCGCCGCAGTCAACATGCGGGGTAAAGATCGGCTTGTTCTTGCCTCTCAGCACAGCAGCAACCTCCGAAGCAAGACGTCCGAGGGTGGCTCCATCCGCATCGACCACATACCATTTTCTCTCAACGGTATCCGGATTCGCCATAAAACTCTTCATGATTATCCTCCTAGTAGGACACGGGAGCAAAGATCCGTGTCTCCTGACCTGATTATACGTGAAGTGCCACAGCCTACTTCTCCGGGGCTTGGTAAAAGCTTAGCCTAGGCGTCACAGCTTTATATTATAGGTACCTGTCCTTGTTTTGTCAACGCTGCGAGGCATTTTTTATTGTTCCGTTGCGGGTGCAATTCGGCTTTCTTTGCGCTTATGTCGCACCGCTCTCCGCCTCTGTTGCAAGGTAGGGGAAACTGTTCCTGTTCTCCGGATTCGTATTTTCCCGTATCTCGTAAAAACCGTAGCGCTGCCCTATCACAAGGCGAGTGCTGTCCTCCGAATCACGGAGCAGAATGCAGCGCGCCCCGTCCCGGTGACTCTCGTGGAGCAGCCGGGTCATGAGTCCCGCATAGTCGTCCGGGCGACAGTGTTCCACCGTGAGGCGACTCACTCCGGTCGAAGCGAGATTCTCCTGCGAGAGTTCGTAGCGCCAGTCTTCATTGTCCGCGACATAGCGGTCCGGAACAGGCAGATAGCGGATTTCCCGCAGGATGAGCCCCGCCGCCGGAGCCACGGGGCCGGTATCGCGGCGCGCGCGGCTTCGCAGCGCTTTCCGGAATGCCGCCGCATCCTTTTTGCCGCTCCCGATTTCGAGGAGTGTCCCGGCCAGAATGCGCACCATGTGATAGAGGAAACCGCTTCCCGTGATACGAAATGTGATGAGTCCCGCATACGCGCCCGCAGTCTCACACTCTGCCGTGAGTTCCGCCCGGTATATGCGCCGCACGGTGTGCGCCGCCGCCGAGTCGCTCGCGCAGAAAGCCGCAAAGTCGTGCTCGCCGAGGAGAGCGGGCAGCGCCGCACGCATGGCCGCCAGGTTCAGCGGCACATAGCAGTGAGCCGCGCTGTTCCGGAGCAGCGGATTCATGATGCGGCCGTTCCAGATGCGATACTCATAGGTCTTTTCGCAGTGCTGTTTCCTCGGATGCCAGTTTAACGCAACTTCATCGGCCGCCTGAATCCGGATGTCCGGCGGCAGGTAGGCATTCAGCGCGGTTGCAAAGCGCTCGGCCTGCATCGGGAAGTCGGTGTCGAACACAGCGACATTGCCGAGCGCGTGGACACCCGTATCCGTGCGGCTCGCCAATATAAGTTGTGCAGGGGCTCTTGTGAGTCCCTGCACGGCTTCGGTGAGTTTTTGTTCTACGGTGACAGCCTTCGGCTGCATCTGGGAGCCGAAGTAGGCTGTTCCGTCGTAACTCACGATCAAACGAATTCTTCTCATGGAGCTCCTCAGAACAGAAGGCGGCAGGCAATCACCGCGGCCAGAAAGAGAAACTGAATCGCATAGGCAATCCGGTCCGCGCCGCGATAGTGCAACGGCTTCATCTGGGTTCTGCCCTCGCCGCCGTGGTAGCAGCGCGCCTCCATGGCCATTGCGAGATCGGTCGCGCGTCGAAAGGCCGAGACAAAGAGCGGCACGAGGAGCGGCACCATGGCGCGCGCCTTCTGAATGATGTTGCCGCTCTCGAAATCCGCGCCCCGCGCCATCTGCGCTTTCATGATTTTATCGGTCTCTTCCATGAGAATCGGAATGAAGCGGAGCGCTATGCTCATCATCATTGCAATCTCATGTACCGGGACACGGAACACCTTCAGAAAGCCGAGTCCCTTTTCCATGCCCTGGGTCAGCGCATTCGGCGTCGTGGTCAGGGTCATGATCGTGGAACCGACGACGAGGTAGACGAGCCGGAGCGCCATGAACCCGGCGAGCACCAGCCCCTCTTCCGTGATTTTAATGAACTTCCACTGCCAGAGCACCTTGCCGTCCGTTAGAAACAGGTTAAAGCTGACACTGACCAGCAGAATAAAGAGAATGCCCTTTAAGCCCCGCAACATATAGGAGAGCGGCACGCGGGACAGGCCTATGCTGACCGCGAGAAAGAGCGTTGCGAGCGCGTAGCTCTGCCAGTTGTCGCAACAAAACAGGGCCACAATGTAAATCAGGGTTCCCGCGAGTTTGGTTCTCGGGTCCAGGCGGTGCAGCACGGAGTCGACCGGATAGTACTGGCCGAGTGTCACATCTTTCAGCACGGCGCACCTCCTTTCAGAAGCGGAAGGAGCGCATCCCGCGCTTCGGCGACTGTCGTAATCTCATCGCTGAGCGGCATTCCCACCTTGCGGAGTTTTTGCACGAGATAGGTGACCTGCGGCGCCGAGAGGCCGAGTGCCTCCAGTTCCGCGTAGTGCTTAAAGACTTCCTTCGGTGTCCCGTCAAAGCGCTTTTCCCCGTCACTCATCACGAGCAGGCGGTCCGCATACTTGGCGACATCCTCCATGCTGTGGGACACGAGAATGACCGTGAGTCCCCAACTGTGATTCAGTTCCTTCACGCGGTCCAGAATCTCGTCGCGGCCGCGCGGATCGAGGCCCGCGGTCGGCTCATCCAGAACAAGCACCTTCGGTCTCATCGCGAGTACGCCCGCAATCGCGACGCGGCGCTTCTGTCCGCCCGATAGTTCAAACGGAGACTTCTTGTAAAAGCTCTCCGGAAGCCCGACCATCCCGAGCGCCTCTCTTGCGCGCTGTTCGATTTCGTCCTTCGAGAGTCCCATGTTCTTCGGACCGAAACACACATCCTGAAACACATCGATCTCAAAGAGCTGATGCTCCGGATACTGAAATACGAGCCCCACCTTGGTGCGGAGCGCGCGCATGTTGTACCCCTTCTCGTAAATATTCTCGCCGTCGACAAAGAGCTTGCCCTCCGTCGCGCGAATCAGACCGTTCAGATGCTGGATCAGTGTGGATTTCCCGGAGCCGGTGTGCCCGATGAGCCCCACAAACTGTCCGTCCGGAATATCAAAGCTCACATCGCGGAGTGCCGGCTGCGCAAAGGCAGTCCCTCCTCCGTAAGTATAGCTCAGGTGTTCTGCGCGGATTCCCAAAGCTTAGTTCTCCTTCCAAAGCGGCAGTATAGCTTCCGCGAGTTCCTCCATCGTGAGGACACTGTCCGGTAAACTTACGCCGCACTGTTTCAGCTCATATGCGAGTTCGGTTGCCTGCGGCACATCGAGGCGCAGGCGCTTCAATTCTTCCACCCGGGCAAAGACTTCCCGCGGCGTTCCGTCCATGATAACTTTTCCGTCGTCCATCACAACCAGGCGATCCGCCCCGATTACTTCCTCCATATAGTGGGTAATCAGCACGACCGTGACGCCCTCGCTGCGGTTGAGCTCCGTGACTGTCCGTATCACTTCTTTTCTGCCGTTCGGATCCAGCATCGCGGTCGGCTCATCGAGGACGATGCACTTCGGGTGCATCGCCATGACGCCCGCAATCGCGACACGCTGTTTCTGTCCGCCCGAGAGATGATTCGGTGACTTCAGCCGGAAGGCAGTCATGCCGACAGCCTTCAGTGCGGCATCCACCCTCTGCCAGATTTCTTCGGTCGGCACACCGAGATTTTCGGGGCCGAAGCCCACATCGTCCTCGACGAGATTCGCGATAATCTGGTTGTCCGGATTCTGGAAGACCATGCCGACTTCGCGGCGAATGTCGAGAAGTTTTGCATCATCCGCGGTATTCATGCCGGAAATCAGCACCGTGCCGCCGCTCGGCAGGAGGATGCCGTTCAATGTTTTCGCCAGGGTGGATTTGCCGGAGCCGTTGTGTCCGAGAACCGCGACGAAACTCCCCGCCTCGATTTGAAGGCTCACACCGTCAATTGCGCGGTTCACTTCCGTGACCTTTACCTCCTCATCGCGGGTGACATAGTCAAACTCGAGCTCTTTCGTCTCAATGATTGCCATTGCTCTCCTCCGCCGCGGTCTCACTGCCTGTCGTCTCCGCAGCCGCATCCGTGCTCTCGGCTGTCTTTTCCGTTGCGGCATCTGCGCTCTTGCCGCCGCCTGTGCCCTCATCGCCCGGCTGGTAATTCACAACGCCGAATTCACCGACCTTGCCGCTCTGCAAGTCGGAAGCGCGAACATAGGCGACCACAAACTGTTGATCGGTCAGCACGGTCTTGCTGTATTCCTCCGTGTCCCCGCTCGCCTTCGTGTAGTCCTTAAACTTGTCCGGCACTTCGCCCATCTCGAGACCGTTGGTCATATCGACCCCCGAGAGCTCCACTTCGGTCTTGCCGTATCCCTCAGCCTCGGTGTTAAAGGTCAGCGCGTCAACGGTGCAGGACGGAACGGGAATGCTGTAGGCATTTGCATTGCTGTACTTAATGCTCGCGACATAGCCGTTGTCCTTGACCAGCACCAGACTGTACTGCATGGCCGCATCTGCCGTCACATCCGACTGAAGCGGCACAAAGTCACCGTCGCTGTCCTCATACATTAACCGAAAGCCTGCGTCAAGGAGCGCGGAGAGCTTGGTCTCACCGACTTCGACTTCG
>ERZ773076.908-NODE-908-length-13798-cov-4.661864_pt1 | contig 13798 bp, 6 predicted proteins | sample MGYA00580613_ERZ773076 | MGnify/ENA primary metagenome ERZ773076 (study PRJEB29015, sample SAMEA2738005) | human oral metagenome | biome: human oral; feature: human-associated habitat; material: dental | place: China | collected 2057 ...
AAACCTGCAACGATGGATACTGGTTTAGTTGTAACTGTGCCAGATTTTATTAAAGAAGGCGAAGAATTAATTATCGGAACTGAAAACGGTGATTATAAAGGCCGTGCTGATAGTATTAGTAGATAAAGAGATTTAAAGAGGGAGTCGTGTAGTATACGGCTCCTTTTTTAATTATTTTTATTTTTTGTTTTAAAATAACAGGCGTTTATGCCCTAGCTAATATTAATTAATATTTTGCAAATGAAAATACAATATTTTATTTTGAATTGTCTATTCAATAATAAAATGCTTATACGTATAAACACTATGCTATAACAAGGATTTTAAGCATAAAATAACTGAATAGCATATTGATTTTCTGTTAATTTCTGCTATTGATATTTAGAGCGTAATTTATAGTTTTGCATTAAACAATATACGTTATTAAATCCTTGAATATTACAAAAAGAAGAACTATAGTTAACACTGAAAGGTCTGTAGAATTGACGGAGGAGATTCAATAATGTTATCTAAGAATAATTATCAAGAAAAAATTCGGAAGATGGAAAATAAAAAAGAGCGTTTCTCAATTAGAAAATTTTCAGTGGGAGCTGCTTCAGTTTTAATTGGCTTTACTATTTTCGGTCTTGGTGCAGGTAGTAAAAGCGTAAAAGCTGATACCTTAAATCCAAATCAAGTAAATGTTACTAATACTGCAAAAGCTTCCAAAGAAGCCCCAGGCCTAGTTAAAAATCAAACTAATAATCAAAACATTACTTTAGACACTAATAGAACTGCAGAAACGACTAATGTACAAAAGAAAGAGGTAGTTTCTGATAATAAGGTTCAAACTAATAAAAATGAGTCTGTAAAGCAAACTACTAACACTAACGCTGTAGCAAAAACAGCTGCAACTAAGCAAGTAAAGTCTACTGTTCAGACAAACTCAATTACTCAAGCTCAAAACACATCAAATAATCAAGAACAATCAGTTAGTGATTATTCTCAATTCATCAATGCATTACAAGATGCTAACGTAAATACAATTAAATTAAATCAAAATATTGACTTTAGTAATACTAACTTGAGTAATAATACTTACCAAACAATTAATAATTATGGTAGTGCGCGTCAAGTTACCATTGATGGTCAAAATCAATATGGTTTAGACATGGGCAATCGCTACATTAGCTTAGGTGACAATACGCACTATGATCAAGGAGCAAGCACTGCTAGTCATAGCTGGAACGTAGTCTTAAAAGACCTAAGTTTGCAAACTGTTAGTGGTTATGGCCCATTCTGGTTTAAGAATTCTGCTGCTAATAATGATGCAATTACCTTTAACGGCGTTACTACGAGTCAAGACTCAGGTCAACTCCTTAATAATAAAGGTACTAATGTTAACTTCGAGGGTAAGAATAATTTGCAAGGCAATTTAACTAGTTCAAATACAACTGGGAATGCCTTGATTCAAGCTAATAATGTTAACTTCCTTAACGGATCAACGACTTTAGCTGCTAATAACAGTACTTCAAATAACTTGAGCAATATTAACGTTTCAGGCAATGTTGTAGTAAGTAATGGTACTACAGTTGATTTCAACAGTGCTAATACTTCTAACATGGCTGGAATTACTATTCCTAATGGTGCCGGTGCAGGAAATCAAACTATTGATAATGCAACCTCAGGTGTTGTTCGCTTAATGCCTAATGCTAAAGTAACGATGGAGTTGGGCTCTGGTTCCTCAATGGGAATTATGAATGCTAGCGATCTTGATTTACAAGAGAATTCTTCATTAAAAGTTACAACTAGCAAGATGAATACCACTGGTTGGAGATCAGCTGCTCTTATTGGCTTAGATTATGATGGCAAGACTGCTGATAGCACGGTGAGAGTTGGTCAAAATGCTTTACTTTCAATTATTAGAACTAAAGTGACTGATTCTGATTCACCATTGCTTGCAATGGGACCAAAGGACGGACTTGGTGCAACTTATCATCTTGATGTGAATGGTGGTAGCTTAGATTTGGAAGATTCCTCATATTCAAGTTACTTACCAGATACCTATACTTTAACTAAAGGCTCATATAGAAATGGCTGGCCTGCTATTTTAACTATGTGGGGTTCAAGTAGTCAAAACTACATTAACTTCACTAATGCTAAGTTAGTTAACTTACAACGTACTGCAGCAAACAAGCCAGGCTACTTAATTAAGACTGATGGTGCTGGTGATGTCGCTAACCAACAAACTCACATTGTGATTAATTCAGCTGATAGCAACTATAATACTCCATTAACCATGGTGCCAGCAGGTGCTAGTGATCCAGTAACTTGGAACATCAAGTACTTAAACAATACTAGTCAAGGTGGGGACTTTGCCTATGCCTTTCGTTCCCACAAGCAATATGGTGCTTGGAATCAACCAGGCTCAGAATATATGATTGATTCTGTTAATGCTGATACTCCAGCTAAAGGTGTTAACGAAGTAATTTTAACTGCAAATCCTTCTGAGACGGGTTCGAACAGTTTCTCTGATGGTTCTGTTGTGCCTGAAGGAACTGAAACTGCAGCTTCCAATGCTTTGAATAGCTTTATTAATCACTTTAGTTGGTGGAATGCCTCTGGTGTAAAATTTGGCTCTGAATTACAAACAAATAACCAATATACTCCTTCATATAAGCCAGTTAGTGTTGAACAAGGAAAGACAGCTACAACTGATCCAACCTTTACTAATAAGATTGGCGAAGTAATTACTACTCCAGACGGTACTCATTTTGCAGGAACTGAAGCAACCCCCACTTGGAGCAAAATTGATCCTTCAACAGGTAGAGTTACTTTAACTCCTACAACTAGCACTACACCGGGCGCTTACAACATTCCTGTTACTATTACATACGCAGATGGCAGCAAGCAAAATGCTAATGTACCAGTTGTTGTAACTAAAGGTACTCAAACTGTTATTTGGAATAATGATAATGCAACTGTAGTAACAATTAGTCGTGCTAATGCTAACGCACATGAAACAAGTGACAATTCACAAGTTATTTCTGCCAGTGGCATGATTACATCTGTTCAATCTTACAGTATTGACCAAAATCACCAAATTGCTACTACGCCAACAACTATTACAAATTACACTGCAGATTGGGAAAATACACCTAATACTGTTGTAGAAACAGCTACAGCTGCCGGTAAGAATATTGCTAATAACGTAATTGATATCACTATTGATGGAAAGACTGACAAGACTAACCCATTTGATATTGATGCTAAAGGTGCTGGTGCTAAGACTTTAGCTGAGCCAATTGATATTTTGGTGGTTCAGATTTAACTAGCTCACAATTTAAGGCTTTAGTTCAAAACAATATTCCAGATAGTGAAATTCAGTCCACCGCATGGCAAACTAAGCCTGTTCAAGATCAAGGCGGAGTAATTAGAATTACTTTCAATGATAAAGATGCTCAAGGACAAAATACTTATCTAGATATTAATATTCCAGCAAGTTTTATTAATGTAACTACAGAAGAAAAAGATTCTGAAAAATATCACATTACTTATCCACATTTGAATGTTGAACGTCCAGATTCAGGACAAAATACTGGTTCTGTTAACCCAACAATTCCAGCAGACATGCCAAACGATGAAGTTTCTAACTATAGGATTGGAACTTTCACAGCTCCAACTGGTGTTACCGTGGATGTTGACCAAACAACAGGTAAAGTAACTGAAACAGTAGATTCAAATGCTCAACTTGGTTCCTTTAATGTACCAGTTGTTGTTACATTCAAAGATGGCTCAAGCAAGATTGTTAATGTTCCAGCTAGTGTAACTGGTATGGATCATGAGCATAATACTTATTATGGCGATCAAACGATGACTAGTTTTACTGCTCCAGTAGCCAGTGTTCATAAGACTAGTGTTGATTTCACTCCATCGGTTAATGATAGTGCTATTAGTACTATTAAATTCTACAGTGACTGGAATGGTACTGGTAATTCAGCAAGTGATTACAAGAAGATAACTACTTATAAGCTAAGTACAGATGGTAAGAACTATGTCAACGAAAAAGATGCGAACGATAAATTTGCAGCTAGTGCATTTACTTATTCTTGGATTACTAATTTACCAGGCGTTTCTGCACCAAACACTAATGTAAGTAATTTTGCTAATGGTTCAGCTGATACTTTGTATCAATTAGCTAACGGTCAAGTAAATCCAGCAGAGCAGACTACTACAGGCGAAAGTTTACCAGGAAATTCTAAGTGGCGTTATAACTTCAAAATTAACGATGCTGATGTTGTTTCTAAATTAGGTTTAGGTGTTAATGCATATAACAATTGGCTAAATAATTACTTCAACTTCTACGGTGCTACTACAGGTTCAACATTGAACTTTAAGCAAAATAGTAATATCTCAGATTTAACTCAAGAACAATATCGTACTTTAATTAACGTTAATAGCCTTGGTAGAGAAGGTTGGAATGGTCAAAATACTAATTCTAATGCACCAGAAGTTTTAGCCTATATTCCAGGTACTGATAACAGTAAACTATTTAGTATGTCTTGGGCTCCTAACGAAATGCCTTCTACTAAAGAAGTAGCTAATAATGTTCCAGGTACTGTAAGAATTATGTTTAACGATGGTACTTATCTTGACGTTAAGGCTAATATCAACGTTGAAAAAGATGGAAATTCAGGTAAGCCAGATGATCAAAAGACTAGCTTTAACCAACAAGTTTCTTACCAATATGATGGCAAAGAAGTTGCAGCTTACACTATTGGTAATATTGCCAAGGGTTCAAGTTTAAGTGCTGAGCAACTAAAGAATATTATTAACAGTAATTTACCAGCTAACTACAGTATTGTAGATGGCTATAGTTATCCAGCGGCTGAAAGCAATATTACTAGTCAACCTGCAGTTTTAGTTGTTCCAGTAACTCAAAGTAAACAGCAACATGATGATTCAGACTACAATGCAACTGTAATTGTTAAGTACATTGATGCTGAAACTAATACTCCAATGCAAACTAAGAATGGCAAAGACAAGTTAACCTTTAACTTCAATAAGAATCAAGGCTTAAAGGCTTCTACTTTGAAGGCTGATATTGATAGTGAAGTTCCAACCAATTGGAAAGTTGATCCAAGTTTCGTTTATCCAGTTGATCAAACAACAGATAATACAATCATTGTTCCTTTAGTTCACGGAACAAAGGACATCATTCCAACAACTCCAGGCGTAGATCCAACTGATCCTAAGTACAAGGACATGTTTACAAGTGTTAGCCGTAAGATTTACCAAACTAAACCAGGCAAAGCAGAGCAATTAATTGCAACTCAAACGGTTAACTTTGGTAGAAACGGTGTTGAAGACTTGGTAACTGGAGAAGTTACTGGAACTGGTGCTTGGGAAGTTGGTAAGATCGAAAACAACAAGTTTGTTTTAGGCGGCGAAGCAGAATATCCAACTGCAGCAGTAGAACAAATTTCTGGTTACGATTCATATGTAAATGGAACTAAAGCAACTGAAATTCAATCAGCTTCCGCAATTGAAAACGGCAAGCCAGTAGATGGTGAAGCAGTTCATATTACTTACCAAAAGAGTAATACAGTAACTCCAACACCATATGATCCAAATAATAAGGACATGAACAAAGACGTTGTTCGTACGATTACTGTTAATAAGGTTGATGGAACAACTGAAACGATTGTTCAAACTGTTCACTTTGTTCGTGGCGGTGAAGGTGAAAATGTAGAAGCTGATACTCCATGGACTGTTGGCGTAAAAGATGGCAATACTTGGAAGTCAACTGGAGCAACTGAAGGCACTTGGCCAGAATACAATGTGCCACAAGTAACTGACTATACTTCAACCGTTGATGGCAAAGATGCAAAAGTTGTTTTAGCTGATAAGAATGTAAATGCTAACACACCAAATACCAATGTGGTAGTTGCTTACACTAAGACTACAACTCCAACTGATGCTGACAAGTACACTCCAGAAGGTCAAGATGTTCACACTACCCCAGGTGTAGTACCACCAGCAGAAAAGGGTATTAAGAACAAGGATGACATGCCAGATGGAACTAAGTACACATGGGAGAAGACTCCAGATGTAACTAAGCCAGGCAAGACTACAGGCACTGTGATTGTAACTTACCCAGATGGTTCAAAGGATAAAGTTGATGTTCCAGTAATTATTGACAATCCAACTACTCCAAGTGATGCAGATAAGTACACTCCAGAAGGTCAAGATGTTCACACTACCCCAGGTGTAGTACCACCAGCAGAAAAGGGTATTAAGAACAAGGATGACATGCCAGATGGAACTAAGTACACATGGGAGAAGACTCCAGATGTTACAAATCCAGGTACTTCAACAGGAACAATAATCGTCACTTATCCAGACGGCTCACAAGACAAGGTCGATGTTCATGTTGTTGTAGATAAGACTCCAAGTGATGCTGACAAGTACACTCCAGAAGGTCAAGATGTTCACACTACCCCAGGTGTAGTACCACCAGCAGAAAAGGGTATTAAGAACAAGGATGACATGCCAGATGGAACTAAGTACACATGGGAGAAGACTCCAGATGTAACTAAGCCAGGCAAGACTACAGGCACTGTGATTGTAACTTACCCAGATGGTTCAAAAGATAAGGTTAACGTAACAGTAATTATCGGTACGAATCATGTAACTCCAGAGCCACAACCAATTCACACTAATCCAGGTGTTGTTCCAAACCCATCAGAAGGTATTAAGAACAAGAACGATATGCCAGAAGGTACTAAGTACACTTGGAAAGAAGTGCCAGATGTTTCTACAATTGGTGAACATACAGGCGTTGTTACGGTAACTTATCCAGATGGCTCTAGCGTAGATGTAACAGTTAAGGTCTATGTAGACGCTACTGGAACAAGTGACAACAATGGTGGTAAGACTACAGAAACTAATTCTGAAACCAATACTGCAAAAGCAGCTACTGTAAATGAAAATCACCATGCTGAAAAGAATACATTGCCACAAACTGGTGCTAAGTCAGAAAATACAGCTGGTATCTTAGGCTTAGCAATTGCCGCAGTAGGTAGTTTATTCGGATTAGGCGTAGATAGAAAAAAGCGTCAAAAATAATAAAAGTTAGTTTGAAATCCCTAAAAGAGGCTAGACATTAAGGTCTAGCCTTTTTTTCTGACATGAAAATAAGCATTTTTCTGCAAATGCTTGTTGACACAAATATGTGAAAGCGCTATTATAATTACTGTAAATAAGCGGATTACTGATGCGATCAGGTCTGAGCTACTACAAATAATGATGATATACTTAAAGTGTATATTGTAGTTTGTGGTAGCTTTTTTCTATATAAAGGTGATTCGTCGGATGATATTTCTTAAAACATTTAACAATAGTGCAGCCTTGGTTCAGGACGATCAAGGCCAAGAACAAGTAGTCCTGGGCAAAGGCGTGGGCTTTGGTTTAAAGAAAGGCGATAAGATTGATGAGAATAAAATTGAAAGGCGGTTTACCGCTACTTCTCATCAAGATGAAGTCAATCAAGTTAAAGAAATCAATGCTTCAACCATCGATTTAACCAATAAGGTGATCCAGATGGTGGAGCCACTTCTAAATGTGAAGTTCAATGATTTTCAATACTTAGCTTTAGCTGACCATATTGATTTTGCTCTTTCAAGAATTGAAGATCATATTGATATGAGTGCTGCTAATACACGCTGGGAAGTTAAGAATCTTTTTCCTAAGGAGTATAAGATTAGCGAAAAAGTCATTGCTTTAATTAATAAAGAAATGAAAGTCAACTTACCACCAAGTGAAAGTATTTTTATGACTTATCACTTCGTTAATGCAGCTTCTGATAATGATCAGGTTCAAGAAACAGTTGAGATCACTGAGTTGATTAGCGGAATTATTGATATTATTCAGTATCAATACCAAATGACTTTAGATACAGAGTCGTTTAATTATAGTCGCTTCATTACTCACTTAAGAGTATTATTGGTAAGACTTTTAAGAAATAAGCATCAAAAAAGTGGCGAACTTGATGATTCGCTACTAGCTTTTATGAAGATTAAGTACAATCATGCCTATGATACGGCAGAGAGAATCGCAACTTATTTACATAGTAAAAAGGGATGGACTCTAAATTCAGATGATAAGTTCTATCTTGTTTTACACATTTGGCGCGTGACAAACCGCCAAGAAAATTAAATATTTTCATATTTAGGTATGTTACTAATTCGATTAGGCAAGAACCCAAGTTACTGAAAGACATTGAACATTTACGTTCTCTAGTTTTTGAGTAGCTTGGGTTTTATTATTGGGGGAAAAAAGCTATGGCTAAGAACTATGATGCTCTAGCAAAAACGATTATTAAGGACGTTGGCGGAAAAGACAACGTAATCAGCGTTGTTCACTGTACAACACGCTTGCGTTTTAAATTAAAAGATGAAAAAAAGGCTAATGATGATGCCTTAAAAGATACTGATGGTGTTGTTACAGTTGTTAAAGCTGGTGGACAATATCAGGTAGTTATTGGTAATGAAGTTGCTGACGTATACGAGGCAGTCTTAAAAGAAGGCGGCTTTTCTGGTGGTGGCCAAGTTGCTGATGATGATTTAGATGACAGCAATATGAGTTTAATGGATAAAGCTATCGATCTTATTTCAGGTATCTTTACTCCGATCTTGGGGCCAATGGCTGCAGCAGGTATGATTAAAGTCTTAACTGCAATGTGCGCTTCATTTGGCTGGCTCGCTAAAACCTCTGGTACTTATGAAGTTTTATATGCGATTGGGGATGGTTTCTTTTACTTCTTGCCACTTATTCTAGCAATTACTAGTGCTAAGAAGTTTAAGGTAGACCGCTTTACAGCCATTACAATTGGTGCTGCAATGTGTTATCCAGCAATGGTAGCAATGAATAGCAGCAAAAAAGTTTTGTTTGATCTATTTAACGGAACGTTCTTACATTCACAAGTTCATGCTACATTCTTAGGTATTCCAATTATTTCAATGAACTATACTTCAACAGTTATTCCAATTATTTTAGCAGTTTGGTTTGCTTCTGTTGTTGAAAAATGGTGCAAGAAATGGATTCCAACTGTGGTAAAAACTTTCTTAGTTCCATTTGTTACTTTACTGATTGTAGTTCCTTTAACTTTCTTAATTATCGGGCCACTTGCTACTTGGATTGGTAATGCACTTGCTGCCATTACTTCAGCTGTTTACAACTTTAGTCCAGTATTAGCTGGAATTTTACTTGGTGGCTTCTGGCAAGTATTCGTTATCTTCGGCGTTCACTGGGGATTTGTTGCAGTGATGATGTCAAACATTGCTGCATTAGATTATGACCCAATCTTAGGTTTATCATTAGGTGCTTCATTTGCACAAATTGGTGTTGTTTTAGCAATCTTATTACAAACTAAAGATCAAAAATTAAAAGGTATTGCTCTTCCAGCATTCTTATCAGGAATTTTCGGTGTTACTGAACCAGCTATTTATGGTGTAACTCTTCCACGTAAAAAGCCATTTGTCTTAAGTTGTATTGCAGCTGGTATTGGTGGCGGTTTGATTGGATTCTTCGGTACTAAGATGTACATGATGGGTGGTATGGGAGTCTTCGTAATCCCTGCTGCTATCGGTCCCAAGACTGGTGTTGACATGAGTGTTTACGGTTTAATGATTGCGATGGCTGTCTCATTTGTTCTTGGATTTATTTTACAAATGGTTCTTGGCAAGAAGAGTGTTGATCAAGCTTACGATGAAAAACAAGCAAAGACTGTTCAAGAAGTTGCAAACCAAGCAGATACTATTGCGAAAGCTGCCCCAAGCTTAGCAAGTACTAGCGACTTAAATGTTTCAACTGAACTAGTTAGTCCACTTGCTGGTGAATTATTGCCACTATCAGAAGTAAAAGATGAAGTCTTCTCAAGCGGTGCTATGGGTGAAGGCGTTGCTGTTGAGCCTAGCGAAGGAGTTCTACATGCACCAGCAGATGGTAAAGTTGTAATGACCTTCCCAACAGGACATGCTATCGGAATGAAGACAAGCGATGGTGCAGAAATCTTGATGCACATCGGAATGGATACTGTTAATTTACAAGGACATGGTTTTGAAACCTTAGTTGCAAAAGGCGACGAAGTTAAAGCAGGTGATGAATTAGTTAAGTTTGATATCGATGCAATTCATGCTAAGGGCTATGTTGTAACGACACCAATCGTAGTTACTAACTCAAAAGATTATGAAAAGATCACTGTTGTAAGTCAAGGCAAGGTAAAAGTAGGACAAGAGATTTTAGACTTAGAAGGAGCTAGTGAAACAGAAGCAGCTAGTTCAAATCCGCAAATGGCTTAGATAATGTAATCGATTTCATATATAATAAAAATGATTAGTATTGAAAAAGAGGAGAAATATAAATGTCATTTCCAAAAAACTTTTTATGGGGCGGAGCTACTGCCGCAAATCAAATCGAAGGTGCATATGATGAAGATGGTAAAGGTTTATCAGTAACTGATATTACAACTGCTGGTAGTTTAGATGCACCAAGAATGTTGACTTATAAGTTGAATGGTAAGTTAGAAAAAACTCCAGGTATTCCTGGGGCGGGCTTGCCAGAAGGCGCAGTTGGTGCAATTGATCCAAATGAATATTACCCAAACCACGTGGCAATTGATTTTTATCACCACTATAAAGAAGACATTAAGATGTTTGCTGAAATGGGCTTTAAGACCTTCCGCCTTTCAATTGCCTGGACTAGAATTTTCCCTAAAGGCGATGAAGAAAAGCCAAATCAAGCTGGGTTAGATTTTTATCGCCGTGTATTTGAAGAATGTAAAAAGTACGGGATTGAACCTTTAGTTACTATTTCTCACTACGAAGATCCGCTATACCTCAGTGAAAAATACCATGACTGGGGCGATCGCAAAATGATCGATATGTATGTTAAGTATGCAACTACTTTGTTTGAAGAATACAGAAGACTGGTTAAGTACTGGCTTACATTTAATGAAATTAACTCAACGCTTTTAATGCTGAGTGCATTTGGTAATAATGTAACTGATGATAAGGTATATCAACATGCCTACCAAAAGTTGCACTATCAATTTGTTGCTAGTGCTCGCGCAGTTAAGATTGCTCATGCATTAGATCCTAACTATGTAGTTGGTAATATGATTTGCGGTATTGTAGACTATCCATTAACACCAGATCCTAAGGATATTTTGGCTAACCGTCATATGTGGGAACAAAATATCTTCTACTGCGGCGATGTGCAAGCAAAAGGTAAATACCCAACTTATGCTAAGCGTTTATGGAATGAGCATAATGTTCATTTAAATATTACCGAGCAAGATCGAAAAGACTTGCTTGAAGGAAAAGTTGACATTTATACCTTCTCTTACTACATGTCTAACATTATTACTACCCATGAAGTAAAAGATAAAGTGGGCGGCAATTTTGCTGCTGGTGTTAAGAACCCATACTTGAAGTATTCTGAATGGGGCTGGGCAACTGATCCAGATGGTCTTCAATATTATCTTGAAGTAATGTATGATCGCTACGATATTCCAATGATGGTTGTTGAAAATGGTCTTGGCGCAGTTGATAAGATCAGCGATGATGGCAAGATTCATGATGATTACCGGATTGATTACTTAAGAATGCATATTAAGGCAATGGAGCGTGCAATTGATGATGGTGTAGATTTAATTGGTTACACTACTTGGGGCTGTATTGACTTAGTTTCTGCAGGTACCGGTCAAATGAGTAAGCGTTATGGCTTTATCTATGTGGATAGAGATGATGAAGGCAACGGTACTTTAAAGAGAATGCCCAAGGATTCATTCTATTGGTACAAGAAAGTTATTGAATCTGATGGAAAAGATTTAGATTAATTTGAATTAAAAAATACTGTTCAGGTTGCTTAACTAATTGAACAGTATTTTTTTGCCGAAATTACAATGATTGCTTAGAGTAACTATGCTATGATGATTTAGATTGATTTTTATTTGTGAGGAAGAAGCTGGATGGATAAGCAAGTTACTAGAAGCAGATTGTGGACAATTTTGGCAGCTTTAGCAGCTGTGATGTGGGGAGTATCAGGTTTATTTGCGGAGTCTTTATTTAAGATCAGTTCTAAAATTACACCAATTTGGCTGACGCAAGTAAGGCTAATTATTTCTGGGATTGTCTTATTAATCATTGCGACAATTTTACATCAAAAGCCAATTTCAGTTTTAAAAGACAAGAAAAATACGTTGCACATTATTGCTTATGGTGTATTTGGTTTATTACCAGTACAGATTTTTTACTTTATTGTCATTGAAATGGCGAATGCTTCGATTGCGACTATCTTACAATTTATTGGACCGTTTTTTGTTCTTGCTTATCTTGCTTTAACTCACCAGCAAGTTTTAAGAAGGTTAGATGTTTTAGCAGCAATTATGGCTTTTATTGGTGTATTTTTTCTGTCAACTCATGGAAATTTGAATCATTTAGCAATTACCCCAGTGGCATTATTTTTCGGCTTATTATCTGCTCTAGGTGAAGCAAGCTATACTTTGATTCCAGTTAAAATTGTTAAAAGAATATCAAGTTTAGTTTTGACTGGTTGGGGGATGATTTTTGCTGGACTTGGTTTGGTGATTTTTCATCCTAGCTTTCCCGCTGTTCCAAACACCCCAAAAGTTTGGCTCCGGGTAGGAGCAATTATTATTCTGGGAACAATAGTGCCTTTTCAGATTATGGCGAATGCATTACGTTATGTTAAGCCGTCAACGGTTAGTTTGCTTGATGCGTTTGAGCCCTTATCAGCTACAGTTGGTTCAGTTTTAATCTTTGGTTTGGTAATGTCGGGGATGGATTGGCTAGGAACTTTTTTAGTAATTGGGGCAGTTTTAACTTTGAATTTCACACCTAAGAGAAAAATTAAAAAAACTTCTGAAAAGAGAATATAAAGAAAAGCTGGCAATATCTTCGCTTGAAATGGCGTTGGTATTACCAGCTTTTTTTGCTTGAAATTTTAGAATTCATTTAAGATCATTTCTTGTTCAATGAACTTGTCAAAATGCGGGAGTAAGAAACTGACATAGCCATAACCATCAGGTTTGATTACTTGATCATCTATTAATTTTCTCCGATAAACAGCTAAATAATTAGCACCTTTATTCATTATTTTCCCGATTTCTTGGCTTTTGACTTTTTGTTTTCCAACTTTTACCATTGCTTGCACGAACTCTTTTTCTTTAGAAGAAAGATCATTGTAAACCTTAAAGTAAATATTGCGATTTAAATCACTCAAATAAATGTCTAAGATTTCGTCTATTAAAGAAAGAGAAATAGTCTTTTTATTCTGTTCTGTAGCATATCTCCAGATATGATAACCCAAAAGTTGAAAGGCATATGCAAATCCTTGTGTTTGCTTGGTCATATATAAAATAGTTTTATCATCAATATTGAAGTTAGCATTTTGAAAAATATGCTTGTAGCTAAGTTTAATAGTTTCTAAGTTCAAGGGATTGAGGACGATCCGATTAGCTCGCAGAAGAAAAGTTAAGACATCGTCATTTTGAATTTCAGAAACATTTTCTGGAAGACCAGCCATTAATAAAGAAACCTTAAGATTTTTTCTAATCATGATCTGATAACAATTGGCAAATTTCTTTAGTAAAGGAGTTAAATGAACCTCATCAATATTAATTAGCACATTTTTGCCTTTTCTTGTTAATTTCTCAAGACTAGTTTGCAAAATTTGTTGAAAATTGGCATCGATGTTTTGAGCTAAGGAAGCATTAATATCAATGCCGAGAAAGTTC
>ERZ773076.913-NODE-913-length-13719-cov-3.167447_pt1 | contig 13719 bp, 9 predicted proteins | sample MGYA00580613_ERZ773076 | MGnify/ENA primary metagenome ERZ773076 (study PRJEB29015, sample SAMEA2738005) | human oral metagenome | biome: human oral; feature: human-associated habitat; material: dental | place: China | collected 2057 ...
TTTGGTGGCCGTCAACTGTTGCGGTTGCAGTCCCTACAAATTCGAGAACGTCTTTGAGTTCGTCGGTGATCTTGAAGGCAGTTGCGTTGAACGGAACCTTGGTGTCGATCTTGTAGGTGAATGGCTCTTCTGGAGTTGCTAGTTGGTAATGCTCTACGTCATTAACTGTCTTAGAAATATCTGGAGTGGTTGGTGGTGGTGTTACAGTTACCGGTGGGGTCGGTGGTGTTTCACGAGGCACCCCGCCATCTGCAGGATTATTATAGTAGACAGTTGCCGTGTTAGGAATCTTCTTATCAGTAATACCATCCTTAATCTTAGCTGGAATTACTAATTCGATTTCTTGACCAGCTGTCAAGTTAGCGAATTGGCCAGCCTTGACTTCAGCTGTTACAGTGTTGGTTGCTGCATCGTAAGTTACAGTGAACTTATCAGCATTTGGCCCTTCAATATGAGCTGATTGACCAGGTTGTAATTCAAGGCGGTTATCTAAGGTATCTTTGAAGCCCCATTGCGTGTAGTTTTCAATGTTACCTGGCAATTTAGCCTTGATGTTGTAAGTGTAGGCATTTTCTTCTGCACTTGGGATCACCAAGTCATCGAGGTTACCATTAATTTTCTTAGTTGGACCTGATGGTGGTGGTGTTACGGTAACAGGTGGTGTGGTGATTTCTTTTGGATCACCTGTTGCATTTTGCTTGTTGTAAAGCACTGTCGCCGTGTTAGGAATCTTAGCTGCAGTTTCGCCATCCTTAATCTTAGCTGGGATGACTAATTCAACTACAGACTTGCCTGCGATTTGGCCAAAGGCATCAGACTTCATAGTAGCCGTGATGGTGCGCGATGCTTCATCGTAAGCCACGTCGAAGTACTTAGCGTCTTCACCTTTAATAGAAGGTTGTTGACCCGCTTGCAGTTCTAGACGTTCATCAAGGACATCCTTAATTACGTAAGTACCGTAGTCACGGATGTTACCTGGCAAGGTCGTCTTGATGTTGTAGTTATAGTGGTTTTCTTCCCATGATGGGATGTAGAGGTCGTCTAAGGTATCGTTAATCTTCTTAGCGACAGCTGGCTCGTCTGGAGTAACCGTTACAACTTCTGACTTCTTAGGAGCCTTGTTGTCGAGCGTTACGCTAGCATCGTTAGGAATCTTAACTACGCCGTTAGCATCCTTGAAGCGATCAAGGTTAGCATCTTGACGAATCTTAGCCTTGATTTGAAGATGAATCTCGGCTGGACCTAAGTTACCCTTGTTAGCACGGTTGATGGTGTTGTTGAGGGTACGTGTGATGTCCGCTTTATTTACTTGCATGGTAACCTTGTTGCCGCTGACTGAGATAAACTTCTCGAGTGCTTTAACTGGTTTACCGTTAACCATTACTTCAATGTCATGGCCGTGTGGTCTAGCACCGCTCTTGACTACTTCTAGTTCAGGTACTAATTCATCTTCTACTAAGAACTTGTCAGCAAGACCTGGCCATGCCACCTTAACATCATAGTAGTACTCGTCGTCTCGTAATGGTAAGTCATAGTGTTCGGCACCTTGATCTACCGTTTGGCTAGCGCCACGGACCTTCTTAGTAATAGTCGTTTCGGTTGGTGGTACAACGAAGACGCTGTTAGAACGACGAACGTTGGTACCTTCAGAGTCAGGAGTGTTAGACTCCCCGTTCCACATGATTTGACCTTGGTTCAAGACCCCAAGACCATCGTTTTCTTGAAGGATTTTAATGTATTCCTTCTGGTTAACATCAAATGGATATTGATCGTTGAAGCGCGCCTTGATGTGGAGTTGGTAACGTGCCCACTTGTGACCGCCCCATTCCCCTTCATTGACGCTCTCAGTCTTAATACCTGGCTTCTTAGGAATATCCGCAATAACGGTGGTTCCCATGTTGCCTTCTTGGTCGGCTTCTTGAACCTGACGAATCGTGAAGTCGTTGAGACGGTTACCATTCATGTCAGTTACATAAGCTTCTTGTACTAAGAGACGGTAGTTGACACGGTCAACCAAGATTGGGTTTTTCTTGAAGTTCAACGGCGCGTTGTTCATACGGTAAGTCACCGTATATTCGAATGGCTCGTGAACTGTTCCTAAGTTAGCCGCATATGCTTTCTTATTGGTAATGATTGGGTCATCGATTTGACCTTGGTCATTACTTGCATCGCCATCTGTGATGGTCTTAGAAAGTGATGGGTAACAGTAGGACATGTCATTAACTTTGACTGTTTGTGCTTGTTTAGAACCAATTTCTGTGGTGCTATATTCCCCTACAGAGAATTTACCCACTAATTGACCAACTTCACGTTCAACTTGACCTGGCGTGTAGTCGTCACCTGGTTCTTCTTCTTCGTCTTCAGTGGTTGGTGGCGCAGTTTCGGTACGCACTAATTCATAGTCGAATTTGTTAGACCCTGGGTTGAAGGCAGCATCCGGAACAGAAATCTTAACCTTGTTACCGTCTTGCGTTACTGTACCACGGATCTCTTTTTCTTTGTCAGTGACTGTTTCTACAATTTTCTTGCCATTAATGGAAACACTCTTAACCTTGTAGCCATCTGTGATGGTGAAGTCACCTTTTACGTCTTCCTTAACTAAGGCAGCCCCTACCGATTCAAGGACCTTGTTAGCGAAGACATTGATATCATTTTGTTCATTAACATAGAAGGTAGCATTCTTCCCGTTAACAACTTTGTCTGGTGAGGCCATGCTACGCAAGGTGGTAGAGAAGATTTCTTGTACCGAACGGTTGTCACCGAAGTTAACGTTAGTATGACCAAAACCTTCCTTATAAGTACGTCCATATTGACCGTTCCCTGTGAAGCCTTTTACATCTTCCCAGAAACCGATAACCACAGAACCTTCAGGCCCTACAGCTGCCTTAAGTTGTTCCCCAGCACGCTTTAATTCTTCTGCACGAGCTAAGATATTTTGGCTGGCTTCCATATAGAGCCAGTCTTCTGTTAAGTTCCAGTCACGCATCAATTGATACATGCGGGCACCACTATATTCGATGGCAACTTTACCATTGGCAAGTCGTTTCCCGTTGGCTACCCCGTCAGTAATCAGAAGGAAGACTGTCTTACGACCATTTTCCATCCCACCTTGGGAGGCTTGAACTTGTGAGCTATAACGAGTCATGATGTCTTCCAAGGCTGGTACTGTTGGCGTACCACCTTCGGTAACCATGCTGTTGATAAAGCCTTGAATTTTACCTGGATCGTTAGTTAAGTCAGTATTAAAAATACGGTAGGAAGTCCCGTCGTATTTTTCGTAAACTGGATTAGCTGTAAAGTTACTATCAGGGTTATAACCCGGATAGGCACGACGCCATGAATCATAAACACTGCTAGTGTCCCAGTTGTCGTAGGTCACTTTCCCATCTAACCCTTGGAAGGTCGCAACCATGACACGGTCAGTGGTCTTAGGGTTGTCAGTGAAGACCAAACGTGGATGATCTGGATCATATTGAGTCGCTGGCACTGGCGTGGTCAATTCGCGCAAGGCGTTTTGGACACCACCGATGGTGTTCTTGAAAGAACCAGATGTATCCTGCAAGATAACCAAGTCAATTGGCTTCCGCGGTACGGACCATTCGGTATTTTGCGTCTTGTTGATGAAGAGGTCACACCCATCCTGACGAATGGTAGTCTGACTATCTCCTGACTGAATTTCTCGAACGTTGTTATTGTTCTGCGCATGCACTACATGCCCTGGTTGAATGAGGCCTTGAAAAACCGATAACACCATCATTAACACGAACAGTATCGAGAAACCCTTTCTAAGATTTTCTTTGTGCTTCATTATTTATATCCCCTCTTTCTAAATATTAGAACATCGTTTTGATGTTATCTAAATTAGTGGGGTCCTTGTCGTAATCAACAAGGACTTTTCACTAATTAATGGTCACGAGCCAAAATTAACATCGCTACGTCGTTCTAATGAAGCTACATTAATTTTGTTTGCGGCGGAATAAGGCTACCACTGCGGAGGCAAACATCATCATGATTCCCATGAGGAATGTAACGTTTTGAGATTCACCTGTCTTAGGTAATTTCTTACCTTCGTCTTTCTTACCAGGTTTCTTACCATTTTGACCTGGATCATTGCTTGATGTGCTTGATGAAGATTCAGAGTTTGTTGTATTTGATGCTGCTGAACTTGATGATGAAGATTCAGAACTTGATTGGCTTGATGCCGCTGAACTTGATGATGAAGACTCAGAGCTTGACTCGCTTGAAGCCACTGAGCTAGATGATGAAGACTCAGAGCTTGATGCGCTTGAAGCCATTGAGCTAGATGATGAAGACTCAGAGCTTGATGAGCTTGAAGCCATTGAGCTTGATGATGAAGACTCAGAGCTTGACTCGCTTGAAGCCATTGAGCTTGATGATGAAGACTCAGAGCTTGATGAGCTTGACGCTTCGGAGCTTGATGATGAAGATTCTGAGCTTGATGAGCTTGACGCTTCTTCTTTAGTCCCAACTAAGATTACTTCATCTACTGGTTGAACTGTGGTTTCGCGTTTCACTTCTTTTTCAGAGCCAGCTACCATGCCATCCTTACCTTCTAGGTATTCATAGGTGATGGTTTCCTGACCTTTGACACCTTGAGTTTCAGTCTTAGTTTCGCCCTTAGCTAGAGTTGGATCTTCTTTTCTAACTGTCTTGAAGTCTACTTCCTTAGTTTCAGTACGCGTACGTTTTACTGGTTTCACCCCATGCAAGACAACGCGCGCCACAGGTTGTGTGGTAACAGCATCGCCAATTACTTTGCGTGTGCCTGGGATTTCAACACCGTCTTTGTCTGCATACCATTCTTCAGTGATAGTACGAACCCCTGGTGTCCCTTCGGTCTCGATTTGAGTTTGACCTAGGTCTAATTGGTCGCTATCTTTGTTAACGATATCGAAGGCCACTGTTTCAGTGCGGACATTCTCACGGCGAGTACGTTCTGGTACTACAGGTTCTTCCTTAGTCCCTACTTCGATGATTTCATCAACTGCTGCCTTAAGGATTTCCGTGTTCTTCACTTCTTTGTTGGTTTGAACGCCGTCAGTGAGGGTGGGAAACCAAAAAGTTATATAGTCTAGTTCATAAAGTTAGGCAGTAGGGTGATGGTATAAGTTACCTTCTTCTTACCTTTGACCCCTGGACGAACGGTGTTTTTAACACCTTTAGCTAAGTTGGCATTTTGTTGAGTTTGAGTGCCGTATGGAATCTCGGACTCTTCTGAGATTTCTTGCGTCGTTACAACTGGGCGAGTCCCAACTAAGGTAACTTCTGCCTCAGGCTCAACCGTTACTTCCGAGCTTACTAATTCTCTAGTCGCTTCTTCACGCTTGCCATTAATTACTTTGTAACGATATGTTTTAGTAAGAACACCCTTCTTACCTTCGGTTTTGAGTTGTGTCTTACCCTTATCGAGTTGATCCGTTTCTTCGGTTTTCTTCTCGAATGGAATATCTTCGACTTCCTTGACATTCTCTGTCGTCACAACGTCTCGGGTCCCCACGCGTTCAACTTGGTTAGTAGGTTCAACGGTACGTTGACGGCTCTTCTCTTTACGAGTATTAGCTTGACGAACGCCATCGCGGTATTCCACGGTGTAAGTGATGGTTAGGGTACCTTTCTTACCTGGCGTTACAACCTCTTTTTGGCCTTTGTCTAAGTTTGCATCTTGGACAACTTCATAGCCAAAGTCGATATCCATGGTCTCAGTTTCTTCTCTTAATTCAACCTTAGGACCTTGTTGTGGGAATGGCTCAGGCAATGGCGTCTCCCCTAAGAGCTTGGCAACTTCTTTGTTATATAATTCAGTAAGACGTTGGAGCTCTTTCTTGTTCTTGATAGTTTTGTTGATGATTGGGTTGAGTTTCTTTTGCCCTTCATCTTTGGCGAACTGAGCTGCGTCCTTAGCACCAGCTTCATCTTCACCATCGTTAAGTGCCGCTTGATAAGCATCCTTGATGTCTTTGATGACTTGTTCTGCTGCCTTGATTGCTGCGAGGTCTACTGCATCTGGTAATTCTTCGTCGTCTGGCGCAGATTGATCTTCTTGCGCATAAACTGCTGGAGTTGCTTGGTGCTGAAGAACTTCGCTAACTGGGAATGATGCCGCGACTAAACCTGATAAGGCTACGACATTCAATAACTTTTTCTTCAATTCTTGGGTCATTGTGTATCTCTCCTGACTTGTAAAATTGTATTTCCTTCTATTGAATAGAGAACTTTGACAAGTATCTCCCGGCTATAGTGCCTGGCGACGCTTGCCGCCCATTTGAACCGCGAACGCCGAATCACGTTTCAAACGGTCTTGATCATAATAAACAGATTGCTTAGCTTGCGCTAACCTAAACGATAACTCGCCCCCCTATTATTGTTTCAGTGCTCGCCATGCTCAGCATGGTCTACTTATTATTACGCAGCTTAGGTCCCCCTATACGGCTTTGCCGCTACGCTACTGCCAATGAATCCCTATCCAATGCTCAAATGCTTGTGTCGGATTTGGCCGGAGCAAGATCCGTAATTTCAAAAAAATAATTTTTTGAGCTCTTTTAAGCATAGATTTGCATTATTAGCTATCCCCTATTTTACCACACAGGGCAAGGATTGTATACATTCTAAGTTGTCTAAATCACAGATTTTTTACGATTTTCTTACGTTTTTGCTCACTTTGATCCCGTTACCATAAAAATTCTGTAAATTCAGCCGCCCTCGTCTTCTTGTTTTTTGTTTATATTTATAATGATTATTCTTTGCATCCTTTCATGAAGATTCGCTTTTGCCACACTTGTGTTACAATATTGAAATATATAATCGAAAAATCCTACCTTATTCATCTTTTTTTCAAGACAGCTCCACATTTTAGCCTTTACGTTCATGCTTTTTAGCTTAAGAATCGTTCGTATCTTTTATCCACCTGTCACTTAGCTGTTACAGTCTGTTTGTCTGCTCTAAGTCATACTTATCATATAATGCACTTAATTTCTAAACAATGCGCGACTCTTGTCGTCTAGCTTATGACTAGACAATTTATACTTTATTGCTTCCAACCCTATGGAGCCTTGTGTTTTATTACATATAATAAGTCTCTGAATCATCCTAAACAGCTTGGCTCCCTTAACGGCTGGGCTTATATAGCCAAAAAAGAGACCAGGAGCAAGTCCCAGTCTCTCATTTGACTTATTTACTTATTGCATTGATCAGGCTGATTATAGGTGTAAGTAGCCCTTGATTAGATCTTCTAACTTCTTCATTTCAGTCTTGATGTCCGCATCGTTAACGACGATGTTTTCCAAGGCTAATTCTGAATCAGAGAAGACTTTAGCAGAACCTTCATAGATTGGAGCCGTAAAGCCGTACTCTAATTCGTCAGTTGCTGCCTTAACAAGTGGGTTTTCTTTGACATAGTTAGTCCAGATTTCTGAGCTAGTCCCAGACTTAGTGATAGGTAGGTAACCAGTCTTAGATGCCCAAGTTGCAGTGTTCTCCGCCTTGAGGAGGAAGGACATGAAGGCTACAGCCCCTGCTTTTTCTTCATCAGAAGCATCTTCGAAGACCCCTAAGTCGTTCCCTGCTAAGAGGGTCATTTGCTTGCCTTGACCGAAAGTTGGAACTGGCGCAGTGGTAATGTTGATACCTGATTCTTGCACACCCTTGACTACGTAAGGTAAGCCCGCAGATGAGCCAATGTAGATTGCAGAACCGCCAGCGGCGAATGGACCTGACATATACTTGTCTTCACCGGCCAAACGTGCTGAACCGTCTTTGACCATGTCTTTGATAAATTGGATAGGTTCGATGGCTTTGTCAGAAGTGAGGTCAACTGTCTTCAAGTCGTCAGAAACCCAAGTTGCGCCGTTTTGGCGAGCCATGGTTTCCACTTCGATAGACAGACCATTTTCCAAACCTAAGGCTGGCTTATCAATGCCTTTTTCTTTGAGGGCAGCTGCTAATTCTTTGACTTCAGCCCAAGTCTTAGGCACTTCTTTACCTGCCTCTTTGAGCATATCTTGGTTGACGAACATGAGACGCACAGATTTAGCGAATGGAATCGCATAAACTTTGTCTTCAACGGTTACGCCCTTCAAGAAACCTGGGTAGATGTCCTTCTTAAGTTCTTCAGTGAAGCCATTGTCAGCAGTTAAGAACTCATCTAATGGAGCTAAGAGGCCTTCTGACTTGAAGCCAGAGAAGCTAGAGGCAGTTAATTGGGTCATGGTTGGTAGGTCGCCAGAAGCAGCCGCTGCCATTACCCCTTGTTGTAGGGCTTTGTAGTTCCCTTGGCTAGTTTCTTCAACTTCATACTTATCTTGAGATTCGTTGAAGGCCTTAACGAGTCGGGTTAATTCCTCAGCGTGAGGACCGTTCATTGCATGCCAGAAAGTTACTTTAACCTTGTCAGCAGCGTGAGCAGATGGTGCGTAAGCACTGAATGCTAAGACTACTGAGAGTAATAATGCGAAAAGCACTTTGATTTTTTTCACTAGATGTTACCTCCAAATAGTTAATAGGAAAGCATTGAGGGGCTAGCCCTTCAAGCCAGAACGTGAAATACCTTGAATAATGTATTTCTGCAACAATAAGTAAATAATCACCATTGGCAAGATTACCAGGGTCGACGCCGCCATCAAGAGTTCGAATTGGGTGCCGGCTTCAGTGGTAAAGGCTTGAAGTCCAACAGGTAAAGTCCGTAAGTCAGGTGCCGAGTTGGTGACGATCATTGGCCAGAGGAAGGAGTTCCACGAACCGATGACCTTGAGAATCATCACGGCGATAATGGACGATTTAGACAGCGGCACAACCATTTCCCAGAGGAATTGCCAGTCGCTGGCACCATCCGTCTTGGCAGCATAGTAGAGCTCGTCTGGAATCGTCTGAATGTTTTGCTTCAAGGTGAAGACCGAGAAGACAGATGCGAACCAAGGAATAATCAAGGCCCAGTAGGTGTTGACTAATTTCCAACTTGACAAGGTCACGAAGTTTGGAATGGTCATCAATTCCCCTGGCACCATCATGGTTGCCAATAAAAGTATGAAGAGGATGTCTTTACCCCAGAATTTGAGCTTAGCGAAGGCATAAGCTGCCAAGATTGAGGTGAAGAGTTCCCCGGCGGTCGTCACGGTTGTGACAAAGACCGAGTTAAGGAAGTAGCGGCCGAAAGGGGCTTTCTCTAGGGCTTGACCATAGTTAGAGAAGAGCCAGTTCCGTGGCAGCCAGGTTGGCGGTACGGAGATTGCTTCGGACCCTGACTTCAAACTGGTCGCCACCATCCAGTAGAATGGCAGAATCATGACCAGCGCGCCCAAGGTCAAGATGACATAGAGCAAAATTGTTTGAATGCGTTTTGTGCGTGCCATGTCTTAACCTCCCCGCTTCTCGAAGTATTTGTTGCCCATGTTCTGGAAGACGGTAATAATAAGGACAATGGCGAAGAGGATAATCCCGGTCGCAGCTGCCATCCCGTAGTTATATTGAACATAGAACTGATCGAAGAGATAGTAGACAACCGTCATGGCTGAACCACCTGGTCCAGGACGCCCATTGAAGAGGGCGAAGACTTCATCGAAGACCTTGAAACCGTTGATAATGCCGACAGTTGACAAGAGGAAGAGGGTTGGTCGTAAGAGCGGTAAGGTAATATTGGTGAATCTCTTCCAAGCATTGGCTCCATCAACTTGAGCTGCCTTGTAGTAGGTCTCGTTGATGTTACCCAAGCCGACCAGGGTCAGCAGGATATTGAAGCCCAGGCTCTTCCAGATGGCCATGATAATGACGGCCGTCATGGCTGTCTTAGGATCATTGAGCCAGTTGATACGGTCAATCCCTACTAAACCTAAGAGGTAGTTGAGTAGCCCGTAATCTGAGTGATAGAGCCAAGACCAGACTACGGAGATGGCCACCGTTGAGGTAACGAATGGCAAGAAGTAGGCGGTTCGGAAGAGGCCTTTGAGGACTGGAATCTGATTGAGTAAGACCGCAACCGTTACGGAAATTGTGATGGAACAGAGTACCACCCAGAAAACGTAGGTTGCCGTATTTTGTAGCGCTAAGTAGAACTTAGGATCCGCCAGAATCTTCTGGAAGTTATCCAGAGACCAGACCACTGGCTTGTTCTTAGTAATGTTCCGCAACTTGTAGTTCTCGTAGAAACTCATCATGAAGGAGCGGATAATCGGAATAATGGTGAAGGTCGTCATGAACACCAAGGCCGGCGCTAGATAGAGTAGGGCCTGGAGGCTACTCTTGAGAGTAGGTTTGCGGTTCATCTAGCCCTCACGCTCGCTTTCTGACAGAATGCGACGTTGGTCTTCTTGGAAGAAGAGTAGGCGCTCAGCAGGCACTTGCAAGTAAACTTCTTGGCCTACCTCTAAATCACCGTCTAAGTTGGAGACAACGAAGCGGTCGCCCTCCCATTCCAAGTGAACGGTAATATCCTTACCTACTGCTTCCACACGGACTACTTTCCCACGGACTAAGTAGTTATCGGCTGTCCCTGGACGGAAGTGCTCGGAACGGACCCCGATAGTCGCCCAGTTCAATTCTGAGAAGGCACTGTTAGGGTTAAGAGCTGCAGAGCCCTTAGCAAAGGTGTTGATGATTGGTGACCCGATGAAGCGAGCCACGAAGAGGTTGCTAGGTGTTTGGTAGAGGCTGACTGGGTCCGCTACTTGTTGAATCTCGCCTTTTTCCAAGACCATGACACTGTCCGCGATAGACAAAGCTTCTTCTTGGTCGTGGGTAACGAAGACAGTGGTAACCCCTGTCTCTTGTTGGATACGGCGAATTTCTTCACGCATCTCAATCCGGAGGCGAGCGTCTAAGTTAGATAAAGGCTCGTCCATAAGTAGGATGGAAGGTGATTTAGCCATAGCCCGGCTGATGGCCACCCGTTGCTGTTGTCCCCCTGACAACTGGCGTGGGTACTTATCTAGTTGGTCTTGAATTTGCGTTAATTTTGCCATTTCGATGGCGCGTTCGCGGCGCTCAGCCTTTGGCATTTTTTCCATTTTGAGCGGGAACATGATGTTTTCCAAGACCGTCAAGTGTGGATAGAGGGCATAGGATTGGAAGACTAAGCCTACCCGACGCTTAACTGGGTCTAATTTAGTTACATCTTTATCGTCGAAGAAAATCTTACCTGATGTTGCGTTCAGTAACCCTGAAATTAAGTATAATGTTGTAGATTTACCACAGCCAGAAGGCCCTAAGAAGGAAATAAGTTGCTGGCTAGGCAATGTAAAATTAATCCGGTCCAAAACAGTCTTCTGTTCGAACTGCATGGTCACGTCTTCAAATCTAACTTGCACGTTGATTCTCCTCATTTTTTATCAGTCTTAATAAGTGCTAGAGAGCTTACAGCTCTAGCGTAAATTATAGCATAAATCGCATCATATTTCCCTCAATTTCTGCGTTTTTCATGCTATTCTAATAAAAGCTTTTTAGTCAGCTAGGCTCTTAATCTGACCAGCCGAATAAGTGGTATCTAGGCTTGGCAACCATGGGGTCAGCCCTAGATCGATTAAGGCTTCTGCATAACGTTCTGGCTTAAAGCTGTGCCATGGCACAACTAGCTTAGCACCTACCACATAGTTAACCAAGCAGAGGTCTTGGGTAGAGGCGTGGCCAGACACATGGCCGTGATAAAATTGCCAGCCTGCTTTGACGATGCCTTCCAACCAAGGTTGGTAACGCGCATCATAAGCTCCTAACGGCACCCCGTTGGAGTGAATGTAGATACCTTCCGATAGGCTGAAGATATAATCATGGTGTTGTTCATAGTCGACTTGGACAGCGTATTGAGCAGGTGCTGCCTGCACTTGGTCCCAGGTCAAGACATCTTGAACTGGCAGCTTGCTGTCGCCATCCCAGTTGATGGTTGCCAAGGCTGCCTCTGGTGCCATGTAAGGCCGCAAGAGACGGTAGTAGTTAGGCTCTAAGACCAGCGTCCGTCCTGCACGATTGAGCGCTTGCGCCATATAGACTAGACGTTCAATATTTTGTGGATAGACGTTAAGCGCCACTAACTGATTTCCAGCTTGCTCAACTACTTGGGTAAAGTCCTTGAGGAACTTGGCTTCGTTGCCTGCTGAAATTGAAGCTACGCGAGCAGCCAAGTCCTCTGGCAGTTGCATCCGATCATCGCGAGATCCTGGGTCAAAGCTGAAGGTCGTCCCTTCAACTAAGAAGAGGTCAGGCTGGAAGTCCCGGGCTTTTTGCGCCCAGTGTAAGACGCGTTCTGGATGGAAACCAGTTAAACGGAAGTCACCAGAGTTAACCACCTTAAGGTCTGGCCCGGTGATGAAGATGCTAGCTGCCCCAATGGTGTCATGGTCGCTGACCACAAACTCAATAGTGAAAGGTCCAAATTGGAAAGGCTCCTCTGATTGAACGGCTTGCCAATTAACCTTGAAGTCAGGCAACAAGCCGTCGCTTGCTAGACGTTGGTAGAAGGAAACACTGTCTTCTAGGGCATAGATGGCTAGGTCCTCAGGCAACTGACCGAAGCCTCCAATATGGTCTAGGTGGAGATGAGATAGGCAGACGATGGTCTTAATATCGGTCTCCTCATAGCTTGCTAGGTCACTTGCGCCTAGTTGTTGGCGGGTGTAGAGGCCGTCAATGGCCGGCAGGTGCCCCTTTTCTAGCAGGCTTGAGGTCAAGTCGACTTGCTTCAATTCATCCAAACTCGCTCCAAATAAGGCGCCAAAATCTGTCAGAATACGGTAGTTGCCCGCTTCTAGACTGACAATATTACCACCTATGGTATCAAGTCCTCCCCAAAATCTTACCTGGGTCGTGATTTCTTGTGTCATGTTGTCTGTCTCCTTCATTGCATTTTGTGCCACAGTCCATCATACCACCAAAAGCCCCCCTGTCGCAAGTCTTGGGGAAAGGTTCTCAGGTCAGAAGCGACAACTTGTGATCAGGTCAGCACTCGGTCGCCTGACGCTTAGGAGAATAACAAAAAGCCCCGCCTCCTTCTGGTCAAGGGGCGGGGCTAGGGCTTAACTTAATTTTGCCAGTCCTTAGGACTCCACATGCTGCCGTCTAACTGGCCTTCTAGCTGGCGCAGACGGTCTTCTTGTTGCTGGTAGAGGTCGCTAGCGACTTGTAGCAAGGCTTGACTGGGATAGTCAGGAGCTTGTGCCTGCCAATCCTGGATATAGTCTTGATATGGATTCATAAGAAGCTAACCCTCCTTATTCAGGGCCTGCAGCTCCTGGATTTCATCTCGATTTTGACTCAAGTCCTCACGGAACTGGTCATAGACTGCCTGGCTTTCAAGCGACAGGGACAAGTCCAAGTTGGCTAGTCGATCCAAGACAAAGGTCTGCAAGGCATCGAAGTCATCCACCTTACCCGTCTCAAGATAGCAGGCGTAGTGAACTAGCAGCTGCTTCTTCTGGGGCTCGGTTAGATAGTGGAACTGATGAACCGGGAAATAAGATAAGGGCGCTAAACCAAAATGCTTGGCCCAGGCATAATAAGGCGACAAGAGCGAGGACAGGCTAAAGCCTTCCCGGCCCCCGACTTGATAGCGGCTAGCCTTAACACCTGCGATGACCACCAAGCCCATTTCCATCTGAGCGAGGCGGGGCATGGCGGCCTGCATGGCCTTGGACATATCGAAGACGCTATCCAGCCAGATTTTGAGGATGGCTGGCGCCTGGTACCAGTAGAGTTGGAACTGGAAAATCACCCGGTCATAGC
>ERZ773076.915-NODE-915-length-13700-cov-3.933455_pt1 | contig 13700 bp, 20 predicted proteins | sample MGYA00580613_ERZ773076 | MGnify/ENA primary metagenome ERZ773076 (study PRJEB29015, sample SAMEA2738005) | human oral metagenome | biome: human oral; feature: human-associated habitat; material: dental | place: China | collected 2057 ...
GGTGCCGGGTGCATCCAACACGTTGCTGCGGAATATCTCTTATTTTCCGGATGCCTCAAATTCCCTGCAATGGGCTGTGTTGTTGGGCTGGGCAGGGTTTGGCCTCCTCGCCGGGGCGATTGGCTGGGCCTGGAAGGAACGTCGCGCAACTCACATGAGCGTAGAGGGATGATACTGCAAGCATTCGCGCGGAAACTGAAGCGAAGACCGAGCAGAATGCGGACGTGCCGGACAACGTTGAGATTCCCTGGAAAACGGCAAACACATAGCGACCTCGCCCCCAAGTAGATCCGCGAGCAGATAGTATTTTCAAAATACTATCTGCTCGCGCCGCATGGGGGAGATTCCTAGAATGGGAAGTATGAGCGAAGAGATCACCAGCGCCCGCATCGACGTCTGGCTGTGGTCGGTGCGCATCTTCAAAACCCGCGCACTCGCAGCCGACGAATGCAAAGGCGGGCACGTGCGCGTGAACGACGCATCCGCAAAACCCTCACAAAAACTCAAACGAGGCGACATCGTGCGGGTGCGCTACCCCGGCTGGGAACGCGTGTTTAAGGTCGAAAAACTCATCACCAAACGGGTGGGCGCGCCGATCGCCGTCACCTGTTACGAAGACCTCTCGGGGCCGCGCCCCGCGCACCTGTCGATGCCGCCGGTCGCCAAACGCGAACGCGGAACCGGGCGACCCACCAAGAAAGAACGCCGTGCCCTAGACGAGCTGCGGGGGCGAAAAGGCTAACCCAGTTCCGCTTTCTCTCACCCCGCGGGCGTCGTTAATACCCGCGAGCAGGTAGGATTTTGCCGAACAGGTGAGTTTTTCCTATCTGTTCGTACCAAAACCACCTGCTCGCGGAATAAGAAGCGGTCATAGCGTGAGACAGATAAACGCATCGCTGACGTGCCATCTTTGCGGGAGTAGGCTGTACCTATGAGCAACAAGGCCTCAGAACCCAACACATCAGGCGCCGCGAACACATCCGACGGCACCGCCAACACACACGAACCCCAAAACCTACTGGATGCGACCCCGCGCACCGGCAGCATCCCCCTTCACCTGGGGGAAGGCGGCGCGGACTCTGGGAAAACTCAACCCGAAAAATCGCTCAACAGGCGTATTCTGGCGCTCGCCGTACCCGCCTTCGGCGCACTGATTGCCGAGCCGCTGTTCGTGCTCGCCGATTCCGCACTCGTGGGGCAGCTGGGCACCGAAACCCTGGCGGGCATGAGCATTGCGGCAACCCTCATCACAACCGTGGTGGGGCTCATGAACTTCCTCGCGTACTCGGTGACCCCGGCGGTTGCGCGCGCGTTCGGGGCGCATCGGCTGGCGCACGCCTACCGCATCGGCGTGGACGGCGTGTGGGTTGCGCTTGGACTCGGCCTGCTCATTATGGGTGTGGGTTATATCTTTGCCGATCCTGCGCTGCGCGGCATGGGCGCGAACGACGCAACCATCGGCTATGCGCGCGACTACCTGCACCATTCGCTGTGGGGCATTCCGCCCATGATGATGATTCTGGCGCTCATGGGCACCCTGCGCGGGCTGCAAGACACCGTGACCCCGCTCAAAGTTGCGGGTGTGGGCACCGTGGTGAATGTGGCGCTGAACTGGGTGCTGATATACCCGGTCGGCTGGGGCGTGGCCGGTTCGGCGACGGGCACATCGCTCACGCAGTGGGGCATGGCGCTCGCACTCGGTATATTTATTCATCTTAAGATGCGCCCGCAGGGCGTGACGTGGCGTCCCGATATTGCGGGGATGCGCGGCGTGCTATCCCTCGGTTCCTGGCTGATGCTGCGCACCCTCTCGATGCGCCTGGCACTGCTGTCTACCGTATTTGTGGTGGCTCGCCTGGGCGACGAGCAGACGGCGGCATATCAGCTGGGTATGAGCGTGTTCAACCTGCTGCTCTTTGCCCTAGATTCTCTTGCAATAGCGGCGCAGGCGCTGCTGGGCAAGGAACTTGGAGAACGCGACCTGACGGCTGAATCCGGGCGTGCGAAAGTGCGTGAGCTCAAGAATCGCCTGGTGCGTATGAGCCTGGTGTACGGGGTTGTCACCGGCGTTGTTGCGCCCGTGATTGGCTTCTTCGGAAACTGGATTTTCACGCAGGATGCGCCCGTCGCCACCCTCTTCGCGTGGGCTACCCTCGTGATTGGCGTGGGGCAGCCGATAGCCGCATATGTATTCGTTCTTGACGGTATCCTCATGGGTGCTCAGGACGTGAAATACCTGGCAATTGGCTCATTTGTGATGCTGGTTGTTTATGCGCCCGTCATTTTCGGGATCTACTGGGCGGTTTCCGGCGGTCTGCTGAGCGCCACGGTGGGGTACCTGGGGCTGTGGGCGGCGTACATCCTGTGGTACCAGGGCGTGCGGGCGTTCATCTTCGGCCGCCGCGCCGCCTCGGACGTGTGGATTAAAGCTTAATTTTTCCGGGGTTTACGCAGAATTCAGGCGTTGAGGACAAGTGTTTTCACGGTCTTCTAGCTTACGCATCGCGTTGAGGCATCGACTGGTGACCCCCCACGGCATCTATGTGCGAACGAACTATACCCTTGGCGGTATGTGTGCTCCCTGAAACGGAGACGGTTATGCGATACGCAGCGTTCAGAGAAGGGACTGTACTCGCACCCTCACCTGAGGCTGGGGCTTGGAGCCTGATTTCGAAGCGCCGCCCTCTCGACTTGCTTGCGACAGTGAGCGCAGAACCGCCTCTTGAACATCGCGCACAATTTCTTTGACCGCACGGGAGCCGTCGATTCCAATCTCGATAATGACCTTCTGCCCGCCCGACTCGATGATAACCCCGAATCGGGCGGCCGCAGGGTCGCCGCTCATACGGCTGCCGATAGCTTTCAGCGTGGAGCCGATCCCCGGTTCAATGCCGCGCACTCCAGGAACGGCCGTGACTACATGAGTCAATTCGGCTGCTGAGAGGTTAATCGTCATCGTGCAGATCCTCAATATGAATATTGACGGTTGGGGACAATTCTAGGTTCTCATAACACGCCTGGCGCACAGCATCACGAACCTGTTGAGCAAGCTGGGGGAGGCTACTGGTTGTAACGTGTGCAGAGATACGGCAGAAGATCGTATCCGGTATTCCCAGCTCTCGCTGACCTTCGGGAGCTGGGGCATGTTTGAAGGAAGACTTGAGTGCGCGAGCTCCGGGTACAGAGTCTACACTGCGTCGCACTAGGGCGCGTAGGGAGAACTCGGACATACTATAAGGCCCTAAGTCGGTCGGCGGCATCTCTACCTGGGCACCGTGGCGCGTTTCGGCGAGTACCGCATCCATCATATGACGCTGAGGCATCACCGATGCGCTCGACTGTGATTCTAATGTGTCCCAGGTTTTGTGGAGTGAAGCGATTAGACGCAGGTACTCCCGTGTGGAGGCTTCGTCAAGCTCATAAGACTGAGCCGACTGTGTGGGCTGCGGTTCTGCGTGTGGGATGCGGGTGGTGGAACTCATTCCCACTCCTTCATATGGCGCATGACGAGGGAGCGGGCGCGTGCCAGCCTCCCCCGGACTGTGGATTCGGTTAGGTTCAGGGTTTGGGATATCTCCTCGTAGGACATGTCATCAACCTCTCGAAGCACCCAGACGATACGCAGCTCTTCAGGAGCGGATGCCAACAGCTTGGCTAATGCTTCTATCTGGGCGTTGACCTCACTGGACTGTGCCGGATCGTCGGTCGCTGTCGACGTTGTGTTAGGTAAGGCGCTCGCGCTCTCAAGACCCTCTGAATCGTAAGGGTCAGTGGCTCGGCGCTGAAGTTGACGAATAGTGCTGGTGGCCTTATTAGTGCAGATGCGCATGAGCCAGCCTCGGAAGGCATCAGGATCCCGAAGCAGATGAAGACTCCGCCACGCCTGAACAAGGGTCTCTTGGACGATGTCCTCACTGTCGTGGCGGTTGCGCACGATCATGTAGGCTGTGCGAAATAGGCGCCCCTGATAACGTTCGACGAGCTTTCCGAAAGCGTCAATGTCACCATCCTGGGCTCGCAGTACCAGGTACCTGTCTTTGCCTTCAGACGCAGCGCTCGGATGAGGCACATGCTCGGTGGGCGGACCGGTGGACTGCCCTGCATTGCTGCGCTTTTCATCGGTCATGGTTATCAGAACCGCCGCTCTCTAATGAGTGTTTGCCAGCCACAGTGTGGGCTGCACTCTGGGGTTTGGTGGCTTGTTCTAGGCGCAGCAGTACGTCGATCTGACGAGCATGCTTTCCCAGAGAGGAACTAACGTCGTGGTCAAGTCGGTTCCTGAGCTCGCTCACGGTCCATGCAACCTCGCTGTTCTCTGCTACGGTGACGGTTGCCTGCACCCACAGGTTGCTGGGTGAACCGGTGACCCATACTGAGCACCGCTGAACCCCTGGGACGTCTTCGGCCCGCTCAGACAGCGCTTGGGCTATGACATCGGGGCTGAGTGTGGCCAGAAGTGTGCCATCGGAGCCTGTCAGGCGCAAGGGGGACGCGGCAGCTTTACGGGGCACCTGCTTAATGAGCAGGACTAAGCCAATCGCGAGAAGAAGAACCGACCCAATAACGGCGGCTGGCAACAGCCAGTGTGCCTGGGGTCCGACCCAGGTATCGACCCGGGTATCAGCTTTGGCGAGGACCGAGCTAAGCGCGGGCCATGACTGACCCACACCCATGCCGGAAGCCATAAGCCAGAGGGCTATCGCCGCGATGAGCAAACCGCTTACCGCAAGGACTATCCTATTGAGAATTCCAGATACCGAACGCATGGTTTTCTCTCTTTCAGCTCGTGTGCTGGATACGCACTCGGCTGTGTGCGGTTCCGACGGGTTTCAAGGTCTGTATAGCCTGCTCAGCTGCCTTCTGTGCTGCCTGACGCACAGGTTCGAGGTCATCCAGAACGCTGAACACGGTCACATTCACGCGCGTTCGACGGACTCGAACCCTAGCGCTGTGAACACCATCGACCCGCTCGACATGGGCTTGTACCAGCCTTGCTAGGTCACGGCGTGAAATAGCTGTCTGACCGGGTATGTTATCTGCAAGAACCTCAGTGCGTTCAGGAGCCCCCGGCCACAGAGCTAGGAGAATCATGAACAGACTGCATACGGTCACAAAACAGGCTGCCGCGAGTACCGCTGGCGACCCGATGATCGTGGAGCCGAGCCCGCTGACTACTGAGGATGTTCCATTCGGCCATGATCCGTTCAGGAGCCGGTTTCCCAGCGCCCAGATTCCCAGCCCTCCTACGATGAGGAGTAGTAACGCCAGGATAATGACGGGCAAACTCCGCGACGGGCGCCGGATGAGATTTTGTACGGGGGTTTTCATCGCAGAGCCCTCCTTACCTGGTTGTTCGGATTGAGCCAGGAGATCTCAATGTTGATTTTCTCAACCCTCAGCCCGGTGAAGTGCTCGACGCGCTGGCTCACATGCTCACGCACCTGTTGCAGGGTTGAAACCAATGCTGTAGGGAAGGTAAGGCCGAGATCTAAGTGAAGGACAGCAACCTGACCGTAGAGATCACACTTTGCCTCGGGGCGTGAATGGAAATTTCGACGTGCCCCGATCCCGAGCAGCCCTCCGGCGTTCGAGCCCACATTTGCGCTCTCGTAGGCGGCTTGAGCCGCGATCTGCGCAACAACCTGGGCGGGAATGACGGTGACGCCGCGCTGCTCCTGCAGAGAGCTCTCTTTCTGAGAGCCCTCTGCACTGACAGCAGCGGGCTGTGTATTGGTCTCCGTCATTACTTCCTCCATCGATTAAGGATGCTTTGGACATCGACCCGGCCCTCCAGGTAAAGACCCACCACCGTTCCAACCAGGCCGCACAGTGCCACCAGGATGAAGTCGGCGAAGGAACCGAAAGCAAGAATTGTTCCCAGGAATAGGCCCACCAAAAGGGCCAGGTGTGTTGTCTTCATAAAAGATCCTCAGATCGGGGGCGTCGGAGTAGATTACTTGAGATCGGCAGAGTCAGCGGAGTCGGAATCGTCGTCGGGCAGGTGAACGTCGGTGACGTCGATATTGACCTCTACTACCTCTAGACCCGTGGTCCCCTCAATCTGCTCGATAATGTTGCGGCGGATAGCATTGGCTACTTCCACAATGGAGACTCCATATTCGACCACGACGGTAACATCTACGGCTGCCTGGGTCTCGCCCTTCTGGACGCTAATACCGCCAGCAACATTGGTCTGGGCGTTGGGGATGCGGTCGGTCACGGCGCTGAAGGCGCGGCGTACGGCATTGCCCATATCGTACACACCGGGAACTTCGCGGGTTGCCATGCCAGCGATTTTGGCAACAACGTTCTCTTCAATGGTGGTTACACCGTGCGAAGTCTGTAGGGGACCGCGAGGAGTCTTATCCTGCTGGGTTTCCTTGTTGTTTTCGCGCTCGCGCTGCTGACCGGTTTGGGGAATGGAGTTATCGCTCATGGGAGCCTCGTTTCATGTGTTTTTCCGCTGCGCGGATTATGATGTTTGATATGTGCGGCACGCATCGACGGCTGGGGAGTTCAGGCGCTACCCACGCCCTTTGTCCGTCCTTGCGGTCGATGGTGACGCTACTATAAAGACGCTTGAGGCGCTGAATTCCTCACGAATCAAAATGGTGATATATAACACTTTGCTTTGATGAGCGTGTACAAAAACGACTGTTGCCCATGTTTGCTCGGCTCAGCTGCCTATCGTGCGGGTAGTCCTCATATGCGCCAAAGCGGGCTATGCGGAAGCTGGGAATAGCTTCTGCAAACCCGCTTAGCTTTGTTTCTGCGATGCTGAAGCGACGCAAGAATATGGACTATTAGTTCTTTTTGCCGGTTACGCTTAGGTATATGGAGATTGCGACAATGGCGGCAATAATGGATAGGATCCAGCGAATCCAGTCGATACCAGCGGTATCTGCAACGCCGAAGAAGCTCGCGATCCCTCCGCCAACGAATGCGCCAACAGCACCCAAGATAACGGTCCACAGTGCCGAGATGTTCTGGTGACCTCGCATGATGAGGCGAGCCAGAGCGCCGATGATAGCGCCGGCAATGATCATTCCGATGAGTCCAAGCATAATGGTTCTTCCTTTGTGAGTATCCGTCATAGCGCGGGCGCGCCTGAACGGATGATGATATGGGGTCTTAAGTGCGCAGATCGGTGAGGTTCCGCCTGAAAGTTCAACAGCAGCCGGGATTTCAGCTGCCTTTCCTGTCACATATTGCGTGATTCGACGGGGCTGTTATCGCCTGCCGTCGTCTCTCAAGCCTACGGCGCTGATATGAAGACGCCATGAGCGCGCAGATCCTCACGCGTTCTATAAGTGTTTTACATCACCCTTAGCGCGAAGGGCGCTCTTAAGTCCTTCTGTTCTGCCTCTTGCCTCCTGGTGCCGTGGGGCAGGGAGGGTGGAGCGCTGGCAGATGGGCTTTTGGCTGGCATGTACGTGATCGGTGCAGTACATAAATAAAAAATCTTATTCTTGGGCATCCACTTTAATAATAAATTCGTAAATACTGTTGTAAATTTTTAAATGCTTTATGGGAGTGAAGGGGTTTTATTAATAAATCCGGGGAAAGTCCTCAAAATTGGATGAGAGTAGGCTGACAAAAATCTAAAAAAGGTTGTTTTGACGGATGTTCTGGAATTACATTAAAAATACCTCATGAATTAACAGATAAGTGATCATGAGGAAGTTTCTTACAATATATATTTTTTGGGTTTTTCTGCATTATTAAATGCGAGGAGGTGGTGCACATACCTTGATGAATCGTGGATAAAAAATACCCAAAACTGTCAGGATTAAGAAAGAAATGAGGCGATACGCTATGAAAAAGTCACTCAAACGAACCCTGGTGGCCGGGGTTGCAGGCGCGGTTCTTGCGGCCGGTGCCGCTATTCCGGCGAATGCTGCATCCAGCACGTCAAGTCTCGTTCCGCCGCGAACTGAGATTGATGCCACGGTCCACGGGCCGGGGTCTAGCATGTGGTGCCACAGTGTTATCTATGTGTTTTACACTCCCATTAACTACCAGGATCCCCGGTATGAAACCGTAACGGCGTGCGGGAACGAAACGGTGACAAAACACCTGGTGTCAAACCATACGCAGGTGGCGGTCGCTGGCGAGGAATATCATCCGGCTATTACTGCTTCCCCGCGAGGATAGCGGCAAGATTGATATCCAGATGCGGTCTGCGGCAAATTATTGTATCTGCCGCAGACCGCACTGATGCTGAATTATTTTAAATTTTAGAATGCTTTTTGGTCCTAGGATTTAATGTAAAAATATTTTCTTGATGATATATACCGATCATTTTATGACGGTTCATGCCGACACAGTTTAAATATTTTATAATTCTGAAGATTATGTATTCGGATATGCTTCTTCGAGGAAAGAATAGTCATCCCAATATCCGCGATCCCACCACTCGATAAATTCGATGTTTTTACCTTCGCATCCGAGGGTGAGGAAATCCTCGAAGAAAATCAGACGCTCGGAGAAAATAGAACTGTCATGGCCCTCTATGCGCATTTTTTCGTGAAATTCACGCGGTGAAAGCCCCAGACTTACGCCGTCGAGGGTGTCACCATCCAGGATCTGCAGGGAGAACAGAACAACCTTCCCCTCAGCCAACCCAAGATCCACCACGCGTTCGGCGTTGCCCAGAGTAACGCGACCCATGAAACGCTCACTTCCATGAAATGATGAATCGTAAAGGTCTTTATTGAATCGCTCGTTGTAGTAGCCGATGGGCTGTCCGAGTTCCAGCTGGGGCGGAGCCTCAAACTGAAAATCCATATTCTTCACCTTTCCTGAGGGGCCATGAAAATCCTTATAAAGTACCCTCGAAACATACGTAATATACCCAAAGGCGCATTATTTACTGAATGAAGGATGTGCAAATAATCGGAACCGCTATATGTCACCGTGTGCTCGTTCCGGGATCTGATAGTAGATTGGAGCGGCATGTAGCTGCTGGATCGCCTCAATAAAACTCGGGCCCAGCTCTCCCAACTCATCAAGCCAAGACCAGTCGTCAGGGGCGGAATCGTGTGAATGTTTCATGCGCCCTCCGTATTCTGTATGGAGTGAATATACTAGTTGAGATGAGCCCGGCAGTTATCGCAGCATCTGGTTAAACTGCTCAATGGCGGCGTCAGGAATATCGCCGAGAGCATGCAGCATTTCGAAGGTGAAATCAACGAATCCCAGCCCGCTGGCGGTCACCAGGTTCTTATCGCGCACCGCCTCGCGCGTGGTGTTCACGTACTGATGCGGGTTCGTGTAGGCGGGCAAATCCTTGATGTCCTCAAAGCTGTTAGCCGTGTGCCTGCGCCCATCGAGCAGGCCAGCAGAAGCCAAGAAATACATGCCGTCGCAGATACCACCAACCGGTTTGCCCGCATCCTTGAAATCACTGAGGATTGAGGCGAGCTGCTGGGAATCTTCGGCGGACAGAGTACGCCATGAGCCCTCCGCGCCGACGACGATGACCGCATCCGCAGTTGAGGGAATCTCGGAAATTGTCATATCGGGTTCTACACGCAACCCGCCCATAGAGGTTTTCACTTCTCGATCGACGGACGCCCACCGCACTGTGTACCCGCCGATGATGCTCTGCAGCCCGGCGGCAAGCAGGGCAGGTTCCCAGTCGGCGAATTTATCCAGAATGACGACAGCAAGTGTTTTCATGGGAACTCCTTGTAACCTCAGCTCACTTGTCTCTAAACCCTACGGTAAACCTCGTCGAAGGGCAGGCGGAAGCGCTCGCCCCAGATGCCGTGGCCGGGTTTGCGGATACCGCAGGCGACTACCATGTTAATCTCGACATTGCGCGGCAGGTTGAGGAGTTTCTTCACGCGGTGGCTGTCGAAGCCTTCCATCGGGCAGGTATCGTACCCCGCCTCGGTCATCGCGAGCATAAACGTCTGCGCCACCAGGCCGCAGCTCTTGTGCACAACCACGCGATAATCGTGCTCCGAAACCTCACGCATCATCGGAACGAATAGGCCCGCACAATTCGCCATTGCCGCGCGGGATGCGCCCAGCAGACCAAAGCAGCGCGCGTACAGGAGCGGCATAGCCTTGGTGTAGTACATTTCCCAATTCTTGATGCGGTCTTTCTGCTTCTCAGGCGGGCTGTTACGCTCAACATTGCCGCGCTCAAATTCCAGCGCGGCTTTCGCGCGGCGGCGGTACAAATCCTGGCGGGTCACGAACACCACCATCTGCTGCGCGGTCTTGGCGGCCTGCTGGTTCATGCACGCAGCGGCGAGTTTATTCAGGGTGGCGGGATCAGTCACGTGGTAGAGCTCGTACAGCTGCATATTTGAACTTGTGGGCGCCAGCTGAGCCGCCCGCAAACACTCTTTGACAACATCGGCATCAATGGGCTGGTTCTCGTCGTAATGGCGCACCGAACGGCGGCGGTTCAGCAAATCTAGCAGGGACATTATGCGACTCCTTCCCACGGCGGCATTCCGAAGGCATATAAAACTAGTCCTTACCTTTAAGACTATCGTTCGCGGGCGCGAAATTCACGCATAATTTTGGATATTTAAGCGAACGCGATGCCGTATAAAGCGCCTTGTGAGCACAGGTTTTATAGTGGAAAGAAGCAGGCGCAGTATAAGAACGAGGAGGCTCCGTGATACTTCTGAACATTCTCGCCCACGATACCCTCAACGAACAGGCTGATGCGCCCGGCTGGATATTCCCCGTTGTGCTTGCAGTTGTTGTTATTGCGTTCGTGGCTATCGGTGCCGTTATTCTCAAGGGTATTATGCGGGATTCGGGCGATACCTCCCAGCGCGCCGCCCATAAGGCGGAACGCAAAATCGCCACAAAAACCGGAAAGAAACTTGGTCGCACGGCACATGATAAATACCGGGAGCACCGCGAAGAATAGCTGGCCGGTACGAAGAGATCGGGCGGGAACTCAAAGAGAGCAGACTACTTGGCCCACACAACGAGCTCATCGAGCGGCTTGCGCGGCTTCGGGTCGATCTCGCGCGAGCGGTAGCCGAAGGTCGCGGCAACGGATACGCCGTAATCCTCAGGGTCGAGAAGCCCTTCCTCGATAAGGAGCTGGGTGACCGCATCGTAGTCCATGCCTTCAACGGGGCAGGAATCGATGCCGAGCATCGCTGCGCCCGTAAGCATATTCGCCAGCGCAATATAAGTGTTCTTCCTAGTCCACTCGAAAAGGGCACGCTCGTCGTCGGCGATCTTCATATCGTGCACCTGGAACTTTTTGTACCTGTCCAGCGCCATCTGCATCTGGTCTTCGGGAAGATTGCGCTTCGCGAGCGTCTGCAGCAGGAAATCGGAATCGTAGCGGGCGTTCTTCTTCGCCACAATAATCACCACGTGGCTGGCGTCATCGAGCGTGTTTGCCATACCCCAGGCGATAGGCTTAAGCTTCTCGCGCAGCTCTTTATTCTGTATCACCAGGAATTTCCACGGCTCGGAACCAACCGAGCTGGGGGAGAGGCGCCCAAACTCAAGGATTGTGTTGAAGTCTTCATCGCTGATTGTACGGGCGGGGTCGTAGGAGCGGGTAGAAACGCGACGCTTGAAAATTTCAATTGCTTGTTCACGGGTGAGAATCATGGTTTTCCTTTTCTGTGCTGGGGTTTTATGACGGAATTTAGTATATCGAGCAGGGATGCGCCTCCCGCCGGTTTTTTCGCACAGCGTGATTGACTGCGTTGCCCAAAGCGTGCTTTAGATGCGCTCCTACGGCTAACAACATATCGTTTGGACAAACCGCCACCGATCTTCAGCTGGTTTTTCGGGTGAAAGAGCCCGGTGAGCGGCCTGCACAATCAGAGAGGCTGGAACTGCATCATATGTTTTCCCCTGGGACTCGACGGTTCGGCACTGTTCACCGTGGCACACATCGTCGCAGGTGCTGCTTCCCTGTATCCCACCCACTAGATCTTCCAGGGGTACACCCATAATCCAGATACGATTGGATTCCTCAGGATGAGTCAAGAATTCTTCTTCACTCATTGTACGGATTTCCAGATGAGGCTGAATACCCTGAGGCAAGAGCTCAGCTTCCAATACCTGTAAAGCCTTGCGCAGCTCCTCACCTGTTGTACCGCACCGTGAGCAGGTTTGTTTTTCGGCATTGACAAGGTGCTGCCAGATAATAGGTAAAGTTTTCATCAGGGACTACCTTTCCTTTTGAAACTATAATCTATTTGGTTGTGATGAGATGGGGCGTGGGCACGCCAGTGTTTACGCCACTTTTACGGTGTATTCCAGGGCCTTGCTCGGGTGCATGGTTACTGAGACGTATCCGTTGGCGGGGGTGCGCACATAGTCGAGGTAATCCTCCATAGACGGGCCAAATCCTTCAACATCGTCTACGGCAATCACGGCGCGGTCGGCAAGATGCGGCTCCAACAGCTGAAAGACGGGAAGCACCAGGTCAGGCCACCCGTCGAGAAGCACAAAATCGGGGCTGAAATCCAGGTTTTGCAGGGTCTTCAGCGCATCGCCTTCGCGCAGCTCGATATAGTCCGCAAGCCCCGCCCGCTCAAAATTTTTCCGCGCGGCCTCAGCCTTATGAGGCACATATTCGCAGGTGATCACGCGCCCACCATTGCGTTTTGCGGCGGCGGCAAGATACAGCGTCGAGATGCCGTAGGACGTACCAAACTCAACGATATTCCGCGCGCCGCTCGCCAACGCCTGCATATACAGAAACTCTCCCTGCTGCGGGGTTATGGGGATGTATTTATCGGTATAAAAATCTTCGTTCTCGGTCTCCCAATCAATCCCCCTGCCTAAAATCTGGTGGATTTTCGGCAGAAAATGCATGAACATGCGCTTGCCCTGCTTGAGTGTGGCGTCGTAGAGGTCATAGAGTGTGTCTTCGACCGGTGGGTCGTTGAGGAATGTGAACATTTGCGGGGTTAATTTGGGCATGTGAATCTCCCGGGTGCTTTGGTGCGTATTACCTGCACCACAAAATTCAGAGGTATACCCCTGAAAATAGTGCGGTCATGTGATTCCTCTTATCATGCCAGCGTCAGCAGGGGGAGTACAAGGGATTTGCGCGAAGACGCACAAAAGCCGAAACTCGCTACCGCGACCGGGCTACCGCTCAAATCGGGTGAGGCGCATCGAATTGAGCACCACAAACACCGAACTGAACGCCATGGCCGCGCCCGCAATCATCGGGTTCAGCAGCCCTGCCGCTGCGACCGGCACCGCGATGGTGTTGTATGCGAACGCCCAGAACAGATTCGACTTGATGGTGTGCAAGGTCGCCCGCGAAAGCCGCAGCGACGTGGGGATCGCGCGCATATCCGAGCGCATCAGCACAATATCCGAAGCCTGCACCGCAACATCCGTACCCGAGCCCATCGCCATGCCCAGGTCCGCGCGGGCCAGGGCAGGCGCATCGTTCACGCCGTCGCCAACCATCGCCACCCGGTAGCCTTCATCCTGAAGCTGCGCGATAACCTCAGATTTACGTTCGGGCGTGACCCCCGCAAAGACGTTCTCAGGATTAATCCCCACGCTGGATGCGATAGCCTGGGCAACTTCGGGGGCGTCACCAGTCAGCAGCGTGGGTTCTAAGCCCAGTTCGTGAAGCTCGGCGATAGCCTGTGCCGACTCGGGCTTGGGGGAGTCTGCCAGTGCGATGAGCCCGACAGGCAAGGGGTCCTTCGTGCCGATCGCACGGGCCACAGCCA
>ERZ773076.918-NODE-918-length-13680-cov-79.700330_pt1 | contig 13680 bp, 17 predicted proteins | sample MGYA00580613_ERZ773076 | MGnify/ENA primary metagenome ERZ773076 (study PRJEB29015, sample SAMEA2738005) | human oral metagenome | biome: human oral; feature: human-associated habitat; material: dental | place: China | collected 2057 ...
GGTGGTCCAGGCCGGCGTCAACCCCGCCATCCGCGACGACTGGCACGACACCCTCGAATGGGAACACACGATCCTACTCCGCCCCCTCCGCGCGCCGCGCGGAGGACAACTCTCCTAACGAAAGGAACCTCTCATGATTTGGACCAAGCAGTTTTGGCTCGGCGCGGCCGAGCGAGCCATCAAGACCGTCGCCCAGTCTCTCGTCGCCGTCCTCGGCGTCGCCGGCACGGGCCTGCTGACCGTCGACTGGGTAGCGGCCCTGTCCGTCGCCGGCGCCGCCGGCCTGGCGTCCCTGCTGACCTCTATCGGCTCCGCTGAGCATGTCGCAGGCCCCCAGCCCGAGCCCGCCCGCGCTGATGGGCAGGCGGCCTGACGTGGCGAACATCCTGCCCGACGGCCTGGCAAGCCGCACCTCAGCCGAGCTCCTGGACGCGTGCGGCCGGCTCCAGGAGGCGTACACCGCCGCCCTGGAACGCGAAGCGGCAGCAGTCGCGACGGCACGGCAGCAGCTCACCGCGGCGGCGGAGCGGCTCGGCAAGCGTCTCGGGCCCGCGCAGCCCAAATCTGGGAATCTCCAGTCGCTGCGGGAAGCCTGCCTGCTGTCCCCCACCGATCTGGTCGCCAAGACCCCGGAGGTGCTACAGCTGCTTCTCACGGCGCTGCGGGACGTGACGGAGGTCGCGCAGCAGGCGGTGCTCATCGGCGCCGACCAGGCCCGCTAGCGTACACACGCCCGGGTAGACAAGTATGGGGCCCCCACCCAGCTGGGTGGGGGCCCCATCAGTGTTCCTCAGGCTGGCTCGATCGCGGTCACCTCGATGTAGTTGCGGCCCCAGCTGTCGCATGGCTCAGCCCACCGCGTGATGGCGGTGAGGCCGTCGCCGTACTGGTCGGCGATCCACTGGGCGGCCGCCTCGTCATCAGCGAACTCGCCGACAAACTCGGTGTGGTCCTCAACAATCCAGCCTTCATCGCCGGTGTAGCAGAGCTCGTCGCGGGCTTCTGGGGATATCTCGGCGGCCTCGATGATGGCCCAGCGGCCGAGATCCATGGCGTCACCCATTTTCTGTCTCCTATCCGTTTTGGGGCTTTTGTCCTGCCCTGTCACCTCTACGATACTGCACTCAGTGCGGTATCGCAACATTGGGATAAACCGTAGTCAATGCATATAGCTCGGGCCGTCAGCGGCGACCCGAGCTATACTCGCTCGATGGCCCTTCTCCTATCCGGGCCGTAGCCCTGGCCGGGCTGTCCTCCCGGCCAGGGCACTCTCATTTTTTGCGCGGGATCCCGGGTCGGCCGCGCCCGGGCCGGGCGGCCTGCCATGCGTCGATCGTCTCGGGTCGCCACCAGGGCGTCCGGCCGACCATGCCGTCCGGCTCAGGCAGCCGCCCCTCCAGCCGGTAGGCGCGCACAGTGACCACCGCCAGCCCCAGCCGGGCGGCGACCTCGGGGACCGTCAGCTGCTCGTCGCTCATGCGGGACATGCTAGCCACTCCTCCAGGGCCAGCCCGGCAGCCCTCTCCACGAGGCAGCGGCGAGCGTCGTAGTGGGCGACCATCGCCGATGAGGCGTGACAGGCTGAGATAGCGACCTGCCGCTCCGGTATGCCGGCCTCGAGGGCGAGGGTGATCCAGCCGACGCGTAGCCCCTGCGGGGTGACGGCAGGGACGCCCGCCTCGTGGCACAGAGCCCGGAGTCTCTGCCGCGCGGGGATGGGCGTGAGACGCCTCCCCGCACGAGAGAGCAGGAGCGGCCCCGCTGCGCGACCTGCCACGCACCGCGCTACCAGCCCGGCGGTGGCGTCGGGCAGGGCTATGCGGTCCCTGCCCATGGCTTTGGACCGTCGCACGGCCACCGTGACGTGGCCGTCGTGGCGGGACAGGTCGGCGATGTCTATGCGCAGCGCCTCCCCGAGGCGTAGCCCCGATAGGCCCCATAGATGCACGGCGCAGCCTGTGACCGGATCGGCGGCCCGGGCGGCGGCGAGGAGGCGGCGGAGGTCGTCACGGGCGAGCCATACCCGGTCAGCTGACCGCTCGCGTGGCGGGAGCGGGATCTGCTGGGATGCGTCATCGGGTCGCTGCCCGGTGACCCATAGCCAGCGGTAGAGGCCCCGTAGGGCGGATAGCAGGGTGGAGACGGTGCGGGTGGAGCGGCCAGCGTCTCGCAGCTCAGCAGCCCATGTCAGGGCGTCGTCTGCGGTAGCGGTTGGCCAGCCGACGCCTCGGGTTTCGCACCACGCGACCCAGCGGCGCAGGTAGCCGCACAGGTTCTCGCGAGTGCGGCCCGCGTAGCGGGCCAGATAGCGGTCAAGGAGGGCGGGGGCCGCGGTAACGCGGCCCCCTGTCTGATCACTCATTTTTGGTTCTGCCGAGCCTCGTCGAGTTCGTGGCGCCGCCCGCCTGCCTTGAGCCAGATGGCGGCGTGGAAAGCGCCACGCAGGGCCTCGATCTGCTGGTCGAGGGTGAGGCGGGACGGGTCGTTGGCGTGGATGAGCCCGAGGATGTCCCACATGCGGTTGTAGGCCTCGACGACTGCCGGGGTCATCGCCTCGCGGTCGGCGGGGAGGCGCAGGATGCCGCCCTCGTCGACGCCCCATGCTTCGGCGACCTGGGCGAAAGCTGCGAGCCGGGCGTCGATGGCCCAGGCCATGTCCAAGAATTCGCTCCTCATGTCGACGCCGAGCTTGGCGTGCTTCCCGTAGCGGGCGGCGTCGGTGGCCTGCTGGGCTTTGATCTTGGCGATTTCGGCCTGCTGTTCGGCGGTCAGTTTGCGTGCCATGGTCTGGCTCCTATCCAGATTGCTGGGGAGTCTCTGTCCTCGTCCCCGTATGCCTATACGATACAGCACTGAGTGAGGTATCGCAAGCGGAGGATATGCCACAGTTAATGCACGACTAGCGCACGCTCCCGCCCCGGCGCAGTAAAACTCCTAGCCAGAGCGCATTTAACGACAGGTTCGAGTCCTGTCGTCCCGACACCTGTGACCCCCGGTACAGAATTTTTGTGCCGGGGGTCATGACGTTTACCGGGTGGAACGGCTAGTGTCAGTGGGACCAGGACATCGTGGCAGGCCACATCGATCTCACAGACGGCCTCCAGCCAGACCCCAGCTGGACGTGGTTGATTTAGCCCGCGCTCTACGAGTCAACTCACACAATTGCCGGGCCATGTGCCCTTGATGAGAGGAGCCAGCGTGCTGCTGGAGACCACTGCGGATTCACTGACCGGGATCGCGGCCTGGGCCGTCGGGATCATGACGGCCCTCGGCGGCCCCGGGGCAGCGTTGCTCATCGCCCTTGAGAACCTGTTCCCGCCCCTGCCATCCGAGGTTTTCCTGCCCCTGGCAGGTTTCTCCGCAGGCACCGGCAGCTCCAGCATGACCGTCCTCTCGGCGATCCTCTGGTGCACCTCCGGCTCCGTAGTGGGAGCCTGGACCCTGTATGGGGTAGGGACGTGGCTGGGACGGGAGCGAACCCGCCGGATCCTGGCCAAGATGCCCTTGGTCAAGACATCCGACATCGACCGCACTGAGGCGTTCTTCCAGCGGTGGGGAGGCTGGACTGTTTTCACGGGACGCATGGTGCCGGTGTTCCGGTCACTCATCTCCATCCCCGCCGGGATCACCCGCATGAATCCATGGCAGTTCACCCTGCTGACCACGGCGGGCGCCGCCATCTGGAACACCATCCTGATCGGCGCCGGTTATCTGCTGGGCGCGAACTGGACAGTGGTCGAGGGGTACGTGGACGTCTTCTTGAAACTGGTGATAGCCGCCTGCGTGGCCGCTCTGGCCTGGTTCGTCGCCGTCAGGCTGCGCAGTTCGAGGCGCGCTGCCCCGCAGCAGCAGGAAGTCACGTCTTCAGCCCACGACACCGGGGATGAAGTCTAGAGTTGGAAGGGTTGTCCCCTACCCCGTCCAGAAGATGAGCCCAACCCACCAGCCCGAGTTCCACCGCCTACAGACGTCCGCACCTCAAAGCCCCCAGGGCCGGCGGCAGGTGATAGCCGAGCACGTCATATCGCAGGGAGGCGTCCGTGTCGAGGACCTGGCCCGGGTGGTCGCCGTCTCGGTGATGACCATCTACCGAGATGTGGCGAATCTCGAGCAGGCTGGCCTCGTTCACCTGGACCGGGGTATCGTCCATCCCGTCGCTACGAGCCTCAGTGAGGCCGATGCCGAATTCCGCCTCCAGCAGAGCCCGGAGATGAAGCACTCAATGGCCGAGGCGCTGGCTCCCCGGATCGGTCAGGGAAGCTCCGTGATGCTGGACGACTCGACGTCGGCATTGTGGGTGTTGCGCGCTCTTGAGGGGGTACACCCTCTGACCGTGATCACGACCTCCCTGCTGGTGGCGAACGAGGCGAAGCAGATGCACGGCGTCCGCCTGTTGCTGACGGGCGGCGAATACGAGAGCTGGGCCCACGCGATGATGGGACCGACCGCCGCTTCCAATCTGCTGTCCTGGCAGGCTGATCACTGCGTGATGTCGGCCTCCGGGGTGGTCGGGAGGCGCTGCCAGCATCCCTACGAGAACGCAGTGCAGGTCAAGCAGGCGATGATCGCATCCGCCAGCAGGCGGTACCTGCTGCTGGATCACACCAAGTTCACCCGCAAGGCGCTCTACACCTTTGCGGAACTCACCGACTTCGACACCGTGGTGGTCGATGCCGCAACCCCGCAGGCGGTCCGTGAGGAGTTGAACAGCTACGGTGTAGAGGTCGTCATAGCCGAGTGATCAACCACTCCCCCTGAGCTGCGACACGCCGGTTTGACTAGGGATAATACTTTTCCAAACCATAATCTATGGTGTTTTTCACAGCTTCGCTGTTACTCTTCCTACCACCCCCCGTACAAGAAAGTTGAGGACAGGCATGGGACTTACTATCGTCGTAGGCGCGGACATCGCCGGTGTGAACTACAAGGAGACCCTGAAGGCTGACCTTGAGGCTGACGAGCGCGTCACCAAGGTCATAGATGTGGGCGTCTCACCCGGGCAGGACATCGACTATCCGCACGTGGCCGTCGACGCAGCCAAAAAGGTGGCTGCGGGTGAGGCCGACCGGGCCTTGCTGGTGTGTGGCACGGGCATGGGAATGGCCATAGCAGCCAACAAGGTGCCGGGCATCCGTGCCTCGGTCGCCCATGACAGCTTCTCCGTCGAACGCCTGGTCCTGTCAAACGACGCTCAGGTACTAACCCTGGGCGAACGCGTGATCGGCCTCCAGCTGGCGCGCCGCCTGGTACGTGAGTGGCTCGGATACACCTTCGACCCCAGTTCATCCTCCGGCCCCAAGGTGGCCGCCATCAGCTCCTACGAGCCCAAAACCAGCTAACTCCCCAGGAAACCAGTTAAGGAACAAAGATGTTCGATCCCGGAACCGCCAGTTATCTTTTCGGCCTCGCCGTCGCCATCGCAGGCGGGTTCTTCGGTGCCGCCATCGGCGGCAACTTCGCCTTCGCCATCACCGGCTTCACGGTGCTGACCTCGTTCGGCATCTACCTCGGAACCGAGTCGACAGCAGGCTTCACCTATCTGGCCTTCGGGCCATTCGCCGGACCCCATATCGCCTTCGCCGGCGGCGTGGGCGCCGCGGCATACGCTGCTCGGCGCGGATACGCCGACGGCAAGGACGCTACCAGTCCGCTGGCGCGGTTAGGCAAGCCCGACGTGCTCTGGGTGGGCGCAGCATTCGGGGTCTTCGGATATGTCGTCCAGAACCTCATCACCAAAATCCCGTGGTTCGGCAGTCACACCGACTCGGTGGCTCTGACAGTGGTGCTGTCCGCTGTCGTGGCGCGTCTCGTCGCGGGCGGCAACTTCCTGAACCGAGAGAAGTTCAACGACTCCACGTCCTTCCTCGGGAAGATCGCCCCCAGCGATGACGCGGCCTGGCTGCGCTACCAGGAGAAACCGAGCCAGTACCTTCCGCTCGGAGCGATGTTCGGGCTGCTATCTGGTGGTGCGACGCTGTTCATCGCGCTGGCCTTCCCCAAACTGGCAGCGACCGGCAACGCGCAGACCTTCGCGTTCGCGATCTCCGCCCTCTGCGTCATGTTCCTGATCCTTGGCGCCGAGATGCCGGTGACCCACCACATCACGATCAGCGCTGGCCTGGCCTCCGTGGCCTTCCTGCCGGTGCTGGCGGATGGCCTGATCGGCAGCTCAGCCGGCCAGGACTTCTGGAACACCATGAGCGATAGGGGAATCTCACTGGTCGCGTTGTTCGACAACAGCCACAACGTGCTGGACGCCGGCGTCAAAGGCCAGCTCATCATGATGGCCACTGTGGCCCTGCTGGCCGCAGTGGTGGCGGGCATGTTCGCCGCATGGCTGGCCGAGATCCAGGCGCGGTTGTTCCACGACCGGGGCACAACGCACTTCGATCCGCCGGCAGCCGCGATCTGGATCGCCAACACCATCATCGTCTCTGTGGCGAACATCGCCGCCCCATTGTTCTAGGGGCGGGTGCCTGGGGTCCGTCGCCCGGAGCCTGGCTCCGGGGCGGATGCCACGCTGAGGCAGTCAGCGAAACGGTACTGGACGTGCCGTGAGCGGGGTGCACGCAGCGAGGCTGCCCTATCTGGAAAGAGGAACCCGGGCGACACGACACACTCAGGTTCCAGGAAGGAAAACCAATGCCGCCAACCGAGCTGCACCAGGCCTATGTATTCGACCTGGACGGCACGATTTATCTGGGCGATCACCTGCTGCCTGGCGCAGCCCGGTTGATCGGAGAGTTACGCCGCCGCGGGATCCCGGTGCGGTTCCTTTCCAATAACCCGACGAAGGACCCACAGCAGTACGTTGAGAAGCTGGCCCGGCTGGGATTGCCGACCGAGATCACAGACATCGCGAACACAGTGGTGACAACCACACGCTGGCTGCAGGAGCATCATCCCGGCGCCACGCTCTTCGTCGTCGGTGAGCAGCCCTTGAAACGCGCGCTCACCGAGGCCGGTTTCCAGCTGAGTGAGGACCCTGAGCAGATCGATGTCGTCGTCGCATCCTACGACCGCACCTTCGACTACGCCAAGCTGCAGACCGCCTTCGATGCGATCTGGTTTCACCGTCGCGCCATCCTGGTCCAGACCAACCCGGACCGGTTCTGCCCCTTCCCGGGCGGGCGTGGAGAGCCTGACTGCGCCGCGATCACCGCCGCGATCGAGACCTGCACCGGGGTCAAGGCGGAAGCGAACCTGGGCAAGCCCTCCCCCATCATGCTGGAAGAAGCCCTCCGTGGCCTGGAGGTCGATCCTGCTGACTGCGTGATGGTCGGGGACCGGCTCGGCACTGACATCCAGATGGCGCTTGACACCGGCATGGCCTCCTGTCTGGTGCTGACGGGCGAGGCCACCGCTGAGGACGTCGCAGCACTTGAAGAGAACCACAAACCCACCTACGTGCTTGACCGCATAGACCGGCTCATCCCCCAGCGGCTGTGGGACGAGCTCGGCTGGACAGAACAAGATTGAGAGAACCACCATGACTGAAAACACCTACCTCCTCGGCATCGATTTCGGCACCGAAAGCGTGAGGGCTGCCATCTTCGACCTGGCAGGCCACCCGGTGTCCTTCGCCGCCACCACCTACCGCACCACCCATCCCCATCCAGGCTGGGCTGAGCAGGATCCAGAAGAATGGTGGGAGGCCTTGCAGGCCTCATGCCGCAAGGTGATCGCGGCCTCGGGTGTCTCCCCTGCCGCCATCAAGGGCATCTCCTACGACGCGACCACCATGACTGTGGTCGCCATGGACAAGCGTGGCGAGGCCCTCCGGCCTGCGATCATGTGGATGGACGTGCGCGCCACCGAGCAGGCGGCCCGCGCTGAGAAGTCGGATTCGGTGGCGCGGCTCTACAACGGCAGGGGCACCGCCCCCGCCACGGCCGAGTGGTACCCATTCAAGGCCGCATGGCTGCGGGAGAACGAGCGCGAGACCTACGACGCGGCATACCGCCTGGTGGATGCCCCCGACTGGGTGACCTACAAGCTGACCGGCGAGTGGACCACCAACATCAACTCAGCTGCGCTGCGCATGTACTACAACCGGGACCAGGGCGGCTGGCCCACCGACTTCTACGAGACCATCGGCTGCGGGGACGTCTTCAGCAAGATCCCCGAGAACGTCGTGGACCTCGGCACCCCCGCCGGCGAGCTCTCGGTGATCGCTGCCCAGCTCCTCGGGCTGCGCCCAGGCATCCCCGTCGCGCAGGGCCCAGCGGATGCCTGGGCCGGGCAGATCGGCCTGGGCGTGGTCGAGCCTGGCGTGATGGCGCTGATCACCGGTTCCTCCCATGTGCTCACGGGACAGACCGACAAGCCCATCCACGGCAAGGGCTTCTTCGGCGCCTACACCGATGGCGTCGTCAAGGGGCAGTACACCGTCGAGGGCGGCCAGGTGTCCACCGGGTCGGTGCTCAAATGGTTCAAGGACAACTTCGCCCGCGACCTCATCCAGGCCGCTGAGGCCACCGGGCTCAATGTTTACGACATCCTCAACAAGCAGTCGAAGGACCTGCCACCCGGTTCCGAAGGGCTGATCATCAACGAGTATTTCCAGGGCAACCGCACCCCGTACACGGATTCGAAGGCACGTGGCGTGATCTGGGGGCTCTCGCTGCACCACGGCCCAGCTCACTTCTACCGCGCCATCCAGGAGTCGGTCTGCTACGGCACCGCCCACAACCTGCGGGCCATGTCTGCGGCTGGCTTCGAGGTCAAGAAGATCGTCGCCGCCGGCGGCGCGACGAAGAGCCGCGACTGGATGCAGATGCATGCGGACGTCACCGGGGTCCCAATCGCCCTGACCGAGGTCGGTGACGCGGTGGTGCTGGGCTCCTGCATGCTGGCGGCGGTCGGCGCGGGGCTCTACCCCGATCTCGGCGCGGCGGCCAAGGAGATGGTTCATGAGATCGACCTGCTGGAGCCCAACCAGCAGCGGCATGAGGAATACCAGTACTTCGTCGACGCCTACGCCAACACCTATCCGCGGCTCCAGCCGATGATCCACGACATGGTGGATCGCGAGAACACGAAGCGAGGCTGATATGGCGGACCTGATCACCCAGGCATTGCAGGATGCCACCGACACCAAGGCTGTGGTGATCGGCGAAGGCGCCATCGGCCAGGCCGGGCAGGTCTTCAAGGACCTTTTCGGCCCAGTCCAAGCGGTCGTGGTCGCAGACGAGCGCACCTTCGAGCTGGCCGGGAAACAGGTCTCCAGCGCGCTGGCGGCAGCAGGAGTGGAGCTGGCCACGCCGCACGTCTTCCCCGGTGACCCGGAGCTCTACGCGAAATACGAGAACTGCGAGGCCCTGCGGGAGATCCTGGCCCCGCTGGATGCCGTCGCCGTTGCCGTCGGGTCGGGTACCCTCAACGACATCGTGAAACGCGCCTCCGGGGAGCTGGACCGGCGCTACATGGTGGTGGGGACGGCGGCTTCCATGGATGGTTACACCGCCTTTGGGGCCTCCATCGCCCTCGACGGCTTCAAACAGACGCTGAGCTGCCCGGCACCTTACGGCTGTATTGCCGATCTGGCCTTGATGGCAGCCGCCCCGCAGGTGATGACGGCCTCTGGCTATGGTGACCTGCTGGGCAAGGTGCCCGCCGGGGCGGACTGGATTCTCGCCGACGTGCTGGGTGCCGAGGCCATCGACCAGAGCGTCTGGGAGCTGGTCCAGGGACCATTGCGTGGCGCACTGTCACGGCCGGCCGACCTGGCTGCCGGTGATGTCTCGGCCACTGGTGATCTGGTGGAGGGGCTCGTGATGAGCGGGCTCGCCATGCAGGCCCATCAGTCCAGCCGGCCTGCCTCCGGTGCGGAACACCAGTTCAGCCATCTCTGGGAGATGGAGGGGCACGGGGTGGACGTCACCCCCAGGCGCCTGTCGCACGGTTTCAAGGTCGGCATCGGGACGGTGGCGATCGCCGCCCTCTACGAGCGGCTACTGGAACGGGATCTGTCGGACCTCGACATCGACTCCGTCGTCGCGGCCTGGCCGGCCCGGGATGCGATGGAGACCGAGGTCCGCAGGCTCCATCCCGATCCCCGCCTGGTCGAGGAGACCGTCGTCCAGGCTCTCACCAAATGGCTTCCGCCTGAACAGTTGAGGGCTCGCCTGGAGCTGCTGGCCTCTGTGTGGTCCGATGTGTCGGTGAGGCTGCGGAATCAGCTGCTGCCCGCCAACGAGCTGCAGGAGATGCTGCGCGCCGCCGGCGCCCCCGCCCACCCACAGGACATCGGCTTGGATTGGGAAAGGTTCCGGGCCACCTATACCCGCGCCCAGATGATCCGCAAGCGCTACACCGTCCTGGATCTCGCACTGGAAACCGGCCTCCTGGACGTTTTGGTGGATGAACTGTTCGCACCCGATGGTTTCTGGGGCCGCCAGGCCCCGAGAGCCTGACCCCGGGAGACCGAAGGAGATACATATGAGCAAAGCAGTTGTAGGAATCGATTTCGGCACCCTCTCGGGGCGGGCGGTCGTCGTATCTGTGGCGGACGGGAAGATTCTCGCGAGCGCTGAGCACAGCTACCCGCACGGGGTGATCGATCGTGAGCTGGAAGGACAGCAGCTGCCTCCGGATTGGGCTCTGCAGGTGCCCGCCGACTATCTGGAGGTTCTGGGCAAGGCGGTGCCCCAGGCCGTTGCCGACTCGGGTGTGTCGCCCGGTGATGTCGTCGGCCTGGCTGTCGACTTCACCTCCTGCACGGTCTTCCCCACCGACTCGTCCTATGCGCCGCTGTGTGAGAAGCCTGAGTTTGCCAGGCGTCCTCATGCCTACGTGAAGCTGTGGAAGCATCACGCCTCCCAGCAGCAGGGCAAGGTCGTCAACAAGGTTTTGGCTGAGCTGGCACCAGAAACCCTGGCCCGCTATGGCGGAGAGGTGTCGGCGGACTGGCAGCTGGCGAAGGCCCTGGCCCTGTTCGAAGAGGACCGGGAGGTCTGGGATGCGGCCAGTCATTTCGTGGAGGCCGGCGACTGGATCATCCAGCGTCTCACCGGCGAGCTGGCGGCCTCCATGTCGCTGGCCGGGTACAAGGGGAACTTCGTGGACGGCTCCCACCCACCGGCTGAGGTCCTGGAAGCGATGGCTCCCGGTTTCTCCCGGCTGCTTGAGCTGCTGCCGCAGCCGGTGGCAAAGCCCGGTGACCGCGTGGGATCGCTGACAGCCGAGGCGGCGGCGCTGACCGGCTTGCCGGAGGGCATCGCCGTCGCAGCCGCGAACATCGACGCCCACGCGACGGTGCCTGCCGCGAACGCCTGCGAACCAGGACAGCTGACGCTCATCATGGGCACCTCGACGTGTCACATGATGACCTCGGAGAGCTTTGGCGAGGTGCCGGGAATCGGCGGCATCGTGCCGGACGGGATCGTGAAGGGTCTGTGGGGCTATGAGGCCGGGCAGGCCGGGGTCGGTGACATCTTCGGCTGGTTTGTCGACACCTGTGTCCCGCCGGCATATGTCGAGGCAGCCGCGGCCAAGGGCATAGGCGTACACGAGTACCTCACCGAGCTGGCCGCAGCGCAGCAGGTCGGTGAGCATGGGCTGCTGGCCCTCGACTGGCATTCGGGGAACCGGTCGATCCTGGATGACACCGAGCTGACCGGTCTCATGCTCGGTCTCACGCTGACCACCACACCGGAGGATCAGTACCGGGCGCTGCTGGAGGCGACGGCCTTCGGCACCCGGGTGATCATCGAGGCCTTCCGGGAGGCGGGCGTCGAGGTGGGTGACTTGGTGGTCGCAGGAGGGCTGGTCAAGAACCCACTCCTGATGCAGATCTACGCGGACGTGACCAACCTGCCGTTGGCGATCTGCCCCTCGGTGGCTTCGGGAGCCCACGGATCGGCGATCTACGCGGCGGTCGCGGCGGGCGAGTACGCCGATGTGCGGGAGGCCGCCCCGGCCATGGCGCATCGCGAGGCCGCCCCGGAGACCGTTTTCGCCCCGATCCCGGAGAACGTCGCGGCCTACGACGACCTGTACCGCGAATACCGCAGGCTGCACGACCACTTCGGCACGGGCGGAAACGACGTGATGCACCGCCTCAAGGCTCGCCGCAGGGAAATCCTGGTGGCGAAATCGGCCGGCTGAGAGTCGGGGGGTGTCCCGAGGGGCACCCCCACCTGCCCTACTTTTCGCAGGCTATTCCGTCGCCATCGCGGTCCAGCCCTGAGCGGTATCCGGGGTCACCCACACGAAGCGGAGCGGCTCCGGCTTTCTTGGCCTCCTTGCACGAGCTGTAGTAAACGCTTTCTTGACGATTCGCGTTCCCAGCACTGCTCGTTGGTTTCACCTGCTCCTCGGTGGCGGGAACGGAGGCGGGTTGCGCGGTTTCCGTCACAGCCACCGTCGCCATTGCAGTGACGGTGGCTGTTTCCGTCGCCATAGCAGTTTCCGTGACAGTTGCCATGACGGTCTCAACCACGGGTGACGGGGTCACTGAGACGGTCGTGTAGGAAACCGGCGCCGCCGCGTGCTCCTTGTTGTTTCCCGCCATCCCGCTCCCAAGGCTGATGCCCACGACACCTGCCATTGCGGCAACTCCCCAGCGCGTCTTGTACCAAGCGGTTTTCACGCCGGTCATCTCTCCCCCTGTTACCTTTCTCGGCGATTCTTGTTGTACCGGGGAGTTTATACCCAGCGCTCCGCTCTGCACGCGGCAGGTCGGGCGGGGTCGTTTCTCACCTCTTGCCGCTGTAGTGGGCGCGGTAGGATTCCAGCAGCCCGCACAGCTGCTCCGCCTTCAGCCCGCCGTAACCGGCGTTGATCACGCCCCCGGTACCGAATACCTTTTCTGCGATCTCCCGGCCGACCGATCCCTCTGCCGCGTCCGGCCGGTACGTGATCGCCACCACGGGATTCCCCGACAAGCTGGCCAGCTCGAATCCGGCGATGTCGGCCCATCGTGAGCGGTGGGTTCTCTTTCCCACCAAGGGCATCTCGAATCCGTCCTCGTCCAGCAGCAGGTACATGGGACGCGCCAGCATGTAGAGACACACGGGCAGGCCCAGCACTCCGAAGAATCCGATGCCCAGGAACCCCGCCAACCGGCTTTCCGGCGATCCGTAGAAAACCACGAGCAGGGAGCCTGCCACGAAGGCCAGACAGCAGAGAATCAAAAGAATTGTGCGTTTCCGACTTTGAACCAAGCGTACAGGAGGATATTCCATGGCTTCACCTCGACACATGTCATTGTCCGTGAACACAGCATACCACCCGGGCCCGTGAACCCCACCCGGAACGGAATCCGATCCGGGGAAACGGCTTGGATCCCATCACATTTTGACGACTTGAATTCCGTTCCGGCCGCAAAGGAGAATGCAATGAGAATTGCGGGTGACAAAACATAACATGAATTGATCAACAATCATCGGGAGGCGCAATGATTCCGTCGCGGCTCATGCCACGACAGGAATCATCACGGCATTACCCGAGGACATGATGAATGGTTTTGCAGATTTCAGAACCGCAGAACAAGGAGGCTTATCCTCAGACAGCGCGTCGGCCAGCGAAGCCCTTGATCAGCGCACGCTTTGGGAGGGCTGTGAACAAGCCTCAAGAAATCATGACGGATCGGCGTCGGCCCGATTCACCGGGCCCCAGACTTTGGGCGTTATTCATGTGGGTTTTTGTTATCGGGTTCGTAGTAGTTCGAGTTGGGTG
>ERZ773076.923-NODE-923-length-13613-cov-4.007302_pt1 | contig 13613 bp, 8 predicted proteins | sample MGYA00580613_ERZ773076 | MGnify/ENA primary metagenome ERZ773076 (study PRJEB29015, sample SAMEA2738005) | human oral metagenome | biome: human oral; feature: human-associated habitat; material: dental | place: China | collected 2057 ...
AGACCACGGTCCTGCTCGCCGACATCGCCGACTTCGCCGCTGTCAACGAGGTCTACGCCCGCTACTTCACCGGCGAGACCCTCCCGGCCCGGGCCGCCTTCGGGGTGGCCGCCCTGCCGCTGGGGGCCGGCGTTGAGATCGAGGCCATCGCCGCCCGGTCCTGAGCCGGTCCGGTCCTGAGCCGGTCCGATCAAGAGCAGTTACTGAAGCCACTCCGCCACGTGCCAGACCAGCGCCGGTCGTACGGGTGCGAACCGGGCTGGCTGCATCCGGTGGGGCGCCGCCCCCACCAGCACGGGGTGTCTGATCCTGCCGGTGGGGCGACCCGTTCACTAGGCTCTTTCCCGGTTCCACGTCCACGGGGTGTCCTCTCGTCGAGGGCGCCCCGTGTTGCTCTCCCCATGGCAGACGGCGTGACCGCGGATAAGGATGAGGCACGGCTGGTGACCGCAGAGCCACCAGCCGACCAGGACTCCGCGTCGAGGTTTCATGAGAGGAAGACGATGCCGCCCACGCGCCTTCCTCTCGCCGTCCGCCTCGGAGGAATCCGCTCGCTGCTGTCCTTCTGCGCCATCATGACTGCGGGCCTGGCGGCTGTGCTCTCACCGGTGGCCGTCGTGGTGTGGGCGCCCTCGGTCGCCGCCTTCACGCTCCTGCCGGCCCTGCTGGGTGCCGGCGGGGTCACCTACTACCTGTGGCGCGGTCTGTCCGCCCGGCGCATGTTCAAGCAGGCGCTGCGGCACTACGCGCAGGTCACCGACGGCTACGAGGCCACCGAGCTCCATGCCCGTCTCATCCCTGAAGGCGAGACCCGCGGCGCCCGCGTCATGGCCCACTACCACTGGTTCCGAGACGAGTACGAGAGCCTGACCCGCTCCTGGCAGGACCTCGGCAGCCCCCGGGGCGCCCAGTGGTTCGAACCGGGAGTGTTCCAGCGGGTCTCCGAGATCGAGCGGCGCTCGGCCGCACTGGACTCGACCGACGACATCATCGCCAGCAACGCCGCGTTCCTGAGCCTGTCCTCCAACTGGGAGAGGCTCTGGCGCCAGGAGCAGCAACCGGTTCTTCACGAGCTCGACCTACTCCTGGGCCAGTGCCAGTGGATCGACTCCCGTGCGCTGACTCCCGGCGGCACGGTGGAGGTGCGCGAGCTGGTGCGGGCCTACCACCAGCGCCTCAGCGAGATGACCGCGGAGCTGTCGGCCGGCTTGCTGCAGCCCTCGGCGGCGCTCGACGAGCTCGCCTGGATCGGGGCCGACGTCCGCCGTTCGGCGAACGCTCTGGCGTGGACAGCAGCTGGTGTCGACGCTCCTCTCGGTCCTCCTGACCTCGATGTCCAGCACTGGATGTACACCTCGGAAGACTTAGGCGTCGTCGAAGCCGGGGGTGACGCCGGGAGCCTGTACGACGTCGATGCTTACGCCGTGGCCGGTGCGGGCATCGGTCCATATGCGCCGAGGCGCAGAGAATTCCTCGGGGACGGGACCTTCCCGGGAGTCTGATACTCGGTGCGACTGCATGTCAAAAGTCCAACCCCACGAATCCCAGAAACGAATACAACCGATGAATATTTCAGAAGTGAACGCGGAACTGAATGATAAGCGGGCATTCCAACATGTTGGCTCGCGGTGGCATCGTCATCCACTTGAAAAGAGATGAATGTGTTGAGATCGATTGTTCGGGTTCTGAAGGCGTTTACCTCTTCTTTGAATTTTATTCTCAATGTGACGGTGTTTCTTGCCCTCATCCTGTCCCTTCCAGTGATGTGGTTCTGGCCGTTCGGTAGAACACACAACCCGACGGTGGAGGTGTACGACAAGGCTCATATCCTCTCGTCTGACACGGTTGCGGAGAAGATACAGGAGATAGGTTTTCGTCAAGACGTTCACGTCGTTGTTGTCTCAGTGCCCGGGTACATGATTGGGAACCTCAATGCCGAGGTGCTCAGGTATGCGCGCACCCATCAGGATGCTCCGAGACCGTGGATCAACTCATCCAACTCCAACTACTGGAGTGACGGTATTATCATCCTTGCAGTCGCACCCGATTCCAGGAAGGTGGGGTGTTATTTCGGGCAGGATACGCGCCTGCCCGTGAGTCAGCAAGCGTCGATCCAAAGTGCTGCAAAAAAGGCATTCAATGACCATAAGTGGGATGATGGAATCCTGGCAATGGCGAAGAAGACGGCCGACCTGTTAGGGCGCCCCGCTGAAGGGAGCTGGCTCACCACCTTCATCATCCCGGCTCCGGCAAGCGTGATCGGAATATGGGCGCTCCGGAAGTACCTGCGTCGTGGCCTGCGTGCAAGAGCCGTTGGGAAGGAATTGACGGAGAGCTACTCTCGAGTCTCCCTCGGCGACGAGGATGTCGAGCTGAATATGCGCACCATCCCTGAGAATGAACCGTATGGGGCGCGAGTGAGGATGTGGTACCGATGGTACCGCCAGGAGTATGTGAGCATCACCAGAGACCTGCAAGCACTCGGGCGTCCTCGCGGTCCACAGTGGTTCGCCTGGAGAATGCTGAAGCGTGTGTCCAAAATGAAGAAGCGCGCTGTCATGTTGGAGTCGCTTGGGGCGACGATCTCAAACACAGCATCCATCCTCAACATGTCATCGACCTGGGAGAAGGCATGGGAGAATGAGCAAGGGCGGGTGCAGGAGGACCTGCAGGCGTTGAGATCGCTTTGCGATACGATCTCCGCGTCTCGGGACGTGCCTCTAGGTGTGAAGAAGGAGCGGAAGTGGGTCAAGGAGCAGCGCTCGCGCCTCGGCGATATTGAAATAGCGTTGGCGAGCGGCAGGATGCGTCCTTCCGATGCTCTTGACGAGCTGGAGAGAACGGCGCAATCAGTTCGGGATAAGGCTTTGGATCTCATGCGTCGCGCAGTGAACGCCGATACGTCCAAGTACGCCGAAGAACGTCGCCGTCGTTATTTCGCGTCACTAGATTCAGAACATGATGTTGTGCGCGCAGGGCACTGGTTATTCTCCAGCGGCGACGATAGGAGTAACCACAGCTCGAGTACTTACCAGTTCTCCGGCTCACCGTTCGGTGGCGATGCGTCCTCGTCGGGCTGGGAAGGGGCGGGATGGCTCGGCTCCTTCACCTCGGTATCCGATCTGGTGGTGGGGTACGAATCCGCCGCATCCTATGTGCCGACGACCGCGGGGTCGTCCTCTTACTCGGGTGGAGATGGATCGTCGGGATACTCGGGAAGCAGCTCCTCCGCAGACTACGGCGGGGGTGACTTCTCAGGATCCGGTTCATCATCCAGCTTCTGAGTCATGTTAAGAGTTTCCATTATCAGTGAGAGGACATGATGACAACGCGATCATCGATGCTGATCCGTGCTGGGGGGCTGAGAGCAGTGACTGCATTTGTGTCCAATATTATGTTGTGCCTGATGCTGGTCTTATCGCTTCCGGTTATGTGGTTCTGGCCGTTCGGGGGAAGATACCATCCAACGGTAGAGGTTCGCGACGACGCACATCTCTTTCAGGCGGCTCCATTGGTGGCCGAAATTAAGGGCATGGAGTTCCGACGAAAAGTGCATGTTGTTGTGCTCACTATTCCTAAAGTGAATGAGGCGTCCCTCAATGAGGAGGTTCTGGCATATGTCCGTCATCACGGTGATGGTGCATCGAAATGGATATCCCAATCAAACCCTAACCACTGGGCCGATGGAATTCTGATCCTGGCGGTGGCTCCTGACTCTAGAAAAGTGGGATGCTACTTCGGAGACGACATTAAAGTGTCACTGGCGCAGCAGGACATGATCAACGCTGCTGGTGGAGATAGGTTTTCCGAAGCCGACTGGTACGGAGGGATGATCGCCATGGCGAAGACGTCCTCCGACCAGATTGGGAGGCCCCCTGGCGGCTTGCTGACGAAGATCGTCATTCCAGGTGCGCTGTCAGTATGTGGAGCGGTGTGGTTATTCTACTATATACGACGTGGGCTCACGGCTCGCCGCTTTGGGAAGGAGGCTTTGCGTAGCTATTCGAATGCTACCCACGACTACGATGCGACGGAGCTGCGTGCGTCAACGATTCCTGATGACGAGGAACATGGCGCTCAGATTCTGACCAGATATCGCTGGTTCTGTGATGAGTACGAAGATGTCACTCGTGCTTGGAACGACTTCGGCTCTCCTGCGGGAGCGCAGTGGTTCCAGGCGGGCATGGCCAAGCAGACGCTTTCCTTGAGGACTCGGTCCCGCGATCTCGAATCCCTCGAGAAGGCGGTTTCCAACGGATCATGTTTTTTGACGATGTCGCCGGGGTGGGAGGATGTCTGGGATAACGAGATCGGGCCGCTGATGGAAGACCTGCAGTCGCTTGAGCGGATGTGCGCAAAAATAGACTCCTCTCGTCGCATGACGGTGGATACGTCTCAGACTCGCGACTGGATCCGCTGGTGGCGCCTACGTGTTAACCAGGTGACGTCTGAAATGGAAAGTGGATCATGCTCGCCGTCGGCTGCGCTTGATGAGCTGACGATCATGTCGAATGCTTCCAAGGCGGAGGCTCGCAGCCTGGCCAGAGAGGCCTTGAAGGCGAAGGCGTCTCGGCGTGCTTCCTCTCGGATTCAGCATTTCAATAAGCGGCAGCGTTCGAGGTCGGGAAAGGCTTACGGTGGCTCATGGGCCGTTGACAACGCTTTTCGACGCTACGATGCTGCGTCCACGATCTGTGTGAACGCGGACTCGCCGGGAGCGTGCGCCATCAGCTCAGACGATGAAGCTCCCTTCGATGCTGTGGTATCCGTGGCTCATCTGTTGTCGGATTATGTCGCCTCATCGAGGTATGTCCAGGTTTTGAGTGGCGGTGCGGGAGGATCGAGCGGCTTCTCCGGTGGAAGTGGTTCGAGCGTTACCGGTTACGGTTCTGGTAGCGGCTTTTCCGGAGCAGGTTCTTCGTCGAGTTTCTGAGTGAAGGGGAGCCGGTTATTCATCTATTTTCACTTGATAGTGACGGTCTTCGTTGTGCTGTCCGTCGATAGTGCGACTTGACGAAAGTAGGATAGCGATGCGGAATGCGGCGGGAGTTGGTCTCGGTGGATTTCGGGCAGTTCTGTCATTTTTTATTCACGTCGGTGTGGCGTCGATTCTCGTGGCCTCTCCGTTCGTTGTGGACAACTGGTACTCTCAAAAACATGCGCCACGTTACGAGCCAGTTGTTGAGATTCATGATGAAGCGAATGCTCTTGACGTTGATGATCTTGAGGCGGATCTGAAGGAAGTACGCTTCAGAAAGAAGACCTATCTTGCCGTTCTCACAGTTCCTGGACAGAATGTGGTGAACCTTAATGCGGAGGTCCTCAAGTACGCGGAGACTCAGATGGCTGGCAGTCCGTGGATATCTAAGGACAATCCGAACTACTGGCGCGACGGTTTGCTGATCCTTGCTGTTGCTCCGGATGGCCGCAAAGTGGGGTGCTATGTTGGTGAGGATCTCAAAATTTCGCAAGAGTCGCAGGCCGATATTCAGGATTCAGCAAAAGATCACTTCCGTGCCAAGGATTGGAATGGCGGTGTCAAGTCGATGGCGGAGCGAAGTGCTGATCTTATTGCGAACGGCAACACCTCGCAAAGGACTGTCTTCTTGCTGACGTTGCTTGGTGTCGGAGGCGTTGCGACTGTTTGGCTCATTTGGTATGTGTGGAGCGGGCCCAGTACCAGTAAGAAGTATATGATTGCCCGTCGGACCTTCTCCCGGGTGGCGTATGGTTACGAAGAAACGATCTCATGCGCTGCACTCGTTCCCGATGATAATACTCATGGCGCTCTGATTCTGTCTCGGTGTCGATGGTTCGACAGTGAGTACACAGAGGTCAGCCGGATGTGGAATGAGCTGCCCGAACCTTATGGTTTCCAGTGGTACGTCGGAGCGACTCGACGTAGTGTCAATGACCTGAAGGAACGGTCGGATGCATTGGAGTTGTTTGAGACCATCGTCTCACACGCCGCCATCTTGTTCTCAAGGGCATCGGACTGGCCTGGTGTGTGGGATAACGAGTGCGGTCCGGTCATGGAGGACATTCAAGCCCTCGTGCGTCTGTGCCGGGAGGTTCAGAGCTCGAAGGTGGCTGTGGACGGAGATGAGGAGCGAGAGTGGGCGGTTCTCTGTCTGCAGCATTTGAGAAGACTACCTGCGTGTCTCAGGGAGGGGAGCGTTACTCCGTCGCAGGCGCTCAGCGAGTTAGACAAAATTTCTGATGGTGTGCGCGTCCGAGTGGACAATTTGATGGCCAAGATAGTTGAGATTGATGGGTCGAGGGGTTCTTCAAGGCGCCGTCGTCGCTACGAGAAGATGAAGTCAGAGCCGCCAGCAAATACTATGTCTCGTTATGAAGGTAAGTGGGAGATCGCTGGTAGCAAGGGAGAGTATGATCCCAGGACAACGATTCGCGTTAATCCCGGAACTCCTGACGTGGCCGTATTAATGGGAGTTGATGGCGGTGCTGGTGATGTGACCGACGGTGTCGTACGGCATCAGTTCTCGAGCTCAGGAGGACCTATATGTCATACGCCGGTATCCAGTCTCATCGTCGGTTACTCGGCCGCAATTCCTTCGGATATCAGTGCCGGCTCCGGATCAAGTGGTTCGTCCAGCAGCGGTGGCTATGACGGAGGCGGCTTCTCTGGAACTGGATCGTCGTCCAGCTTTTGAATCGGCTCGATAGGGTCGGTCTTCTACCTTGGTGGCCCTGCCAGGATATTGCAGCCTTCAACAGCCTACTTCTGTAGAAAGAAAGGAAAGTGTGGATGAATCACATGAAACAGTCTTGTAGAGGCGGTTTAGGCGGAATCTGGTCGGTGACGGCCTTCGTCGCCAATGTGGTGGTGAGCCTGGCCCTCATCGCCGTGCTGCCGATCATGGTCATCTGGCCCTTCGGGGAGAGCCATCACCCCAGCGTGGAGGTCCACGATGAGGCCGGGGTGCTCCAGAGCGAGCCACTGGCCAAGGAGATCCAGGCGATGAGCTTCCGTCAGGACGTCCACGTCGCCGTGCTCACAGTCCCGGGCTGGGACGTCGACAACCTCAACGACGCTGTGCTGGAGTACGCCCGCTCGCACCAGGGCGACACCGATGTCCCATGGATCTCGACGTCGAATCCCAACTACTGGAGTGACGGCCTGGTGATCCTGGCGGTCGCCCCGGAGGCGCGCAAGGTCGGCTGCTACTTCGGTGAGGACGTCGCGGTCCCCCTGGAGCAGCAGGCCGCCATCCAGAACGCCGCCAAGAACCAGTACCGCCGGGCCGACTGGTACGGGGGCACCGTCTCCATGGCGGCCAAGACCGCCGACGTCATCGGCCGGCCCGGCGGTGGTGACGTCGGCATGACCTACATCCTGCCCGGAATCTCGGCGCTCGTGGGCCTCGTCTGGCTCTGGTGGTATCTGTGGCGCGGTTTCGCGGCGCGACGCCGGGCGCGCGAGGCGCTGCGCCACTACTCGCAGGTCACTCACGACTACGAGACCACCGAGCTCCTGGCCGGCACGATTCCCGAGGACGAGCCGCACGGGGCCCAGGTCATGGCCCGCTACCGCTGGTTCCGCAGCGAGTATGAGAAGGTCACCCGCTCCTGGCAGGACTTCGGCAACCCCTACCGCGCCCAGTGGTTCGGCATGTCGGTGCTCGGGCGGGCCACCGAGCTGGAGAAGCGCTCGGCGCTCCTGGACTCCCTCGACGACGTCATCGCCAACACCGCGACCTTCCTGGGCCGGTCGCCGGGCTGGGACCGAGTCTGGAGCAACGAGCAGGGGCCGGTCCTGGAGGACCTGCAGTCGCTGCGGCGGCTGTGCCACGAGATCGACAGCTCCGACGCCGCCGAGAGCGGTTCGATCGCCGAGCACACCAAGGAGGAGCGGGAGTGGGTCCGCTCTCGCAAGCAGCGCCTGGACGACATGACCTCCAGTCTGGAGGACGGTTCGCTCCAGCCCTCGGCCGCGCTGGACGAGCTCGACGAGATCGCCAGTGAGACGAAGACGAAGGCCTCCCGGCTCGCACGCGAGGCCATTGACGCCGACACCTCCAGCTACGCCGACGAGCGCCGTCGGCGCTACGATTCGCGCTCGTCCAAGGAAGCCGCCTATGCCGGCTATTGGTACCTGGGCGGTGGGCACGGCAGCTACAACCCGCACTCGACGATCCGCCTCAACCCCTCGTCCCCGGCCATCTCTGCCATCGGCTCATCCGGCTCGTCCGGCTCGGGCGTCGGCGCCGGCGGTTCCTTCAGTTCCTTCACCCCGGTCTCCGACCTGGTGGTGGGATACAGCTCGGCCTCCTCCTACACACCGTCGAGCAGCTCCGGCTCCGGGTCCAGCTTCTCGGGAAGCAGCTTCTCCGGCGGCTACAGCGGTGGCGGCGGCTTCTCCGGGTCCGGTTCCTCCTCAAGCTTCTGAGCCGGTGCGGGCGGGTCCTGTCAGTGCTGTCTCCGCCCGCCTCCGGGGCCGCCCGGCCCCCGCTAGGATCGGCACTGAAAACGTCCAGTCAGTAGGGAAGTGGGGCTCGGATGGAGCAGCTGGGGCAGAACCCCGCCACACGCTCGGGCGGAACCCGTTCAGTGGTGGCCTTCACCGCCATCATGGTTCTGGGCCTGACCCTGGTCCTCTCGCCGCTGATCGTATGGCTCTGGCCATCGAAGAAGGAGGCGGTGGCCACCTACCGGCCCACGGTCGAGGTCCAGGACGAGGCCGGCGTGCTTGACAGCACAGCGCTGAGCGACACGCTCAAGAATCTGGAGTTCCGCAAGCAGGTTCACCTGGCCGTCCTGACGGTGCCGGGTGAGGACGTCTCCAACCTCGACGACGCTGTGCTGGAGTATGCCCGTTCGCATGCGAGCGACACTGATGTCCCGTGGGTCTCGACGTCGAACCCCAAGTACTGGAGTGACGGCCTGGTGATCCTGGCGGTCGCCCCCGACTCGCGCAAGGTGGGCTGCTACTTCGGTGAGGACGTCAAGGTGATGAGCAGCCAGGAGGGCACCATCCAGGACGCCGCTAAGTCCCAGTTCCAGGAGAAGGACTGGGACGGGGGTCTGGTCTCCATGGGGAAGAAGTCCACGAAGTACGTCGGTAAGCCTCGCAGCGACCTGCGAGCCTTCTTCCTGCAGCTGTCCTTCCCGGTCGCCGGGCTCGGTGCCACCGGTATCGGTGTCTACCTGTGGCGAGGACTCACGGCCCGCCGTCGGGCCGGCGAGGCGCAGCGCCACTACACGCAGGTCGCCCATGACTACCGGGCCACTGAACGGCACGCCCAGCGAATCCCCACCGAGGAACCCCACGGGGCGCAGGTCATGGCCCGCTACCACTGGTTCCGCGACGAGTACGCGAACCTGGCCCGGTCCTGGCAGGACTTCGGCAGCCCCCGTGGCACCCAGTGGTTCGGTCTCTCCATGCTCCGCAGGGCGACCGACTTGCAAAGACGATCGGCCGCGCTGGACACGCTCGACGACGTCGTCGCCAACACCGCAACCTTCCTCAACCAGGACCGTGGCTGGGAGCAGGCCTGGTACAACGAGCAGGGCCCATTGCTGGAGGACCTCCAGGCGCTCCTCACCCTGTGCCAGAAGATCGACTCCTCCGGCAGGCTGCCGGTCAACACGATGGGTACGCGGGAGAAGGTTCGCTGGTTTCATGAGCGCCTCTACCACATGACCATGGACCTCTCGGCGGGCAGGCTCCAGCCGTCTCAGGCCCTCGATGAGCTCGACCTGATCGCCGACGCCACCCACAGGGAGGCCGACGGCCTGGCATGCTATGCCATCGACGTCGACACCTCGCGGTACGCCGACGAGCGCCGTCGCCGTTTCGAGAGCTACCGCGGCTCCGGTCGGTACGCGGCCTACGGCGGCGCCTGGTCCCTGGGCGGTGCCTACGGCAAGTACGACCCCCATGCCACGATCCGCGTCAACTCGGCGTCGCCGGCGATCGCCGGCCTCACTGGCTTCGACAACGCGGCCTTCCGTTCCTTCGTCCCGGTCTCGTCCCTGGTGATGGGCTACAGCTCGGCGTCAACCTTCACCCCGGGCGGCGGCTCCTCGGGAGGAGGCGGCTTCTCCGGGGGTGGCGGCGGTTTCTCCGGGGCAGGCTCCTCCTCGAGCTTCTGAGCCGGGTTTTGCGCTGGTCCACTGGTCCTCGACGACGAACTGAATACATTTGGTCTAGAGCGGTCGATTGATGCTGCTAACCTCAACCTGCCGAGAGCGGAGGTGGTGCGTCGTTCGAGGTTGGCTCGGTTATTAACAAGGAATGTCACATGAAGCAATCTGCGATCATCCGCCTTGGAGGTCTTCGAGCGGTCGCAATGTTCGTGATGAACATTGCCGGAGCGTTGATCGCGATCCTGCTTCTGCCGGCGGTGCTCCTCTACCCCTCCGCATCTGGGCATCGTCCCGATGTGGTCGTCCGCGATGAGGCCGGCATCTATCACGAGCAGACTCTTCGCCGCGGCCTGGAGGCGCAGCACTACGATCGTGAGGTTCGTATCGTTGTGCTCTCGGTCCCCGGGGCCGGTATCGGCAACATTGACGAGGAGACCGTCAAGTACGCTGGCGACAGTACGCAGGGCTCCCCCTGGTTCCAGGGAACCGGAGTCGATAGTCCGGTGAATGGAACGATTCTCTTCGTCGTGGCGCCCGAGTCTCATTGGGTGCGTTGCTACGCGGCGAAGGACTTGCAGCTGTCTGCCGACAAGCGGGAGGCGATCGAGAACGCGGCGGGAAGCCACTACGCCCAGGACGACTGGGATGGCGGAGCCGTGGCGATGGGGCAGCAGCTGGCGACATACATCGGATCAGGTGATGGAAGCGGCACTATGATGCGGGCGGCCGGAGCGGTCCTCGCCTTCATGGCGGGAAGCGGATGGCTCGCCTTCTACATATGGCGGGGCGTCACGGCCCGGCGCCTTGGCAGGGCTGCCCACAAGAAGATGATGCAGGTCGTTTACACCTACGATCTCACCGAGCTGCAGGCGGGAACCCTGCCGGAGGGGTCCCGCCAGAGTCGGGATGTTGGTTCCGACTACCGACGATTCCAGGACGAGTATGACACCGTCAGTCGAGCATGGAAGGACTTCGGGGAGCCGCGCGGTGCTCAATGGTTCGGTCGCGGTATTCGTGCTCAGGCCGCTCGTCTCGCCGAGAGGATGGCCAGTTTGGTCGAGCTCGACGCCGCTGTGAACGCCGGCGCCGCGACTCGGGCGGACACGATCCAGAATCCTGGGGGTACTGCTCTGTGAAGAAGCCGCCAACAGTCTCTGAGCTCGGTGGGTTACGAGCGATCCTCGGGTATATCTGTAATCTCCTCATTGGTGTGGCCCTTGTGATGGCGCCATTCATTATCAACGGCGGGAAATCGCCCTTCTATCCTGCGAAACAATTTCACCCGACGGTGGAGATCCATGACGAGGCCGGAATTCTTCATCGGGACCAGGTCAAGTCGGAGCTTGAGAAGCTCACCTTCCGGCAGGCGACCCATGTGGTGGTCGTGAATCTCCCAAATTCTAAAGTCGAAAGCCTTCAGGGGGAAGTGCGGAACTACGCTCGCACCCACCCCACGGATGTCCCATGGATCTCGTGGGAGGACTCAGGGCGCTGGGCCGATAACGTGATGATCGTCGCTCAAGCGCCACATACCGACTATGATGATGTGCTGGCAGGGCAGGGGAGGAACTTCTTTTACGGGCCGAATCTGGAGATTGACTCGGACGGCCAAAGTGCGGTGTGGTACTCGATTCAAAAGTATCTGAGTCAGAGCCACCGTGACGAGGATGCGCTCGTGGTCACTGCTGTGAATGCCGCCTCCAGCAATATTGGCCAGCAGTTTCATCTTATCCGCTTCCTCAATAGGGTGACATTATTCCTGATTTTCATGGGGTTGGCGTCACTTTGGTTTCGACACTATGTGGCTCGGGGTAAAAAGGCTCGTGCGGGCATCGAGGAGGCTCGTCAGGCATACGAGCGGGTGGTTGGTCGGCGTGCCGATATGAGTACGTTCACGTCGCTCATTCCTGTTGACGAGCCTTATGGGGTTCAGGTTGTTGCCAGGTATATGGTGCTTCAGAAGCACTATCGTCGACTTGAGCGATCATGGGGTGCGTTGGGGAACCCTGTGGGACTGCAGTGGTACGGACTGAGAGTGGGGCGGCAATCCGCCTATGTCAAAGCCTACTCAATGCAGTTGAATGCCGTTCAGCAGGCGGTGATCAACTGTGCTCGACTGTTGTCCCTGACAGAGTTCTGGCGGGACGCGTGGCAGAACGAGTGCGATGCGGTATTCGCAGATATGCAGGCAGTCAAGCGGTTCGCCGCATCAGGCGGGCGCGCGTATGACTCAAAGCTCACGAGCGCGATGCAGCAAGTGGCCTCCCTGCGCTCGATGGTCGACGGCCTTGAAGGCAGGCTGTCTCAAGGTCAGACAAGACCTGCGGAGGGGCTCGATGTACTGGGGCGCGTTGTGTTGGAACTGAGGCAGATCGCGGAACGCTTTGTCGATGGGGTGTTCGCTGGAATGTCGAAGGGTGAGAGAAAGAGGTGTCGTCGCCGGTACAAGAAGTACATGGACTCGCGTAGCAGCAACCCGCGCTCGAAGATCTCCGTGGTACTGGGTGGTGCTCAAATCGGGCGTGACGGGCAAGAGGCTCCTGACGTCGAGGGGCTGAAGTCCGCTGACCGGTGGGGAGGAGTGTCGCGAATGTCAAGCACTGTGCGCATGCTCACGAGGTCGCCCGCGGTTGATGAGGTCGCGGTAACGACTGAGGGCGTGGGTGCACTGTCCGTGAGTATCCCAGTGATGGATGTGTACAACGCCTACCGGTATGCCCTGCTATTCAGGGATCCCTGGTGGAAGCGTGAACCCAGCAAGAAGCGGAAGTGGGCAATACTATGGTCTTAGGGAGAGGTGCTCAGGGGCATCGGCGACGCAGCATCTCCGATGTCATCACGTTTGTTGCAAACATTGCGCTATGTGCGCTGATGATCTCTGCGCTTCCACTCGCGATTCTCGGCCCGTTTCGGCAAGGTCATGTCCCCACTGTCAATGTTCGTGATGAGGCCGGCATTTTCGACGCCCAGGCTCTTCAGCGTGATCTGCAGAGCCTGAGATTCCGGCAAGACATTCGTTTCGAAGTCGTATCGCTGACGGGCTGGGGTATCAACAACCTCGATGCCGCCACTGCGAACTACGCCGAGAACATCTTCGACTACCGACAGGACTTTCGAGCCTCGGGCGGAGGTCGCTGGAAAGAAGGAGTGGTTGTCATCGCGGTGGCCCCTCACGCGCACCAGATGGCCTTCTACCCCGGCGCAGACGTGTCACTGGAGCGATCCGAGCAGGTCGCCATCCAGGACGCGGCGGCGTCACGTTTCGCTGCTCAGGACTGGAACGGCGGTGTCGTGGCGATGGGACGTCAAGCCGAGACCTACCTGGGCCCCTACGGCATGACGGTCTCGGGTATCGGCGTTGTCGGTGCAGGGGTGCTGTGCGTGGCAGGCGTGGTCAGACTCGTCATCTACTGTCGGCGAGGGCTCAGTGCCCGTCGTCGGGCAAGAGCAGCCGCCCGTTCCTACGCACAGGTGACATACGACTACGACTCAACCGCCCTGCG
>ERZ773076.926-NODE-926-length-13596-cov-3.843217_pt1 | contig 13596 bp, 10 predicted proteins | sample MGYA00580613_ERZ773076 | MGnify/ENA primary metagenome ERZ773076 (study PRJEB29015, sample SAMEA2738005) | human oral metagenome | biome: human oral; feature: human-associated habitat; material: dental | place: China | collected 2057 ...
GCCGTGTTGCTTTAGCCTTCTGACGGCCGCGCCCCATGGCGTGACCCCCTCTTTCCTCATGTCCGCAGCCACCACACCCAAGGCGCGCATAACCCACGGATCGCTCTCTAGTCTTTCCTATGTTCTAGGGTACCTTGTTTTACCCCTCAATGTCTTGTTGATTGACAGATTCATGCTCAGAAAATCTATCGAATCTTCAGTTTCTTCGCCTGAACTCCGGCGAATTATGCATAAGGTTTGGGCTCCACCTCGCGCATTATACGCTGATGTGGAGCCCAAACCTTTGTAGGAGCCTTCTATAAGAGCCGCGCGTAGCAACCCATCTCTACAAGCCCGAGACTCAAAGATTTTATCCCCAAGTCCCTGGGAACAACCCGCACTAGCTGGCTGTAAAGCTACCTAGCTCGGTCGCACCGGATGCCAACGACGCTGCGTTGGAGTCCACAGCCGATGTTGTAGTGTACACCGTGTAACTCTGACCCTTGACGATCGATGAGCTAGAGACGAGAACCAACTGCACATTCGACTTGGTGACTTTATAGTTAGCCACCACCTTACCAGATGAATCCGCTACTTGAACCGTGGATCCTTGCTCAAATCCGGAACTATTGGTCAGTTTCAGGTAGCCGCTCGTCGAGTTGGTGGAGGGAGCCTCGAACATATCTGCCGTGCTGCCGCTGAGAACCGTGGCACCGTTGAGGAGCAAGTCGCCGTTGGTATCCAGCGCAGCGTTACCGCCTTGGCTGGGACCGTTCACTATCAGCGTTCCTCCAGAAAGAGTTGTGACACCGTTCGAATCAATGCCATCGCCCTCAGCATTGACGGTAACGTGACCGCCGCTCACGTTGATTGCAGCATCGATAACCTCAAAGGTTCCGCCACCACCACCGGGCATACCACCCTGCGGGGGCTGGCCCATCCCCTGCTGGCCGGTACCTGTAGTTCCGTTCTGAGACGTGCCGTCCTGGGCGTTACCGCCGGGCATTGCCGGAGGCTGCCCCATGTTCTGGTTGCCTTGGTTCTGGGTGTTGTTCTGCTGCTGACCGGTACCTGTGGTTCCATTCTGCGACGTACCGTCCTGCGAGGACCCAGACATCGCAGGAGGTTGTCCTTGCGGAGGCTGACCCGTCCCCTGCTGTTGTTGATTGGAGGCTCCGTTCTGTTGCCCACCCGGCATGCTGCCCTGCTGCTGGTTGTTCTGCTGCTGATTGGCAGTATCAGAGGTGTTCGCGGATGAATCCGTGCTCTCAGAATCGCTTGTCTTCAGCGAGGCATTCATGCCGTCATCCGCGCTCGTGACGTTTACATCGCCGCCAGAGACGTTGATGTACTGTGCCTCAATGCCTTCATCGGACTGTTCAACCGTCAGGGAGCCCCCGGAAATTTCGACGACCCGAGAGGCTTTGAAACCGTCATCGCCCGCATTCACGGTCACAGTACCGTTGCTCAGGCGGGTCCAGCCCTTCCCCTCGTCGGTATCGTTAGTGGATTTGATGCCGTCCTGCTGCGCGGTCACGTTAATAGTGCCGCCTAGGATATCCACATAATCCTTGCCCTTGATACCGGTGTTCGCCGCATTGACCTCAAGAGTGCCGCTGGCAATCACAAGGCCATCACTCGTGTGAATACCGTCTTCGTGGTTGCCGTTCACCTTCAGGGTGCCTTCACCCGCAATCGTCAGGTCGGCCTTGGAATAGACCACGGCATCCGGATCATCTTCCCCCGTTGCGGTGTAGTCTGCGCCGTCGCTTATCGTATTGGTGGTGCCGGATGCGCTGTAAAGAATAACCTCGTCAGCGTTTACCACGTTCAGCGCGGCACCGCTGGAATTCGTGATGTTTGCGTTATCGAGAACGAGCCGAACCGCGTCGCTGTCAGCGGTTTCGACCTTGATCTGCCCTTGGTATTCGCCGGAGAGTTTGTACGTGCCAGCCTTCGTGATGGTCAAGGTGCCATCTTCAACGGTAACGCCGTCCGTTGCGGTGGGGTTTGACAGGTCAATCGCGGTTTCGGAGGAAGCGTCCCAGCTGAGATCCTGTTCCGAATAGTGAGTGTCGACGTCGAGTTTTTCGCCGCTCTTTACATTGGTCGAGAATGACGAGCTGCTGGCGGCAGTGTTGGTGGCGGTTGCCGAGGATGTTGTCGCAGTCGTACCGACTGAGCTATCCGCCGCCGTCGTGCCAGAGGCGAGGGCGTTGCTTGTAGTTGAGCATCCGGTGAGTGCAAGCGCCGCGAGCAAAGTTACCGAGGTTGCCGAAGTCAGTATTTTTTTATTCATGGGGAAAGAATCACTTTCTATCTACACTGTTTGAGCAGTTTGTGAGTATTTTCAGGGTTTACATCCGAATTCTACGGGGTAACGGGTACCAGCCGCATCAAATTCACGGGTTCCTGCAGGCTCCTGATGTATGTGTCGTGTGATAGAAGTTGGATTTTCTGATGCATATTTGTGGCGTGCACCGCCTCCCGCGCCGGAGTTTTGTGTGATGGTTTTATCCTGCGCAGGCTAAAGGTTGGAATAGGATTCTCTCCTCTCGTTATGTTTTATAGATCAGGGGTTGATGCCGTGAAAGTTCCACGTTCAACGGCACCAGGTGCAAGGGTGGTGGTCTTCGGATCCACCAGCGTGGGTGCTAGGTAAAGAGTGTATTCTTGACCCTTCACGATAGAGGGATTCGAGAAAAATACTTGTTTAACACCCGGAGTAATCACCCGGTAGTTTGCAACGACTTGTCCGGCAGAATCTACTGCCTGAACAGACTGCCCTTGTGGGAAAGTATCGTTATCTGCAATTCGCAGATACCCATTTGTGGAGTCGTCGATCGGGCGCTTGAAAAGCTCTACACCACCGCCGCCAAATGAGATCCTGGCGTCGTTACTTACAGTAATGTCACCATTTGGATCAATAGGGTCATTGGCATCGTCTTGAGGACCGTTGATTAGCAACTCGCCTCCTGTGTAGAACTCGTGTCCGTTAGAGTCCATGCCGTCGGCACCCACGTTGAGGGTTACATTTCCACCGGTCATGTTGATCACGGTATCAATAACCTCTGTGGTATCGCGGGCACCACCCAAGGGTACGGGGCTGGCATCCGGCTGATCGCTGTCTTCCTTCTGATCCTCATACTCTTGATCGTTAGGCAGCTGGTCCTTGAGCGAGGCATTCACGCCGTCGTTATTGCTGTTGATGAGCGTATTGCCGCCATGAATATTGACGTATTGCCCTTCAAGCCCTTCTTCAGACCCTTCGATGGTGAGCTTCCCGTCCAGAATCTCAAGGGTGCGCAGCGCCTTGATGCCGTCGTCACCAGCACGAAGAACAGTGTCACCGCCAGCCACGCGCGCCCATCCAAGGCCTTGTTTTTCGGTGTTGGTGGCTTTAATCGCGTCTTTTGCGGCTTCAATACGCAGGGTCCCGCCCTGAATATCCACGTAGTCCTTGCCTTTAAGCCCGGTCTTCGAAGAATTAACGTTGAGGGCACCGCCGGCAACAACCAGTCCTTTGGTGGTGTGCACCGTCTCGTCAAATTTGCCGGCGATATTCAGCGTTCCATCGCCCGCAAGGGTTAGGTTAGCGGTTGAGTAGATCGTAGAATCTGCCTCTTTTTTGCCCTGGACTGCATACTCGGGACCATCGCTGAGGTTATTGGTGCTGCCCCGAGACGTGTAGATGACGGCTTCGTCGGCAGAGGCAACGTTAATAGCAGATCCGGTCTCATTCGTGATGTTAACGCCATCAAGAATGAGCTGAACTTTATCTGTCTTAGGGGCTTGAACCTTCACTTGCCCCGTATAGTCGCCAGACATACGGTAGGTTCCCCCCTTCGTAATCGTAATCGTGCCGTTTTGTTCGCTGACCCCATCGGTTGCGGTGGGATCTGCCAGATTGAGCGGAAGAACAGCATCCTGGTTCCAGGTCACGTCTTCTTGCGTAAAGTGAGTTTGCGCATTAATCTTTTCACCATTTTTGGTGTTCGAGGTGTATGCGCCGGATTTAAGCTCCTTCCCCTGTTCCTGTGCGGTCACAGTGGCTTTGGAGTTATCAGGGTTCCCGCTAATCGCGCATCCGGCAAGTGCCAACGATGCTGCAAAGGCGCATGTAAGAACAGATGTAAACCGGTTTTTGAACATCTCGAACGGGGTTCCTTATCTGTAGGGATTAAGTATCTCGGTAAAGATTGCCTCAACCATCCTACGCGAGAGGGTGGGGTTTCCAGAATGCCCTAACACGGTGAGCCTCTGGAAAACCCCACCCTATTCTTGTGCCGCGTTCTAAGACGTTACCCGCTCAGGGTCTAGATCTAAGCGGCAGGTTCAAGCTGCATCCAACGTTGAATCGTGCGCTTCCACTTGTTCGCCGGCAGCTGAGGATTCAGTGCAGCCATACCCGTAGCGAACTTAGAAATTTTGACGGGTCGGATGCCCGCACGCCACAGATACTTATCAGCGACCGAAGGTGCACTGCCGGATTTCGTTTCGATAATCACCGTACCGGGTGCAGTATATTCGGTACCGACCTGATACTTGGTTGGCCCTTCACCACCGTCTGCGGTGTACATGAGCGCGCTTTCTGAAAGCGGAGTCCAGGTGAGCGAAGTATCAATCGTGAGGCGAGAATCTACCGGATTCTGCTCGGACTGGGGCAGATATACAGTCGTACGACGGTACCCGGTACGAACAACCGGCTCCAGGTCATCTACAGACGCATCCGTCAGCTGTTCAAGCGCGGTAGCTACATATTCCTTGCCTTCTGAAGTGAGCATGTCACGGTTTTCGATAGAGTACGGAATACGTTCCTTGACCGTAAACTCACGAGCCCCTTCAGTCTTGACTTCCAAGAAGCTCAGGTCAGAATCCAGATAGCTGCGAGTACGTACCTTGAACCGGTTACGGCTGCCGATGGCGGAAGCCTTATAGCTCACCAGGTCAGGGGTGTCGAAGTATACAGAGTCATAGGCGAATTCACGCTGACCGTCGATTTCTAGGACGGCCGCTTCGTCGGCGGGAAGTTCAGCTAGGATAGATGCCGCATAATCTGCGTCCACAATGTATTTGCGGTCCACACGGGTCTGCATAGCGGCTTTTTCGTTGAGTTCATCGAGGCTGATGCTCTGCCAATAGGTTGGCACGATAGACATGGTACTTTCCTCTCGGTGCCCGCTTCGGTGAGAAGACGGAGTATTATCTACCGCAGGGGTGTGCGTAGATTCCAAAGTCTGTGCGGCGCCACCCTGAAACGGGGTGTACGGCTGAGGTGCTTGGGGACTCATGGTAGGTCCTTTCAACGTGTGAGTTTTTAGGTGTAGTTTTAGGGGATATCCGCGAGATAAAGCCTAGGAAGCGTAGTATTCGTAGTTCGCGTTAAGGTGTTCTTGGAGTTGGGGAAGCTCTTTGTAGGTGATGGTCACCTGTGTGGTGTCGTTGAGCAGGTCAAGCTCCAGGATCTTAGCGGAGACGACCTCGTACCCGAGGCGCGATTCCAGATAGGCTTTCAGGGTTCCTTCGTCGCTGATAGCGCGATCCACCGTGACTGTTTGGGTGCGCGGCTGGTTTTTCGCTTCAAAGATCGGTGAATCCAGTAGTGCGATGATTCCGACCAGTACCACCATGAGGATGAAGGCGATATATGGCGGGTCAAGCCGCACGCCGGAGATCAAACCTAGGGCGAGAGATACGAAGTAGTACCCGACCTCGCGCTGGCTTAGGGAGGTAGACCGCAGGCGGATAATGGAAAGAACGCCGAAGAGTCCTAGACCCATAGCGCCCGCGGTGCTTCCGGCATGTGCCAGGGCGACCGTTACGGTGAAAACACCGGCGTTGATAACCGCGTATGAAATCATGAGTTCACGGGTCTTATGACGAATCATGTACAGGGTGCAGAGCGTGCCAATTGCTACTAGGTCTGCCAGTCCCATCATCAAGATATCCATTGGACTCTCCGTTCCGTTTTGTGTGCCGTTATGTTCTTGTATTTCTAGGTTCGCGCCCGTTCCTGTGTTCTTCCTGTGTCTGTCTTAACTTGTAGTTATGTATTTCGTGCATATCTAAAAGTTCCCCGCGATTGCAGGGAATAAAGGATAAAGAACGAGACTCAGTACTACAAAACTGTGGTGGTATGCTCATAAAAATTCAGAATTTGCATATACGGATCGTGTAGCGCCTATCTAGAGGTCCTAAGGATGCGCAAAAGGCACATTCTGACTTAGATAACGTCTCCTATGCAAATCCTGATTGGTACGCTTTTCGATCGTTATTACTGTCGAGAGGGGTCTTGCTACGGAGGGCGGCTATCGGCAGCTTTTTGTGGAAACTCTCTTCCTAGATTTTGAGGTTTAAACAGCAAAATCCCCTGCTCCTCAATCATGAGGAACAGGGGATTCTATGTAGCCTCCGTCAGCTTCTAGAGCCGTCCAGAGGACTTGATCATCTAATCTTTAGGCACGCTTGCGCTTACGCAGAGCAGCTACGGTTGCACCGCCCACGCCCAGAGCAACCATACCCAGACCTGCTACGGTCAGAGCACCGTTTGCACCGGTGTTAGCCAGCTTGCCGTTGCTGTTCGAGGAAGCGTTGTTGGAGCCGCCGTTGTTATCCGAGACGTAACCTGCGCCGCCGGTACCGTTGGATGCGGTACCATGCTCGCCATTGCCGCCGTTGCTTTCGCAAGCCACGCCATCATGGTCGCTGTCGAGGTGATCAGCATATGCAGCGTCATTGCGCTGGATGTCCTTGAAACCTGCTTCGTTAGCCTCTTTACAGGTAGCAAACTGGTGAGTTTCAGAACCGTTGGTTACCTGGGTGGTCTCGGTTGCGGCAGCAGATGGGGTGCTTGCAGCCTCCGCAGTGCTGGATGCGCTCGGAGTTGAAGCAGGAGTGGTTGCTTCAGGAGTCGATGAGGGAGTCACGGTCGGCGTAGATGTGGGAGTGCTGCCGCCACCTACGGCACCCATGCCGCCCTGGCCACCTTCACCGGGAAGAGAACCACTCTTCTCAGAAGCAACGACCTTGACCTTTACAGTCTCGCTGCGCCGCACATCGCCAGCCTTTTTGCCAGTCAGAACGGTAATTTCAACATAGTCACGTTCTGCATAGGCAGCATTCCACTTGATGTTGCCGGAGACATAGCCCTGCGCATCTGCATCATAGGTACCCACGATGGAACCTTCATGGTCCTTAAGTACCAGAGTGGAACCAGCAGAACCATCTTCGGTTGTATAGCCGGAACCTTGGAAGGTCAATTCCTGACCTTCTTTCCATTCATTGGGGAAAGAAATCTTAGCTTCATCGCTGTGGGAGTGTTCCGAATTTCCCGGAACAGAAGTAGATACAGAATTACCGGGAAGGGAATTAGTGGCAAATGCTGCCGGAATGGTAGTAAAACCGCCTACCAATCCGCAGCTCAGAGCTGCAACGGCACCGAAAGTAGCAATTTTTTTAGTTCTCATGCTTTATATACTACTCTCTCAAAACTCTGTCTTCGCCTCTATGACGCGGTTTGAGCGGATTTTTTAAAGAGAAATTATTAACACAGGTATTTTTGATAGATGTACTATTCCCATAAACTTTAAATATCATCTTGAGGTTTTAAGTTTAATGTTATTTCAGGCACCTTAAGTTCTATCTAGAAAATACTCTTGATAGTAAAAATCGGTATTTCCAACGCCTTTTTTCTTTTGAGTAGCCTGCGGATTAGCAGATTAGATATCGAGGCGATCCAGCATTTCTTCCAGCGCCTCCCCCACGCCCGTGCGCCACAGATAGGTGACGCGCGCATCCGCACGTCCGGGACCGCCATTCATAACCCCCACGGGTTTATCCGCACGCAGGGCATCAAGCACAATCTTGTAGCTGCTCATAACCGCGACCGAAGAACCCACTACCAGTACACCCGAAGAATCCGCGAGCATCTGCTGCTGGCGAGCCTTCCGGTCGGCGGGCACGGATTCACCAAAATAGACAACATCCGGTTTGAGTTTCGTCGAGCCGCAAACCGTACACCCCACCATCTGGAAGCTGCGAATATAGTCGTTATCGAGCTCAACATCGCCGTCAGGATTAACCTGCAATTCGGTACTTTCGAGGCGTTCCAGATACCCCGGATTTGCTGCATCCAGGCGGATATCCAGGCTCTCACGCGACTCGCGCGTTCCGCAGTCCAGGCACAGAATTGAGGATAAATCGCCGTGCAGCGCCAGCACGTTCTTGCTTCCGGCACTCACGTGCAGACCATCAACATTTTGGGTAATCAGGCCGTTCACCGCACCCGCATGCTCAAGTTCGGCGAGCGCATAGTGAGCCCGGTTCGGGGATGCGCGGCGCATGCGCCTCCACCCGACGTAAGACCGAGCCCAGTAGCGTTGTCGGGCGGCATCGTCGTAACGGAATTCTTGGTAGGTCATGGGCCGGTGGTCTAAGAGCGATCCGGAGGGTCCGCGGTAGTCGGGAATGCCGGATTCGGTGCTGACCCCGGCGCCGGTAAGCGCCAGAACGCCGCCGGTGCGGAGCATTTTTTCGATGCCCTCGGCGGCGTATAGAGGGTCGTGTGGGGTGACGGTTTCGGTGACGACTCGTTCAATGGAGCGAATGGCGGCGCGATGCGCGGAGGCGATGAGTGTGCTTTTCTCGCCCGCGTCTGCGAAGTTCTGCGTATCGGTCCATTTTTCCATGTGTCTAGTGTATGTCGGGGATGTTTCTCTCCCCAGTTAGGGACGGGCAACCTACTTCCCTGTTCGGGTTCTCTTGATCACAAACTCCTATATACAAGACTAGTATTACTGATAGTATTATTAGCAACAGCAATAGTGAAAGGAAGCATCATGGCAACCCCAACTATCGACGCTATGATCCTGGGAGCTCTTCATGAGCACCCGATGAGCGCCTACGAAATGAACAAAATGATGGACCAGCGCGGAGTGCGCAGTTGGGCGCGCATCAGCTCACCCTCCGTATACCGCAACCTGGTGCAGCTCTACAAGCAGGGATATGTGGAGAGCACCACCGTCAAAGACAGTGCTATGCCTGAGCGCACGGTCTACTCCATTACTCTCGAAGGCAAGGAACGTCTTCATGAGCTCCTCTACGATATTGCCTCCAGCCCGGCGCGCGTAGATTTCAACTTCGTCTCCGTCATCGCGAATATCCGTATGGTGGATGAAAAGATGGGGCACGAGCTGTTGCAGTCTATTGCCGATACCTACAGCGAGTGGGCAGATCGGCTGGAACAGGCTGCCGCATCCATCGACGACCAGATAGAGGCGAAGGCAACCCTAGAGCTGTGTTCCGATACCTACCGACTTATTGCGGACTGGGCACGCAAATTCGAGAAGGATTTCTATCAGAATCGCAAGAAGTAAGGGCTGATTCTGCGCTCTTGAGTCGGCGATAATGGCTACCTCGCCGGCCTTGTATTTCCGGGGAGCAGTTATGTGCAAGGTAATTGTGCATCGTCGTTTGGTGGCGGCGCATTGCTCGGAGAGTAATTAGGAGCCAGTAATATACCCTACTAGATACCTCTATGGCGCTTTATGGCACACTGCCTCGATCTTATGCCCGCTAGGGTCAATAAGAAAGGCAGCATAGTAGTTCGGATGATAGTCAGCATGCACACTTGGGGCAATATGGTCCTGCCCTCCCGCTGCCAAGCCCGCTTCGTAGAATGCATCTACCGCTGCCCGCGATGGCGCGGTAAAAGCGAAATGCAGCGGTGATGACGGCTCACCTTGCCCAAGCCAAAACATTCCCGTGTGCTGCGTGCGGTCTGGGTTGCTAAAGCCCATGCCATATGGCTCTTCGTCTATTGTCTTGGCGTAGCCCAGCGGCGCCAGCACTGCCTCATAAAATACTTTGTTTGCTTCAATATCTTTGACGTTGATACCAAAATGATCGATCACTGGTCCGCCTCCTTATGGCTTTGATAATGGTTCGTTCGCTGTCATTTTATTCATAACATACCAGGACGTTATTCCGAGCGTACGAGGAAATAAAATAGCGTTCTAGCTCTGGAGAGACTATTCCATGAAGAAAGTTGCAGCGGGAGCGTAGTTTACGCTCCCGCTGCAACTTAGCATTCTATTTTGCGCCGTGATGATTTAGTCGTCACGCTTGGAGGTCACTGACAGACCGTCCATTGCAACATCCGGGTTCACATCCACCTCTACGGTATCGCCATCGTGGATAGCGCCCGAGAGGATGCCCTTCGCCAGACGGTCGCCGATCTCGCGCTGTACCAGGCGGCGCAGCGGGCGGGCGCCGAAGGCCGGATCGTACCCTGCCAAGCCCAGCCATTCCAGGGCGGCGGGGGTAACATCCAGGGTCAGGCGGCGGTCGGTCAGACGCTTGCCCATGCCCTGAATCTGCAGGTTCACAATCTGTCCCAGATGCTCGGAAGAGAGCGGCTCGAACATGATGATGTCGTCCAGACGGTTCAGGAACTCGGGGCGGAACGCCTGGTGAACCACCTGCATTGCCTTTTCGCTGCGCTCCTCAAACGGCATCTCCTGATCGACCAGGTACTGCGAACCCAGGTTCGAGGTCAGAATCAGAATCACGTTGCGGAAGTCCACGGTGCGGCCCTGACCGTCGGTCAGACGACCGTCATCAAGCACCTGCAGCAGAATATCGAAGACCTCGGGGTGAGCCTTCTCAACCTCGTCCAGCAGCACCACGGAATAGGGGCGACGGCGCACAGCCTCGGTCAGCTGACCGCCCTCTTCGTGGCCCACATATCCGGGAGGCGCACCCACCAGGCGGGAAACGCTGTGCTTCTCGCCGTACTCACTCATGTCGATGCGCACCAGGGCGTGCTCGTCGTCAAACTGGAACTCCGCCAGAGCCTTCGCAAGCTCGGTCTTACCCACACCGGTCGGTCCCAGGAACAGGAAGGAACCAATCGGGCGGTTCGGGTCGGAGATTCCGGCGCGGGCGCGGCGAACCGCATCCGCCACAGCAACCACGGCGGCTTCCTGACCGATCAGGCGTTCACCGATGCGTTTCTCCATCTCCAGCAGCTTCTCAGATTCGCCCTGAAGCATGCGCCCGGCGGGAATGCCCGTCCAGGAAGAGATAACCTCGGCAATGTCGTCAGCCGTGACCTCTTCAGAGACCATAGCCTCGCCATGAGCCTCAGTTTCGGCGCGCTGAGCTTCTTCCAGTTCCTTCTCCTTGGCGGGAATTTCGCCGTAGAGCAGGCGGGATGCATCCGCCAGGTTGCCCTCGCGCTGTGCCACCTCGGCACGCGAGCGCAGCTCGTCGATTTCGCTCTTGAGATCGCCCACGCGGTTCAGACCGGCCTTTTCGGCTTCCCAGCGGGCGTTGAGCGCATCCAGCTGTTCTTTCTTGTCAGCCATGTCTTTGCGCAGCGCCGCCAAGCGTTCCTTCGACGCCGGGTCGGTCTCGTTCTTGAGGGCCAGTTCCTCCATCGTCAAGCGGTCTACGGCGCGGCGCAGCTGGTCGATTTCTTCGGGAGCCGAGTCGATCTCCATGCGCAGGCGCGATGCGGCCTCATCCACCAGGTCGATCGCCTTATCGGGCAGCTGACGTGAGGGAATGTACCTATTTGAAAGTGCTGCGGCGGCAACCAGGGCGGCGTCGGAAATCTGCACCTTGTGGTGCGCCTCGTAGCGTTCCTTGAGCCCACGCAGAATACCGATAGTGTCATCAACACTAGGCTCACCCACGTACACCTGCTGGAAACGACGTTCCAGAGCGGGATCTTTCTCAATATTCTCGCGGAACTCGTCGAGTGTAGTAGCGCCAATCATGCGCAGCTCGCCGCGTGCCAGCATGGGCTTGAGCATATTGCCTGCATCCATAGAACCTTCGGATGCGCCCGCACCAACCACGGTGTGCATCTCGTCGATAAAGGTGACGATCTGACCTTCGGATTTTTTGATTTCTTCGAGCACGGCCTTGAGGCGTTCCTCGAATTCGCCGCGGTATTTAGCGCCCGCAACCATGGACCCAAGGTCAAGGCTGATCAGGGTTTTACCGCGCAGGGATTCGGGGACGTCGCCGGAGACCATGCGCTGCGCCAGCCCTTCGACCACGGCGGTTTTGCCGACGCCGGGTTCACCAATAAGCACGGGGTTGTTCTTGGTACGCCGGGAAAGCACCTGCACCACGCGGCGAATTTCGGAGTCTCGGCCAATCACGGGGTCGAGTTTACCTTCGCGGGCGAGCGCGGTCAGGTCGGTTCCGTACTTTTCAAGGGCCTGGAAGGTGCCTTCGGGGTCCGGGGTATCCACGGTGCGGTCTCCTCGTACTTGGGGAATGGTCTCTTCAATGACTTTGGCAGTTGCGCCCAGGTTTTCAAGTGCGCGAGCGGTATCGCTATCGCCGCTTGCGATGCCCAGCAGCAGCATTTCGGTGGAGATATAGGTGTCACCGAATTTCTGGGCGTGGGTCTGCGCGCTCTGAATAGCGGCGAGGGCGCTGCGGCTGAAGTTTGCGTTCTGCACCGATGCGCCAGATGCCTTCGGCAGCTTCTTAATCTCTGCGGATGCGGCTTCCGAAATGGCGTCGATATCGAGCCCTGCGGCCTTGAGAACCGCTACGGCAACGCCTTCTCGCTGATCCATCAGTGCTTTGAGGATGTGCGCAGGTTCGATGCTGGGGTTACCCGCTGTCTGCGCGTTCATATTAGCGGCGGAGAGCGCTTCTTGGCTCTTGGTTGTGAATTTTGCGTCCATAAATCTTATCCTTTCGCGTCTTGTGCGGGGCGCATCCTGCGCCTTCTTTTTACAGCTAACTTGAGTCTACTACACTCAATGTTTGGATGCAAGGGGTTACCGACGGTTTTCCGGACCAAAATTCAGCACTAAAAAAGGCTCTTTATGCGAATAAAGCGGTGAAAAATACGCTTTATTCGCATAAAGAGCCTTTTTAGGGCGCGGGTGAGAGGATCAGACTAGGCCTCAGTCCAAGAAGTCATACGGGCTTTGTTGTCGCGCCTGCTCCTCCAAAACCTCGTCGGTAACACCCTGCTGTATGCGCACCGAGCGCCTATTGGCATTGAAAGCGATCACGGCGGCGGTAATAGCCATGGCAAAGGTCAAAATTCCGAAGGTATTCCCGAATCCTGCACCGTAGCCCACGTAATCGGCACCCGCGAGCGCACCAATTCCCGACACCGGTACCCCGGCACGGTAGTCGGGAATGAACATCCCAAAGAGAAATGCGAGTGCCCAGCAGGTCCACACGGAAAATACGAATCCCCAGGATGCACCAACCCGCGCGTACTCGCCGCTGGTAACGCGACGATGCGCATCACGAAACATCCACCGCGCGCCCAGACACAGAATTACGGCGAGTGCTGGGCCAAATGAGATAGCAAAAATGGGCACGAGATCACCAGCGGCACCAAAGAGGGCACGGCCGACGGTAATCCAAGCAGCAGAGACGAATGCCATGGGGTAGACCAGATAAAGCGTCATAGTCCGGATCGGATGCATGCGCCGTGGCGGGGATACAGATGCCTGCCCTTCGTGATGTTCGGATACGTTATTCACATAGCCCATAGTACTAGCTGTGGCACATGTGCAGGATGATGGGCACCTGAACACCCGACCTGTAGGCTTAAACTATGACGAATAATTCTTC
>ERZ773076.933-NODE-933-length-13538-cov-7.904398_pt1 | contig 13538 bp, 14 predicted proteins | sample MGYA00580613_ERZ773076 | MGnify/ENA primary metagenome ERZ773076 (study PRJEB29015, sample SAMEA2738005) | human oral metagenome | biome: human oral; feature: human-associated habitat; material: dental | place: China | collected 2057 ...
CAGACCTGCTCATTCATCAAGGAGAACAGTTGATATTACGCGTAATAGAAATTACTCTTCTATTATAGCACACCAGACGCTATGCTGTCAACGAAACTAAGGTCGATCTTCTGGGGAATCTGACTTTAGATAGATAGTTGCCAAACTTGGGCTAATAGCAAGTGCTCTACCTATTCCCGCGACCTGCGCGCCGACCAATACTGCTGCTGTTGAATCTGCACCATGAGTCTCTGATAAATAATCAAGCACATTCAAGCCGCTTGGATAGCACAAATCCGGAAAATCTTGGCGCAGCTGTGCTAGACTGCCTTTGGCAAGCTCGATCTTCTTTCTATTGTGTGCAAGTTTTGCGGATGAACTCGCTAATTTATAATCGTCTTGCCGTAATGATTCTGCATGAGCTTCAATCTGATGAATAATTTCTTTTATATCGCCGCCAAATATTCTCTCAATATCAGCTACTCTAGCAGCCTCTTCTTTACGCCTTTCTTCTTCCGCCCGCCTTACTTTAATTGTATCCTTGGCGTTATCAAGCAGCTGTTCTAACTTTTCCTCCTGCCCCTCTTCTGCTAGATCAAAGAATCTATTGCTCTCCCGAACTTTTTCGTTATATATATCCCTGCTTCCAAATGCAACAGAACCTTTGATGTTTTCTTCGTTAAGACCGAGAGCTTCTAGTATAGCAATTCTGCCTAAAACCGAACTTCCCGGCTGAAGAAACTCAAACAGAGGACTACCCTCAGGCAAACAATCATGAAGTACTTGATTACTTATATCAGAGCTTGACACTCTGCATAGTCCTATATACTCCTCTATTTTATTTTCCGTTTCCTCTGAAGATATCCTTCCCGATTCAACCCACTCATCCACTAGTTTTTTTACCAAGCATCTTTTAGCGTGTATGACAGCTGATTCTACTACTGTCCCTGCTAATAGGCACGAGGTAGCCCGCGTAGCTTCATACCCAGGATCTGCCCGCAATTCGTCCGCTTTATCAAAAACAGCCAGCGCCTCCCGCGCTTGCGGATTGAGCTGATCTCTTGGCGGAAGTACAGGCCAGGCGTCTGGGCGAATCTCTTCAAAGTATTCTCTAACCTCTGGATCTGGCGTAGACCACGGTTCAATTGCGATGAGTTCCGGGTAAACACTAACGCCTGCTAATGGATTTGATAAAGATGGGGGGGGTAGATTCAATATTTTTCATGTTTTAGACTGTAACTAAAAATGGTTAAAATGTCAAATATACGTTACGACATCCGCTTTTTCCAAGGTTTCTTTTAACCATTTCAACTGCAAGCGTCAATCAAATTATCACGCCGACCGGCGTAAACGAGGTTAAGATTGCCATTAAAATCAGGGTGACGTACCAAATTTTTCGGTTAAATTGATATTTTTCAATTTTTAAGACTAAGAGAAGCGCAATTAGCAAGCCGGCAGGCACAGCCTGCATAGAAAAGACACCTATTTCAAATGGATTTTTCAACCTAATCCACAAAGCGCTAAGGACTACGAATATTACCAATTTAGTAAAAAATGCGCTATCGTTTTCGTAAATTTTCTCCCGTCCCTTGCGGTTAAACAGTTCGCTGGATTTTGAACGGTTGCGTGCGTAGGTGTGCGATCTTTTTTGTTTTGCCATAAACTTAATAGAATTATAGCATAAAAAATCCGCCCCGTTCAAGAGGCGGAAGTTTCTGACGTAGTAAAATTACATACGAATTTCGGCGTCAACGCCAGCTGGCAAGTTCAAATTCTGCAAGCTGTCGATAGTCTTCGGCGTGGCGTTAGTAATGTCGATCAAACGCTTGTGAACGCGGCGCTCATAGGTTTCGCCGCCCATTTTATAAACGTGCGGACTTTTTACTACAGTGTAGGTGCTGCGGCGAGTCGGCAGCGGCACTGGACCGGCGACATTCGCGCCGGTGCGAATTGCTGTATCAATAATTTGTTTTGCCGACTGGTCGATAACCTTATGGTCGTACGCCTTCAAGCGAATGCGGATTTTAATTCCTGTATCTTGAGCCATAGCTCCTCCTTTGTACGGCCTCGTAACCTCTGCTCGCATCGCGGATATTATTTCCTAACGGCTGGCCGAGTTCTCGAGGCAAATTTAATAATACTTGATAAGTATACCACGATGTCTGGTGTATGACTAGTCCAGAATCACTGGATTTGCCGCGACCCATTGACGCCACTGAGCAGCGTCTTCGATAGGCGGTTGATAACCCACAGCTTCACCCAACTGGCTTGCCGCCAAAATACAAGCTGCGATGTAATCAGCATTAGCTTCACGATCAGACTGGATATATGCTTGGTATTGCTCAGGCGTATAGTCCATCGGTAGCGGCACGATAGTATTGTCTATTTCGCCGAAAGCCCGCATCACCCTATCGTCAAGCTGGATTATGTGGCCCAACTCATGGCAAAATGCCACCAACCCAACAACACGGCGACCGGTCCTTTCATTTTCAAGGAATTCGCGCGGTATGCCCAGCCGAGACGACATCCGTGCTATAAGATTCGGACTGGCAAGCGTCTCTTGCATGCCAATAACAGTCATCGGAACTTTTTCGCCATCCTGCTCGCCTTCGCCACCCCTGAAATCGCCGCTATCTTCTTTAATAACAACTCGCATTTCCTCCAGTGTGCGAGCCGGAAACAGATTCAAAGCGGTTTGATACATATCAGCGATCAGCGGGCTGACATGCTCTCCAAGCGCTTTAGTCATTGACTCTCGCTTCTCTCTGCGTGATACATGTGACAACTTCTCTATAGCTGTTCAAATATACTATAGGTAATATATTTTGTCAAACAACAGCGCTTGTACGGATTTTGCTACAAACTGCGGATTATCTCAGATACGACTTCGGCTGAATGACGTAGCGCTGTTTGTTCGCGCTCGGTCAAAGGATATCCAGCCAGAATCTTCACGCCGTCTGACGAAATGGCGGACGGCAAGCCTAGAACTACATTATCCAAACCATATTCACCTTCAGCCAGCGAACAAACCGGATACACAGTGTGAGCTGAATGGCGCAGCGCCGAGACAATCTTAGAAATAACGAAGCCAATAGCGAAATATGTCGATTTTTTCGTGTCAATCACGCGATAAGCGCGGTCGCGGATTTTTTGCTCAATATTATCTACTAGCTCATCAGTAAAACCTGGATACTCCCTGATCGGCACTTCACCGACTTGTGCTGTCTCAATGGTTGAGAACGAAGAGTCGCCGTGCTCGCCGAGAATGTAGGCGTCAACCGCCTTACTGTCAACATTCAACGCATCCGCCAAATACGATTTCAGCCGCGAGGTATCCAGCGTCGTCCCCGTACCAAACACTCTGGCTTTCGGCAATCCCGATTCTTTCAACGCCACATAGGTCAATACATCAACCGGATTACTGACGACGACCAGATACGGTTTAGCGCCGGCCGCCATAATGTTTTTCACGATATCACGCATAATGTTAGCATTGACGCCAACCAATTCCAGCCGCGTCTGTCCTGGCTGCTGCGGCGCTCCAGCAGTGATTACCACAATGTCGTCGGTAGCGATATCGCTATAATCGCCGGCGCGCACCTCAACATTACGGTCAAGCCCCATGGCATCGTTAATATCTGCTGCCTGGCCCCAAACCAAATCCGCATTACGGTCAATCAGCACGATCTCCTCAACCACGCTGCGCAGCGCACACGCATACGCCGCCGTTGCGCCAACCATTCCGCCGCCGCCAACAATCACCAATTTCTGTTTATTCACCAAAATCTCCTTTTGATTTTTATGATATTCGCTAATTTATTTTGGCATAAGCTGTAACGAATTGTCAAGATTTTTACTTTTTTACAAATAGTGTATAATCCGGGGTAACTAGATCGAGGTGGTCTAGAGAACATCATAATTGTCCGACAGCGGACGAAGGGAGTAATATTATGGCAAACGGTGAAAATCCTTCATGGGGAGGCAACTTGTTAGAAAAGCTTAAAAGAAGTCCGTTAGCTAGAGTGATTGGCGCAGTGGCGATAGTTGCATCAGCTGCCGGCTTGGCAGCTGGGTGCGAAAGCACTGCTGCCGGCAGAGGCTCGGGTTCGCGATCTGTCAATAATGTTATTGAACAATCAACGACTGGCGTAGAAAATGGCTGGGTTGGATATTGTCTTCCCGATGGGAATGGACTCGGTGCAGGTCCTTGCCACATAGTGATCTGCGATGGAGAAGAGGCTGTTAGTTTTACATCATCAAACGTAGATCTAGAATCAGGCTCTAGCGATAAGCAAAGAATTGAATGGGAAATTAATGGATATAACTCTTTTTATAATTCAGACACCTCACCAAGCCCCCATGAATGCGGAAATCAAACATATGGCTTTAAGACAGTAGAAAACGATAATTTGGTAGAAAGAGGAGAGATAGTTCTTTCGGATTTAAACAGTAATGGTAGCGGTAACAATAAAAATATTATAATAGAAAAGAATGATTATAAAAAGCCTGGGGTACCAACATTCTATACAATTAAGCGTGAAGGAGAATAGACCAAAGAACCTACCTAGAACAGCATCGACCATAACTACATTTTGGCTGTCCGCAAAGTAATAAACTTACCTCCCCACTAAAAATCCCCCGGTACAATCCGGGGGATTTCATTAGGTTTGCGGCGCGAGATTACTTATCAATCTTCGTCACAACACCAGCACCAACGGTACGGCCGCCTTCGCGGATAGCAAAGTTCAAACCTTGCTCCATAGCGATTGGGGCGAGCAGCTTAACCTTAAAGGTTACGGTGTCGCCTGGCATGACCATTTCTTTGTCAGCTGGCAATTCAACCTCGCCAGTCACATCCGTGGTGCGGAAGTAGAACTGCGGCTTGTAGCCCTTGGAGAATGGAGTGTGGCGACCGCCTTCTTCCTTCTTCAAGATGTACACTTCAGCCTCAAACTCAGTGTGTGGGGTAATTGTACCTGGCTTACACAAAACCTGACCGCGCTCAATGTCAGTACGCTCAATACCGCGCAACAAGACACCAGCGTTGTCGCCTGCCTGACCTTGGTCGAGAGACTTCTTAAACGCCTCAATACCAGTCACCACTGACTTCTGAGTTGGCTTCAAACCAACGATTTCAACTTCGTCGTTCAATTTAACAACACCCTGCTCGATACGACCAGTTGCCACAGTACCGCGACCCTTAATCGAGAAGACATCCTCAATTGGCATCAAGAATGGCTTGTCCAGGTCACGCTTCGGCTCTGGGATGTATTCGTCCATAGCCTCGACTAGTTCCATGATGGAATCCTCGTACTTCTCATCGCCTTCCAACGCCTTAAGAGCTGAGCCCTTAATAATTGGAGCATTCTCGTCAAAGCCGTTCTTAGCAAGCAGCTCGCGGACTTCCTCTTCGATCAGCTCGACCATGTCTGCGTCGGCCATGTCCATCTTGTTAAGGAAGACAACGATCTTTGGCACGCCAACTTGCTTTGCTAGCAGCACGTGCTCGCGGGTTTGCGGCATTGGGCCGTCGGTTGCAGCAATCACCAAGATTGCGCCGTCAACCTGGGCAGCACCAGTGATCATATTCTTGACGTAGTCAGCGTGGCCTGGCATGTCAACATGCGCATAGTGGCGCTTTGGCGACTCGTATTCTTGGTGCGAAGCAGCGATCGTAATACCGCGCTGGCGCTCCTCCGGAGCATTGTCAATCTGATTGTACGCAACGGGTTTGTTAACTGCGCTTGGGAGGCGCTTTGCCAACACTGCGGTAATTGCAGCAGTCAGCGTCGTCTTACCGTGGTCAACGTGGCCCATCGTCCCCACATTGACATGCGGCTTACTTCGGTCAAATGCATCTGCCATTTGTAGAAGTTCTCCTTTATTTAATTATATTTTCACGCGGGTACAGTCCATTAAACAGACCTCACGGCGTATGCGTTTAATTATAGCTGGTTTATATATTGTTGTAAATAGATATGCATTAAGAAAATGTACTAAGAAAGCTTAACAACCTTCTGTAAAAAGCATAGCAGTACCACGGTTAGTCGGTAATACAGAATTCACTGAAATTTCTGTTGTACCTCCATTTTCATCATATACTTTTATACAGCTTGTGTGTAAACCAGAATTAGATTTTCTCCAGCCGCTATACGGATCTCCTGATACTGTGAAGCTAGTATCGCTACTGCATTCAGGAGCGGAAGCATTTTCCCCCACTCCAGTCATTACGGTAGTTCCTACTACGTCTTCAACTGAACTAGGATTCTTTATAGAATACTCTCGGCTAATTCCATCAGTTCCTGGAACACAAACTCTAAGATCGCCGTTTGAATAAGCCAACCCTAGACCTGGATCCGTATTCGAACCTTCAACTGGTCTCAGTCCTCCACGATTCACACCTGGCACCGCTTCATTGCCGTTGTTCGTCTCCGTCGATGTGCCGCCGCCGTTTACGCTAGTCGCAATCTCGCTGCCGCTGTTTGTATTATCTGCGTTTGTTGTTTCGCAGGCGGAAAGAGACAATGCTAACACTCCAGCTGCTGCAGCCACAGCTCCCCGTCTTAATAGTGAATTTTCTGGCACGCCAAAAAGTCCTTTTTCACTACTCATATCTTTCCTCCTGTTCCGTCCGTTTCGGACTTGTTAATACTACGAACCAAACACCTCTGTTTAGTTACCTAGATTGTATTATTTTTTATGTCAAGAGTAAAGTATTATTAGCTAATTTTATGATTTTGCATAATATTTATGAAGAAACGCCTCGCGAAACTCGTAAAATGTTCCGTCCTCTAGGCTGGCGCGAATATCATCAACCAGTTTGACGATAAATCGTTCATTGTGAATCGACAGCAGCGTACCAGCCAGAGATTCGCGGGCATGGAGTAAATGACAGAGATAGGCGGCAGTGTAGTGGCGGCAAGTATAGCAATCGCAATCTTCCATAATCGGTTCAAACAGTTCGCGGTATTTCTGGCCGCGAACATTAACCCGCCCAAACGGCGTATAGGCCGCACCGTTTCTGGCCACGCGCGTCGGGCTGACGCAATCAAAAGTATCAATTCCCTGCTCAATCGCCGCAAAGATGTCGTCTGGCTCGGAAATCCCCAAAAGGTGGCGAGGTTTATTTTCAGGCAAGATCTGATTGACCCACTGAATCGTCTGGGCCATGGTTTCCTTTTCCAGTGCGCCGCCAATGCCGTAGCCGTCAAAATCCATCGCGCCTAAAAACGCAGCCGTTTGCTTGCGTAAATCTTCATAATTTGCGCCTTGTAACACGCCAAACAACGCTTGGTACGGTTTGTCGGGACGAGCTTCACGCAGACGTTTAACTTCCGCCAAACTCCGCTCCGCCCAAGCGTGCGTCCGCGCCAATGCCTCCACCTGATAATCATATGGATCAATCAGCGAGGTTAGCTCGTCAAAAGCAAAAGTGATGTCGGCGCCAATGCCCGCCTGAATTTGCATGGATAATTCTGGCGTAAATTTATGATACGAGCCGTCTAGGTGCGATTTGAACATCACGCCGTTTTCGTCCACCCAAGCGTGGCGAGACGATTTTTTAGCGATGGCGATCTCCTCATCAACATCGGTACTCATAGCCAATACTTTCTTAAAACCCGAACCCAAACTCAGCACCTGAAAGCCGCCGCTATCGGTGAACGTCGGCCCGTCCCAGTGCATAAACTTACCCAAATAGCCAGCCTTCTCGATAAGTTCATGACCTGGCTGCAAGTACAGATGATAGGCGTTCGCTAGCACCGCCTGCGCGCCGACATCCGCCACCATCTCGGGCAACATCGCCTTAACATTAGCCTTAGTGCCCACCACAATAAACGCCGGGGTCTTGATATCCCCGTGCGGCGTGTGAATAATACCGGTACGCGCCAAAGTGTCATCAAGCCTAGATGTTATTTCAAAAGAAAATGGTTTTTGTTGCATAATCTGTCTGATTATATCATGAAATATTCTGAGGATTGCCTCGCGATAGATTGCCTAGCAGACAAATAAACCAAAGAATTCATAAAAAACTTAGGTTTTTAAAATAACCCAAGCCAACAATTAAAAGTCTGTTTCGTCGCCAAGTCTAATAATCTTTTTTCCTCTCTGAAATGCTTCAATAGCCTCTTCAGTAAGCCTATCAATCACAACATGCCTGCCCTCAGGCATCTTTTCTAGTACAATGTGAGTCTCCCCATATTGATCAATAACACCGCGCAGATAGCTAGCCGCCCCTGATAGCGACGAAATCTCCACTGTTCCAACTCCAGAACCCTCCAGTAGCTGAGCAATTTCTTCATTCTCAAGCAAGAACTCTCTCACCTCGCCAAATATACGCACAGGACCTGTAATTGTAGAAGTGTTAGGGTCGCCCGTAACATAATCAGCGATCTGCAGCATCATGCCCATATTATCAGAACCATTTCTACGAGGAACTAATGTGCGTCCAGATAAAAATTGCAAAACATCCCCGACATAAAAACTTTTCGTTTTGTCATCTACCGTACGCGGCTCCCACGACTCTTCTTTTCCAAGTATTTGCTCTACGCGAAGATATTCCTGTTCATTTTGCCAAGTACCATCATTAACATACTCAATTATTTCAGCCAGCGTCTCTAAGGTATCATCTGACAGCGGATCTTCATATTCTGGAACCGGTTCACCATCAATATAATCTACAACAGTCCGCTTAAACTCATAACCGCCTGTTTCCGTCTTAAAGCCATGAATTCTCACTCCGCCGCTACTACAATCTACGTCAAGTATTACATTAGGAGAAGGTTCATCCGGTACCGTATCAACACCTTCCATCATATACCGCCCGATAGATACTTTTAATGCCGTCGTCTTTCTTTCTGTGTCATCGCCGCTATTCGACTCCCCCCCCTGCAAGTCGCCAAGAATTCTCGCACTTTTTGCGCCATATCTGCAGTAGCTGGAACATAAGGACTCTCCCAAGCGATAGGCAACGACTCCCAGTCTTCTCCATGATAATCACGATTTGGATCTCGCATTTCATTATAGACAATTGCAGCACTATCGACCTCATCTGGGTGTAACGGAGCTACCGTCTCACCAGGAGACACGCCTAAAGTCTTAGCAAGATCGTACACGCTAAGCATAACTTTTTCGTCACAACTAAGATTTCTTTCGATACTATTAATTTCGTTATACGGGGGTAATTCTTTAGACATAATTTTCATAATAATATAATTTTTCTATTTTTACAAGTTTATTTGTATATTTCATATACGAGAGACAAACCCTCTTCTGCGATAAATCACCGTCAAACTACAGTTCAATTTACTCGCCGCACCACAAATCCATATATGTATCGTTTATTGCAACATGGCGAACTTCAAGCATAATCATTGCCCTATGCGGTATACTATAACCATGAGCAAGAAAACGCTAGTTGAGCTTGACCCGTGGCTGGCGCCGCATGAACGCACCATCCAGTCACGTGAGGCGTATGTTTCGTCGACATTCGAAAAGGTTTTGGGCGGCAAATCGCCGGCAGATTTCGCCTTGGGGTTTTTACATTTTGGCCTGCATCAGACGGCGGCAGGCTGGACGTTTCGCGAGTGGGCGCCGAATGCTACGCGCATAGTAATGGTTGGCGATTTTTCTGATTGGCGGGAGCGCGAGGAATTTAGTTTACAGCACGGTGAACATGGCGAATGGAGTGTTGATTTGCCAGAGAACGCGCTGCGCCACAGGCAGAAATATAAGCTGCGCGTCTATTGGCCGAACGGCGACGGTTGGCGCTTGCCATCATACGCCACCTACGTCGTTCAGGATGATGATTCGGTGGATTTTTCGGCCGTCGTGTGGCAGCCTGATGAGCCGTATCAGTGGCAGCATGATATTCCGCCTGCGCCAAACGTGCCGCTGATTTACGAGACGCATGTTGGTATGAGTAGCGAGGAGGAAAAGGTCTCTAGCTTTAATGAATTTACCGCGGGCGTCCTGCCACGCATCAAACAAGCCGGCTACAATACCATCCAGCTGATGGCCATCGCCGAGCACCCGTACTACGGCAGCTTCGGCTATCATGTCAGTAACTTTTTCGCGGTGTCATCGCGCTTTGGCACGCCCGATGATTTTAAGCGGTTGGTTGACACGGCGCACGGACTGGGGTTACGCGTTATCATTGACATTGTTCATGCTCACGCTGCCAAAAATGAAGTCGAAGGCCTTGGTAATTTCGTGGGTGATCCGACGCAATATTTCAAAGCTCACGATCATCCAGCATGGGATTCGCGGTTGTTTGATTATGGCAAACCGGAAGTACTGCACTTTCTGGCCAGCAATTGCCGCTGGTGGCTGGACGAGTACCATGTTGATGGCTTTCGATTTGACGGCGTGACCAGCATGCTGTATCACGACCACGGGTTGGGCAAAAGCTTCACCAGTTATGATGATTATTTTGCTGACGATGTTGATAAGGACGCCCTGGTCTATCTCAGGCTGGCAAATGACGTCATTCATGCCGTTCGCCCCGACGCCACGACTATTGCCGAAGAAATGAGCGGGCTACCGGGCTTGGCGGCACCGACTGAATATGGCGGCCTGGGCTTTGATTATCGACTGGCGATGGGCGCGCCCGACCTCTGGGTCAAGACATTGAAAGAAAAACGCGATGAAGATTGGGACTTGGGCGAGCTGTTACATACGCTGAGTTCGCACCGCCCAGAGGAAAAAGTTATCAGCTACGCCGAGAGCCATGACCAAGCCTTGGTTGGCGACAAGACGCTGATTTTTCGACTGATTGATAAAGAAATGTATTGGCATATGGATAAAGCCGACCCCGATTTGACCGTGGAGCGCGGTGTAGCACTGCATAAGCTGATTCGACTGCTGACAGCTGGGCTGCATGGCGGCGGCTACCTGAACTTTATGGGTAATGAATTTGGGCATCCCGAGTGGATAGATTTTCCGCGTCAGGGCAATCATTGGTCATTCAAACATGCCCGCCGACAGTGGAGTTTACGGGACAATGGTTTTCTCAAGTATCAATGGCTGGGCGAATTTGACGCGGCGCTAATGAAAATCATCCAAGCAGTTGACGACCCGGGCATTCACTATCTGACCATTCGCCAACACGACCATGTGGTTAGTTTCATACGCGGCGATCTGCTATTTATCATGAATTTTTCACCTGACCAGTCGTGGACGGATTATGGCGTGCCGGCAGCAGCTGGGTCGTACGGTGTAATTTTGGACAGCGACAACCAGCAGTTTGGCGGACAAAATCGCATCGACGATTCAACGCGGTATTTTACCTCGCCCCAGGAAAATGGACATCAGCTGCAGGTGTATTTGCCGGCCAGAACCGGGATTGTTTTACAAAAAATCGACTAGGAAACTTGCCGCAGAACGAAAAGTCTCAATTTAACACATGCTGCTGCAGCCAGCAATACATCGCTACGGTGGCTGCTGCGCCAACATTGATGGAGCGAGTTGAGCCAAACTGTTCAATAGCCACTATCTTGTCCGCCGCTTGCGCCATTTCCTCGGAAATCCCCGGCCCTTCCTGGCCAAACACCAGCACCGCCCGCTCTGGCAAGGTCGTCTCCGACATATTGACGCTGCCCGGGATATTATCAATAGCAATAATCTCTCTGTCTTCAGACCGCATTAGCTCGACAAACTCCGCCGTCGAACTGACATAATGCACGTGCAGATATTTATCCGTCATCATCGCACCACGCTTGTTCCATTGCCGCCTGCCGATGACGTAAATCTGCCGCACGCCAAACGCATTGGCACTCCTGACGATTGTCCCCATATTAAAATCCCGCTCAGTGTTCTCCAGAGCAATCACCAAGCCGTGATCCTTGGCATCTAGCTCCTTCACGATCTCCGCCTCGCTCCGGCCCTTGAATTTGTCAATCACATTTCGCGTATCTTGCATCTCTGTTATTTTAGCAAAAGTTGTAAAAAACAGAAAAACTTGACAAGATAGTTGACATTTTTCTTATAAAGTGATAGTATTGTTATTATGAGCAAGAAAGAATACTATACAAGCGAAAGCGAAAGCAACGAGGAAGAACCTAAGGGTACGATTCACGATATCAAAATATCTACATTTACTGAAGACCCTTCAGATCCTCAAAGTGCGTACTACACCAGAATACTTAACGAGTCAATTGGCCATCTCGTTGAGTGGGCGAAGCCTAAAATTCCAGATAACCCAGAGAGTCGTGCTGGTCAAGCTTCTCTAGAGTATGCTAATATTCTTAACAGTGGGATTAATGAACTAAATCGTTGTTTGATGGAAGGAGCCGTATACATTGAAGATGGTACTTCAGTGTATGACGGCTACGCTAAACGTGTCGCCTGGGGAGCTAGTGGTCTTATTGAGTGCATAAATATTGCTAGTAGGAATGATGAGGCATCACCCGTTGACGACAATTCTCCAGCTTATGCATATCTTAATATAATTAAAGACACATCCAATGCTCTTGCGAATCTTGTAGTTGACCGTGTTTTACGCAACGACACAAAGCTCATCAAAGGTGCATTTTCTCTTCTTAGAGATCTCGCAGTACACGTTAACAACTCTCATAATAATGAGGGCAGAAGATCCGTAAAACATATTGAAGAAATACAAGAAAGACTTAGAACTTTTGGAGAGTTCTTGCTAAACCACACCCAGCAATAAACCCCGAGCCTAGTTCAATTACTTAGATAAAGTCTACAAGTTCAAGCCAGCGCGTATATTTCTTTTCGCCGCATTCTTCCCTCCACACTAAAAATTTGCTATCATGAGCGTAATACCTCATGAAAAAACACAAAATTATCAAACTCATTCTCATAACAATCATCAGCGGCGTCGCTACGTTCAGTTATTTGGTATACACGTGCGATTTGGTTAAAGAGGAAGACTTGACCCGAACTTCGCTAGACCGCACATCTTGGTTATTGCCCAGGCAATGGAAAAAATACAATAAAGAAGCAAGAGATACATCAGATGACACCGTAACTCGAGTGATTTACGGCGACGGTTCGCTGAAGGATAACAAATCGTCGTCAGTTCTGCTAATCAGCCAGATGAAGCAGCAAACGTCACCGACCAATGCCCTGCCGGAATATTATGAAACCTTGCGGGAATCTCTTTTGAATGAGTTTGACCCAAGTCAAATCCGCGATGAACTTGCCTCGGCTGGCAATATCGGTTGCAAGCAGAAGCCAAGCGTCAATAAATCCCCCGACAAATCCGATACAAACGGCGTCGTAGGATTGATTTCTGTCACTGCCAGCTGCCCAATAGAGTATTCGTCGTTCATCATAAAAATCCGCCTTGTCGTCGGCAAAAACGATGGTATTGTCCGCGCAATATCTTTATCTTCAGCGGAAACTACCTGGAAAAAGAACAAAGCGGCATTCGACAAGATGCTGGGCAGTATTTCCACCAGCGGAAGTTACGCGATAGAGACTACCATAGCACAAAATTGAAAAAGTCGCCATTTCAAGCGACAATTCCGAAATTTTCCATACCTTGGTGCGGATGAAAGGACTTGAACCTTCACGCCATTGCTGGCACTAGCACCTGA
>ERZ773076.941-NODE-941-length-13442-cov-3.295959_pt1 | contig 13442 bp, 14 predicted proteins | sample MGYA00580613_ERZ773076 | MGnify/ENA primary metagenome ERZ773076 (study PRJEB29015, sample SAMEA2738005) | human oral metagenome | biome: human oral; feature: human-associated habitat; material: dental | place: China | collected 2057 ...
CACCGGCCAGGGTGCGGGCAGCCACCGCAGCCCCCATGCCCGCCGTATCGTCGGCCGGCCCGGCCAGCGCAGCACCTGCCGTCAGCCCGGCCAGTGCGTCGCGATACTGGGCGATCATCTGCTTGCCGCCCCCCGAATAGCCAGTGTGCGAAGTGGCCGATACCGGCCAGTCTGCCGGCAACAGGCCGGCATCCACCAGCGGTCGTACCGCCAGAATGAAGGCCGTGGCATGGCAGCCCGGATTGGCAATGCGCTTGCTGCCGCGGATGCGTGCACGCTGTTCCGGCGCCAGCTCCGGCAGCCCATAGGCCCAGGCCGGATCCACCCGGTGCGCCGTGCTGGTGTCGATCACGCAGGTGGCCGGATTGCCGATAAGCGCCACCGACTCGCGCGCCGCCGCATCCGGCAGGCACAGAAAGGCCACATCGGCCGAGTTCAGCAGCCGCGCCCGCTCGGCCGGATCCTTGCGCAGCGCCGGGTCGATCCGCAGCACCGACACGTCCGTCCGGCGGCGCAGATACTCATGAATCTGCAGCCCCGTCGTCCCTTCCTGCCCATCCACGAAAACCGAATAGAGACTCATCGCACACCCCGGCCCAGCCGGCTACATTGAAAAAAATGAAAGTGTGTCACAAATCAGCGGCGCTCCCGCTGGATGACCAGCATGGCAGTGCGGGAGGGCACGTCCCGACCGTCATGATCCGCAGCACATTCCGGTGATCATGACTGGCGGCTCCAGCATCATGACCAGCAGTTCCGGTACCGTGACTGGTAATTCCGGCATCGTGATCAGGAGGTTCAGTCATCGCATGCTGCTGAAGACAGGGCCGGCACGGCGGGATACTGCGGAGAGAGGAAACCGCCCATCAGAACGGAAACCAGAATCGTTATTTGATTCATGAATCATGTTGTACCGTGGCGACAAAGCAACACAGCGCTGTCAAACCCCAGAAATAAATCAGGCCGGACTGTGCGCAAAGTCACAGAATCACCATACCGTGTCATTATTTTCACGGCTTCTTCACGGTTCTTTGATGACACCGTGCTAGGCTGAACCTGCGGGAGAGCAGCAGATACCGTGCTGGTGCGAATGAAGAACAAAGGCAGGTGCCCTTGCAAACCATTCACATCAAAAATATCTGATGCAGGTTCGATGCCCCCTGCTTCTGTCCACCACTGGCCGTCAACGGCCGTTGGAAAAGACAGGAGAGGCTGGTTCCGGCACGGGCTCCCTGCGGGGAATCCCCGCGGATAGTCCCGCGGACACCTCCGCAAGGGTGCTGACCGGCCGGCTTTCACGGCAGGAGGCAGAGCCGCTCTCCCCCCTGGAACCACAACAAACACTCAGGCAAGATCATGAGCAAGAAAACCCAATCCACCCTGCTGGCCATCACGGCCGCTGCCGCCCTGACCTTCTCGGCTGCCGCCGGCGCAGCCACCGGCGCCTACGTCCAGGGCGACATCGGCCTGGGCCACCTGAAGGTGGACGACAACACCAAGCTGCGCGTCAGCAACGTGGGCAGCAAGATCAAGGATTCCTACAAGGAATCGGGCTTCATGCCGCGTATCTCGGCTGGCTACGAGCTGGGCAACGGCCTACGCGTGGCGGTGGACTTCACCCACTACAAGGACATGAAGGAAAGCTACACCTCGGCCGCTGGCGTGAACCAGACCGCCGGCGTGAAAGCCAACAGCCTGGGCCTGTCTGCCATTTATGACATCGACCTGGGTGGCGACTTCACCCCGTACGTGGGCGGCCGCCTGGGTGTCAACAAGCTGAAGTACTCGGCCGGCTACGCTGCCGCGGGCGACCGTTTCTCGTCCTCGCAAAGCAAGACGAAAACCGGCGTGGGCCTGCTGCTGGGTGTGAACTACAAGCTCAGCGAAGAAATGGCGCTGGACGCAGGCTATCGCTACAACCACATGGACAAGGACATCAACGCCCACGAGTTCTCGGTGGGTCTGCGGTACTACTTCTGATGTCCTGATGTCACGGCGCCGGCCCGGTGGCTGAGGCCGTGGCCGTGGAAATACGGGCCGGGCCGCGGGGTTCGGCCTTGCGGCTGTTGCCGTGTTTCGAACGCCTCCGGATGGGGGCGTTTGTGTTTTGGGGTGGATGGTGTCTGGGGGTAGCGCCACAGGGCGGGGGCACGCCTGTGGAGCCCTGGGTGTGCCATGGACTCAGCGGGTCAGCGGTACGCCTTCAGGAGATAACGATCAAGTACACTCAGCGGAAATGGGGACCACAGATGCCGGCACCGACCATAAACCAGCGAGTACAAGAGCAGCACCTCGCCTTGCGAAAGGCTGGACTGCGGCCAGTGCTCATCTGGATACCGGATACCCGACGCCCTGGTTTCGATGAGGAATACCGCCGCCAGAGCCGGCTGATTGCCGACGCCGAAAAAGACGACTCTGGACTGCGGGCTTTCACGGACGCTGCAGCGGACGACTTTCTGGCCGGTCTGGATGAGTGGAAAGCATGAGGTGCGGCGGTCTGATATCCGTCGCCCCACAGGGCAGGGTTGACAAGTCACCACCGACGCTGGTCAAACAGGAAGGCGAAAGCCTGCTTGCTGGATTTTCAAGCCGGGATGCTCCCTCCCATGGCACGTTCCGCAACAGCGTTGAGTGCCATGCCATCGCCCCTCGTCGCCGACAGTGCCACCACACCTCGACGGCTTTTGCGCTGAAAAACACAGAGGGATGAAAATCCACCCGTTTCTCCGGTGTGCATATAGACGGGATCACTCTCGTTTGCCGTCAAATCCATCAGCCAGTTGACAGCAACAGCAGATTGATTTGACGCGTTGCGAACAACGGGAATCAGCCCGGCCGCAGCAGGGTCAGGCGTTTCGATCAGATGATTCAGATAGCGTGCCAGATCGGCTGCAGTCGAACGCATGATGCCATCTGGCGCATAACCTCTGCATGGCCAAGGGGATGCAGGTTTGCCATCGGGGGCAGTGCCGATCATGGGGGAGCCGCCGGTTTCTGCGTACAGTTCTTCTTCCGTTTCGGGACACCAAGTGTGAAACAGACACAGCGGGTCCAGCACTCTATCCGACAGCAGTGTACGCCAGGTGTCATTCTGTGCGATGCCGATCAGATGGCCCTGCAGGGCCACACCCAGATTTGAATAGCGAAACGTTCCCCGGCCAGCCAGCGACGAATCCAGCGCGTGCTGGATAACATCTTCCGGCGTATAAGGAGCAAATGGGTTGCCATTGAGGATGGTGGCTACCTGCTTCGGTGACAGCAGGGATTCAGGTATACCGGAAAATCCGTTCGGCGCATAGGCTATCTGTTCGACCTCACGTGCGTTTGCGTTGGCCAGCCCAGGTGCCACTTTATCCAGAATGTCCCGAATCATGGAGACCGGCACATAGGGCAACCCGGATGTGTGAGAGGCCAGCTCGCCCAGACGTACGTTTGCAATGGCAGAGCCGGCCGCCGTATCGCCCAGAATATCCTGAACGGACATATCCAGTGTCAAGACCCCGTTATTCACGGCATCCATCAGCAGGGCACCGGTAAATGTCTTCGTGACAGAACCGATCTCGAATTCCGTGTTTTCGTCCGCTCCAAATCCGGCAAACCGTGGTGCGCGACCAGGTTCGATCACAGCCACGGCCACCCGCCGGCTACTGGCCAGCAAGGGGCGAATCGCACTGACCAGTATTTCATCACCCGTGATGTCAGAGGACAGGGACGAGCCCTGTTCCCCCTCTGCACGAGCACGCATGCTGAAAGCCCACCCTCCCAGCGCAATGGCACTACATGCGGCAGTGCGCAGCATGTTGCGACGCGTGAGATCTTGACCGGTCAAGGCATCGTGAATCCGTTTCCCTGTATACATGTGCGGGCTCCCTCTGTCAGGTCATCCTGTAGCCAAGGGCAACGGCTGCAGGAAATACGAACATTCTAACCACCTGAGCGACGCCACGGGTCAATGGCCTGTCAGAACGGGGCCGATATTCTGCCAGATAAAATCTGCGCTCCAGTGAAAAATCACGATGCCCCAGCAACATCAGGCTGCTGCCACTCAGGCGATGTGTCCAGCACATATCCGCTGAACGGGATTTGCGTCACACTGATACGCGCAGGAGCGTTCAGGTGATTGCTGATTGCCTCGATCTGATCCAGCTGTGAGGATACCTTTCCATGGATAACCTCGCCATCATCGGCCCGCCGGAACTCAAATGCACGGCTCTCCGGCAGAATCCCAATGAAGCATCCCTGAAGATCGGACCTGATCTCGCCTGGAGGGGTGTCATCCGGAGGAAGGCTGGCAAGACGTTCCTCGATCTGCCGCAACCGGTGCTTGTCGCTCATTATTGTCAGGCGTGCCTTGGCGGGTGTCCGCTCCATCAGCCTTTTCAGAAACGTACGTTCCGCCAGCAGTTGCATGCGTTCTTCCCGACTCATGATTGCACCTCTCCTGCATTGAGCATCAACCACTCTCGCGCATCGGCATCACGTGCCTGATGCAGATCCAGCTGAAGAAACCCTTTCCACGATCCGTCCCTGCGATGGGACCACATACTGTACCAGTATGCAATCCACGCTGACAGCTGAGAGGGGGGCACCATCGCCCCCCGTCGCCCTCTTCAGGCCGATAAACGTGCCTCCAGCGGCACAGCACTGCCCTCCCTGGGCATCTGTAGGTCCGTCAAACGCTTCAGGCTGCGGCTCACCTGAACCACACTTTCGAAGCCAGTATGCTTGCCCTCATATTCCAGCGTGGCCACGGCCCCGCTCCCCACAAGCACGCTCAAAAATTCCCTGAGCTTTTCAACAACATAGGGGGAAAACCCTGATACGACACCAGCCGATGTATCGCTATCACCAGCCACCGCCTCCAGCAGACGCTGGGTATGTGTCATGGCCATGGCCACCAGACTCTCACCTTCAGGCGGCAACGATCCGGGGATACGCTCCTGCATCACGAAGCCAAAGGGCTCGGTCACAACACCGGTAATCAGGAGCTGACTGGGGTCCCACACCGGGTGGCCCTGGGCCCGGGACGCCAGAGACCAGCCCACGGCAGCAACCAGTTCAACGAAGCAGCCCATGGCCTTCAGACCAGAATCGGCAGCCATGCCGGACTCGTCCACAACCGGTTGACCGCCGAAAGCAAGGATGGCCCTGACAGGCTCTGGCTGATTCTCCGGCATGCTGGCCAGCTGTTCATCGATATCACGCATACGGGATTCGAACCCCAGGCGGCTCATCCATGCATCTGCCGAAAGCCCGGCCAGCATCTCCTGCAAAAGGGCGCGCTCCGACAACAGGTTCAAGCGCTCTTCACAACTCATGACTGCCCTCCCAATGCGTCCAGCGATGCCAGCCTTTCTCTTGCTACGGTATCTTGCCCCGGCCCAAGATCGATCTGCAGGAAACCTTTCCAGAGCAGATCCCGACGGCGATGGGACCACATGCTGTACCAATAAGTGCAGACTGTCACCAGCTCCTCCTGGCTCTGCGTATCCAGCGCCACATAGTAGCTGTCTGTCAGGAAACGTGCCCGGACCGCGTCCGTATCAAACAGATAGCGATGGTGCTCCGCCGGCTTGAATGCCGGAGGCCTGCGAACAAAGGTCACAACGTCCAGATCCCTAGGGGGCCGGCGAAGCCGTGACTGCTCAACCCGTTCGGTAAAGCTACCATTGAGCCACTGAAAGCCGTCAACAAAGCCCATATCGTGCAGGGCCGCCCGGAATCCCAGGAACCCCGCGAGAATCTTTCGGCGTGCTGGCGTTGTGCCAAAGTGCTCGATCAGGTCTGACAGCGTGACCCGGTAAGGCGAGCGATCCTGGCTGACAGGACGGGACGGAATGAAAGGTGGCAACACACCCGCGCGATTCCAGTTGGGGATACGAACAGTCGTCATCTGACGTCTCTTGCAGCGTTGTTTATATGCCACCAATTATGCAACAACTACTGGTTTCATAAACAGCAAACTGACACTTCCCCTGCCCCAGACCATCGACTTTCGGAAAACCATAAGGCAACCCGACATCACAACCCGACATCATGGAACTCAAACTCCACCCGCCCATCGTGATGCTGCTCTGCGCCAGCCTGATGAAGCTGCTGGCCAGCTGGCTGCCGCTGGTGGCCCTGCCCTTGCCCCAGGCAGTTTCCACCGGGGCGGCCCTGGCTCTTGCAGCGGCGGGCTTTTTCTCGGGCATGGCCGGCGTGTTCGCCTTTGCGCGCCAGCGCACCACGGTCAATCCGCACCGGCCCGACCGGACTTCGGCACTGGTCACGGGTGGCATCTACCGCTTCACGCGCAACCCGATGTACCTGGGCATGGCGCTGTTTCTGGCCGCCTGGGCGCTGTGGCTGGGGCAGCTGACGCCCTGGCTGGGCATCTGGGCGTTTGTGGCGTTCATCAACCGCTTCCAGATTGCGCCGGAAGAGCGCATGCTGGCCGGGAAGTTCGGAGAAGACTGGGCGCGGTTCTGCCAGCGCACACGACGCTGGATATGAATGAGCCGGGGTAACATGAAGGAGGCCGGGGTACACGGACTGCCCAGGGATTCCCGGCGCAGGTTTTTACGCAGCAGGAACCTTTCGGTACCGCTGTGCATCAGAATAACGCCCCCTATTGCTGGATAGTGTCAAGGAGGCCGACTCTGATGCAGCCCTGAAGCAGGCCAATACAGGGGCAGCTCACTGTGTCGCGCGCACCACGGTATCATGAGCGCATTCAAACGACATCGTGTGGGAGAACGCATCCATGAGACTGCTGCTCGGCTGGCTGATCAATGCCGCCGCCATTTTCCTGCTGCCCTATCTGCTGGCCGCCGTGAACATCAAGGACTTCGGCACGGCCATGGTGGTGGCGCTCATCATCGGCCTGCTCAACACCTTCATTCGCCCGGTGCTGCTGCTGCTCACGCTGCCGGTCAATGTGGTGACGCTGGGGCTGTTCACGCTGGTCATCAACGGGCTGATGTTCTGGGTCACGTCCCGGCTGGTGGATGATTTCACCATCACCGGCTTCTGGTGGGCGGTGCTGGCAGCCGTACTCTACAGCGTCATCAGCAGTCTGATTGCCAGTGTGCTGCTGGGCGAACAGCGAACGGAGGACTGACAGCGCACGCGCCGCTCACGGCGGGGCGAACACTGGATAGGAGATTGACCGCGTACGCAAATCGCTGCCGGGAGAGAGCACCGGGTGAAGAAATCGCTGTGGCTCGCCGGGCCGCTGGGCCTCCAGCACGAAACAGGCCACCAGTATTCCGGGTGGCCTGTTCGTTTTTCAACGCTTCGTCCCCAGAGCCATGGTCCAGTACGAGCCGTACTGGGTCTGGGCCGTACCCGGCACCACGGCCAGGCCGACCTCCTGAATGTCGGCGCGCATCAGGGCCTTGCAGTGCGAGGGGCTGTCGATCCAGGCCTGCATGGCTTCGGGCAGGGTCCGGAAGCCGGCAGCGATGTTCTCGTCGGCCTGCGACCAGGCGTAGTGCACCATCTCGAAGCGGTGCCAGACGTACTTGCCATCGTCCCAGCCATGGCTGAACTTGTTGTTGGCCAGCATCCACTCGGATTCGAGCAGGGCGGCGTAGGCTACCTGCGGGTTCCAGCGCAGCGGGGGGGCGGCGGGGTACGAGACATCCCCACAGGTACGCGCCTGGGCGCGGGCTTCGTTCACGGCCTTGACCACACGCTGGGCCAGCAGGTGGTAGCGGGCGGCGTCGATCACCGCCTGGGCGGCCTTGTCCGTCACTTCGGCCTGCGGCGCCCCGGCCGTGCTGGCGGCGGCATCGGCCATGTAGAGTGTCTCGCCGCGGTACAGCGGTACGGCAGGTTGCGGGGCGGACTGTGGCGGAGTGGACGAGGGTGCAGCCGGGGAAGACAGGGAGGATGCAACGGCAGCTTCTGCCTTGACAGTCAGGGCGGCAGCGCCCGGCGCAGGCACGGCTTGCATGTGGGCAGAATCACTGGTGCGCGATGAGGCGCCTTCCTTGCCAGCAAAGGCGTCATGCGCAGCAGCCGCGCCAAGTGCTCCCTTGTCTTCGGGCAGCAGCGCCAGCCCCAGGGCCTGATATTCGGCACGGATTTCGGCCGCATTGCCCTGACCCAGCCGGGGGTGAAGCCCCACCGACGGCTCTTCACTGCCGCTGCCCCCACAGGCCCCCACCATCAGGCCCAGAACAGCCGATGCCACCACCGGCTGCGCCCCACCGAACCATGACTTGCCGCCTACCACGATTTCGCTCCCCAGCGAGTTTCTCGATGGGGCGCATTGTTGGATAACAACACTTCTGTGTCTTCAGCGACACGCACCAGTGGTTGACTGCTGCCGGGCGAGCGGCACACATGCAGTCATGCCTCCATTCTCCCGATCCTTCGATAAACGGGTGCATCATCAGGCTGTTGCGGGCGCCTGGAAGGCATTCAGCGGCGCGGAGGGAACATGATGTGGCTTGCAGAAAGGGCGACTCTCCCCTGTGCCTTTGTGGGTGGGTAATACCATTGGCCTTGCCATGTATCTGCGCAAGGGCCACAATAGGCACACATCAGGTTCACACGATACCTGACGGGAGTACAGAGATAAAGGAGGTACGCACCATGGCAGAAAGTGCCATTGTGAAAGCCCGAGTCCCAAGCGACGTCAAAGCCCAGGTTGCAGAAATGCTGGACGATATCGGTCTGAGCATGTCGGACCTGATCCGTATGACGTTCATGCGTATGGCCAGCGAACGCCGTCTGCCCTTCGATGTGGAAGTGCCCAACCAGGCCACCCGTGATGCAATCGCCGATCTCGAGGCTGGCAACGGCACCACCTACTCCAGCGTCGACGATCTGTTCAGGGACGCCGGCATAGGGGGCTGACCGTGCTCGAGATGCGGGCCGGCAACCAGTTCCGGCGAGACCTGCGCAAGGTCGAGAAACAGGGAAGAGACATGGCAAAGTTGCGTACCCTGATCGACCTGTTGTTGTCAGAGCAGGCGCTTCCCGTACGCTACAAGGACCATGCACTACGGGGAAACTGGGCAGGCCATCGCGATGCCCATATTGAACCGGACTGGGTCCTGATTTATCGGGTTTCCGATGGCCTTCTGTGGCTGTACAGGACAGGCAGCCACGCAGAACTTTTTGGTTGAGCACAGGCCATCACTGCGACGGCCTGTTCTACTCACTCCTCCCCGCTATCGAACTTCATGTCCTGATAGCGAACAAAGCGTGACCCCTTGACCAGCCGGTAGGCCAGCCAGATACCGAGGAACACGGGCAGGCCGATGTAGGTGGCCACCACGCCGATCCAGTCGATGCGCTCTTCCATGAAGGCCTGGTAGTTCTGGCCCAGTGTGATGATCAGGCACAGCACGAAGGCAAACACCGGGCCGATGGGGAAGAACGAGGCACGGTACGGCAGGTCGGCCAGGCTGCGTCCCTGGGCGATGTAGCCCTTGCGGAAGCGGTAATGCGACACGGCAATGCCCAGCCAGGCGATGAAGCCGGTCATGCCCGACAGGTTGAGCAGCCACAGGTAAATCGTCTCGGCGCTGGCCAGATAGGTGGCAAAACAGAGCGCCGCCACGACGGTGGTGGCGATCAGTGCATACACGGGCACGCCGCGCTTCGACACCCGGGCAAAGATGCGCGGGGCCATGCCCTGACTGGCCAGCGTATAGAGCATGCGGGTGGAGGCGTACATGCCGGAGTTGCCGGCCGACAGCACGGAGGTGAGCACCACGGCATTCATCAGCACGGCGGCCGACAGCAGCCCTGCCCGCTCGAACACCAGGGTGAAGGGGCTGACACTCACATCGCCCACTTCGTTGCGCAGCAGGCGCGGGTCGGTGTAGGGAATGAGCAGGCTGATGACCAGAATGGCCAGAACATAGAAGAGCAGAATGCGCCAGAACACCTGTCGCACGGCGCGGGGGATGTTCCTGCCCGGATCGGCCGACTCGGCCGCAGCAATGCCGATCAGCTCGGTGCCCTGGAAGGAAAAGCCCACCACCATGGCCACGCCGATCAGGGCCGCGAAGCCACCGGCAAACGGGGCCTCGCCCACCGACCAGTTGGCCAGATGCTCCGAAAAGGATTGGGCGCGGTCGGTGCCGTGCAGGATGCCGGTGATCATGGCCAGACCCACGGCGATGAAGATGATGACCGTGGTGACCTTGATGGCGGCAAACCAGTATTCGGCCTCGCCAAAGCCCTTCACCGAAATGACGTTGAGCAGGAACATGATGCCCAGCGCGATGGCGCTCCACACCACGCCCGGCACGTCTGGGAACCAGTACGCCATGACGAGCTGCGCGGCCACGAGGTCCACGGCGATGGTGATGGCCCAGTTGTACCAATAATTCCAGCCGAGGGCGAAGCCGAAGCCTTCGTCCACATAGCGCGCACCGTAGGTGGCAAAGGAGCCGGAGACGGGCATGTAGGCGGCCAGTTCACCCAGGCTGGTCATGAGGAAGTAGACCATCAGGCCGATGAGGCCGTAGGCCAGCAGGGCGCCGCCCGGGCCAGCCTGCGAGATGGTGGCGCCGGAGGCCACGAACAGGCCGGTGCCGATGGAACCGCCGATGGCGATCATCGACAGGTGGCGTGCGCGCAGGGAACGTTTGAGGCGGTGTCCGGTGTCGGGCGCGGTGGGAGAAGAAGACGGTGCCTCTGCGGGATGATCCATCGGGTACAGATACAGGTTATGCCCGAGAACCCGCAGGCGCACAGCAGGCGCGCCCGACCCGGCCCAGAAATGGTCTGCCCCTCGACCCGGCAGAGCAGGCGGCAGAACGGGGGGGGGGAACCACTTCCGGGGCGCAGGCTGCGCGCCCGGAACGTAGTGGAAGGGGGATGGTGCCGCTTGTCGGACTCGAACTGACGACCTACCGCTTACAAGGCGGTTGCTCTACCAACTGAGCTAAAGCGGCCACGGAAACCGTGACATGGCAGCGCCATGCGGAGGGCATTCTAGCAGGCAATCCGCCCGTGTGGGCAAGCTTACGAAAAACCTGCGAAATGGGCCTGCCAGGCCGATGTCCCGTCTTGCCCTGCCTTGCCCCGCTGTCTTGCTTTCCTGCCTTGTGCTTCACCCTTGCCCAGGCGCCTTCGTCCTCTCCTGCGAGGCCCAGTCAGGATCCTCTGCCTTGCCTCCCCGGCCCGAGCGAGGGCGAACTACTTGATCAGCTTCAGGGACGGACGAGCAGACCTCGGCGGCGGCGGGGCCGGTGGCGTGGGTGGCTCCGGAGGCGTGGACGAAGCGGGTGAGCCGGTCTGCTGGCTGTCCGGGTCATCTTTGCCCGATGCGGCGCCTTTGACGGGAGCTGCCCCTTTGGAGGAAGAGGCACCCTTGGCTGGGGTTGCGCCCCTGGCCATGGCTGAATCTTTGGGGGAGGACGCCCCTTTGGCCGGTTTTGCGCCTGTTGCTGGCACGCTCCTGCCTTCAGCCGGCACAGTCCGTTTGCCGGGCGAGGTTCGCTTGCCCGGTGCCGCCCCCTCATCTGGTGCTGCACCTTCTCCCCGTGCCGCCCCCCCGCCCGGCGCAGTCCCTGAATCCGACGTGTTCCCTTTCGCAGTGCGACTGGAGGAACGGGGGCGGGGTTTGGTGGCTTCGGGTTTGTCTGCTTCAGGCCTGGTCGCTTCAGACTTGTATGCTTCAAGCTTGAGCGCTTCAGGCCCTGTCGTCCTGGAGGTCGGCTTGCGACGTGGGCGAGCGGGTTTGGCGGGCGAGGCATCGTCCACCTGCGGGGGATCTGCATCCTCGCCAGATGCATCCGACAGGGACTGGCCCTTCGGGCCATCCGGTGCGTCACCGGCACCGGACGGTGGAGTCGCCGGCGACGGTACGGCGTGCAGACTGGGACGGCCACCGCGTGCGGGACGGTTGAAGCTCAGGACTTCGCCCCGCTGGCCGGCAGGCGCTGCCGGCGGTGTGCCGGATTGGCCCGGAACGGTGTGTTCGTCATCAGCCGGATGGGCGTCATCGTCGGCATCACCGCCCTCTTCGTCGATGGTCACGCCGAAGGGCAGCATGAAGCCGGTCTCACGGGCAACGATGGCCATCACGTTGTCCACCGGCACCACGACATATTCGGGTACGCCGCCGAAGCGTGCCTGGAAGGAGATGGTGTCATTGTCCATCTGCATCCCGTGGGTGGCCGTGGCCGAGACGTTGAGCACGATTTCGCCGTTGCGCACGTAGGCCATGGGCAGTCGCGCACGGCCACCCGCCTTCACCACCAGATGGGGCGTGTAGCCGTTGTCGCTGCACCATTCGTAGATGGCGCGGATCAGATAGGGCTTGGGGGAGATTTCGGCCATCGGGCTGGCTCCGGGAAAATCGGGACGGGCCAGCGGTGTACCGCCGGCTCGTGGGCGTTTGGGATATCTGCGGCAACCGGAAGGCGCGTCCACGTACACCGCGGCAGCAGGCTGGCGGCCCCGGCGCGCATGCACGTGCCGGGGCACAGTTTCAGCGACGCATGACCTTCTCGGAAGGCGTCAGCGCCTCGATGTAGGCCGGACGCGAGAAGATGCGCTCGGCATACTTCATGAGCGGGGCGGCAGACTTGGGCATTTCGATGGAGTAGTGGTCCAGGCGCCACAGCAGCGGGGCCATGGCCACATCCAGCATGGAAAATTCGTCGCCCAGCATGAAGCGGTTCTTCACGAAAATGGGCGTGAGCTGGGTGAGGCGCTCGCGGATCTGCTGGCGGGCACGCTCCATGGTGCGGGCGGTTTCCTTGTCGTGGTCGCGGCGCTCCAGCGTCTGCACGTGCACGAACAGCTCACGCTCGAAGTTGAACAGGAAGAGCCGCGTGCGCGCCCGCATGACCGGATCGGCCGGCATGAGCTGCGGGTGCGGAAAGCGCTCGTCAATATACTCGTTGATGATGTTCGACTCGTACAGAATCAGGTCACGCTCGACCAGCACGGGCACCTGCCCGTAGGGGTTCATGATCGAGATGTCTTCGGGCTTGTTGTAGAGGTCAACGTCCCGAATCTCGAAATCCATGCCTTTCTCGAACAGCACGAAACGACAACGCTGACTGAACGGGCAGGTCGTGCCGGAATAGAGCACCATCATGGGCGGGATCTCCTGAAGACACAAAAAGGGCCGGACATGAAGGCCCGGCCCTGCAAGATATCATGTGGAACGCCAAAAGCCCAGAAAATTGCGCATTGTGAAACGCAAGACCGGCGTTGGCGTTCGGTCGTTCAGACCATCACTTGATGTCCTTCCAGTACTCGCGGTTGAGCCACCAGGTGCAGCCCACGAACAGGGCGATGAACAGCAGCACCCAGATGCCCAGACGACCGCGGGTGGACGCCGAGGGATCGGACATGAACTTCATGAAGGCAACCAGGTTGGCCACCTTGTCATCGAACTCGGCCTGAGACAGCGTGCCACCTTCGGGCGTGCCCAGCGTGAAGTGGGTACCTTCATGCAGGCCATCACCGTCGACCTTCTC
>ERZ773076.943-NODE-943-length-13437-cov-3.396652_pt1 | contig 13437 bp, 12 predicted proteins | sample MGYA00580613_ERZ773076 | MGnify/ENA primary metagenome ERZ773076 (study PRJEB29015, sample SAMEA2738005) | human oral metagenome | biome: human oral; feature: human-associated habitat; material: dental | place: China | collected 2057 ...
TGTAACTTATTGATATTCAAAACCTCCCCCTGCCCCCTCCAAAGGGGGAATGAGGGAGTTATAACTTTTATTGGTTATATGTCAAATTCATTTTTATAGTGCAAAAGTACATTATTTTTTTTAATTACCAAATAGCTGTTAATCATTAAAGCTAATTGATTTGATAATGGCTTCGAGCTCAAATAGTACATCGCGTTTTGATACGCCTGGTGCATACAAAAAGCCCTCGGCTACTAATAGGCGGTTCTTGGCTTTGTCCTCGATAATGTAGTTGATATAAGGTCCACCTAAAGCAAAACCTTTTACCTCCCACAAGCCTTTGCTCTCTAAAGCAAAATGGTTTTTTATCTTTACTTCGCTTACACTAGGTGCTAGATAGGTTTCGGTAACCATATACATTCCTTTTTCAGGTCCGGGAATGTACTTTTCGCCTATCGAGTCGCGCATTTTTACAATCGCCTTAGCACGCCCCTCTTCGTCAGTGGGAATGCTCTTAAGTGGCATTTCGTAAAGGATAACACTTGCACGACCCCCTTTGATAGGGCGCTCTATCCAGAAGAAATTGTTTTCGTGTTTTACTATTTTGTAGAAAGAAGGCATCTGTAGCTTTACCCCCAGTGCTTGTGTGTATTCGGTTTCGGTATTGAGCGATTTCTGAAAACGATGACGCGTTTCAGCTAATTCGTTTTCTTTGAAAGCATTGATAAATAGGCGGTGGTACTCCTCTATTTTGCAAGCAATGTCGCGCACTTTCTTAGCCTCGATAATGGCTACTACCTGAGGTTTGGCATACACGTTCTCTTTAATAGCGCCTTGAGGCTGATTGCCACGGCTGACTATCAGTACATTGCGGCTATTGCGCGTGTTGCCCTCGAATACTTGGGGAGGCACTTGGTGAAGGGAGAAAGTGGGTTCTTCATTAGGTAGTCCGTCGATAGGGGCAGCGAAGTAGCGGCGTATAGTATCGCCTACTGACCCTTCCCACAGGTCGTTATCAATTACTACAGCTAAGCTGTTAATAGGGCCTACCGAGGCAGGCAGATAGGTTTCGCCCCCCTTGCTATTAGAACAAGCGGTAACAAAAACCGAAAGTAGCAAACTTACTAATAATAAGCGTTTCATAAAAAAGATACATTAAGATTCTTATGCGTAAAAATACACAGCCAAAATCGTTCCAAATTTTATAAATTGAAGAAGTTTTTTAATTTGTCAAGTTATTAATTTACTAATTGGCTCATTTTTGATAGCTCTTCTTCTACTTCTTCTATAGTTGGTAATACTGATTTTAGATTTTCGGGTATTGCTTTAGTAAGTTGATAATCACTTATTCCTATAGGTTGGTCATAGCCAGAGAGTGCGTATTGTGCTACTACTTTATCTCCACCGTTGCAAAGCAATAAGCCTATTGTTTTATTGTCGTGTTCTCCTCTTAAGGTATTGTCTACTACATTGATATAGAAGTTTAGTTGTCCCATATATTCGGGTTTGAAAGGTGTTGCCTTTAACTCTATCACTACATATGTGTGCAGAGGGATATTTTGTGATATGTGCTACTAATTGTCGCTCAATATCTTTTTCTGTCATTTGTTCCGTTTGCCCCATTAGGTCAAAAATATAAGGGTCTTTCATTAAGTAATTAGCTAAATCACTCTGAGGCTGAGGCAAACGAGCAGAGAAATTACTTACTTTGTTGGCTGTAATCTGACGAGCAAAAAGGTTTGTTTCTATTTGCATTTGCAAGATATTTCTACTCCACCCATTGGCTACCGCTTGTGTGATATACCAATAACGCTCGCCTAAAGGCAAATTGCTATTAAGTAAGATGATATGGCTTGCCCAATTGGAACGAGTAATAGCAGATTTTTTGAAGGTTTCTTCAATGACTGAAATATCTCTATTATAAATAGCAGAAAGGGTTGTGGTTATTTCAGCAAAAGGTGCAACAGCTTGTTGCATAATTATATCCTTTTGGTTTTCAGACTCTTGTATTAGTGCAACAAGCTGTTGCACTATTTGGTTTAGTGCTTTTGTTTGTGTTAAAACATTTTCAACAGAGGGGGTAGTAAGTATTTCATCTGTCTTGTTCAGTTGTTCTAAAACAGCCAAAGGATAACTATTAGCAAACTGGCACATATAAAAAATATTTCGGCGCGAATACCCTTTTTTATCAGGATATTGAGAGCGTATTGCCTCTGAAAGTTTATCAATTACTTTACTTCCCCAACCTTTTTTCTTTTGAAGGTAAAGGATATAATGCCCTACTTTCCAATAATGAAAAAGCATATCGGCATTGGCTGAAGTAATTAGCTGAATTTGCGTGTACTGGAGGTCAGAACCAATAGCTTGTGCTACGAATGACAAATCTTTGTGGTCTGTGTTTTGGGTGTAGTTATTCATAAATTGAAAAATTCAATTTTTAATAAGAATTTGCCAATTTGCTAATGAGAAAATTAGCAAATTGGCAAATTGGCAAATCGTTTTATTAACTCATTAAATCATATTTTTTGGGTCTAAGATTCGGTCGAGCTCTTCTTTAGATAGCAGTTTGTGCTCAAGGACTAAGTCGTAGACTGACTTGCCACTCTCTAACGCTTCTTTGGCTATCTTGCTGCTGTTCTTATATCCAATATGTGGGTTGAGCGCTGTAACAATACCAATACTGTGTTTCACCATATTGAGGCACACTTCGCGGTTGGCTGTGATGCCCTCTATACACTTAGTGCGCAAGGTGTCGATAGCACGCTCTAAGAATACGATTGACTCGATAATACATTGGCAAAGCACTGGCTCCATTACGTTTAGCTGTAACTGTCCTGCTTCGGCTGCAAAAGTAACGGTAAGATCGTTGCCTATCACCTTGAAGCACACTTGGTTTACTACCTCAGGAATCACTGGATTTACCTTGCCTGGCATAATTGATGACCCTGGCTGCATCTTAGGCAAATTGATTTCGTTTAAGCCCGCACGAGGGCCTGAAGAGAGCAAACGCAAGTCGTTGCATATTTTTGATAGTTTTACCGCCATACGTTTTAGAGCAGAAGAGTAGATTACGTACGAACCTGTGTCGGGGGTTGCCTCTACAAGGTTGGCTGCTGTAACGAAGGCTTCGCCTGTGAGAGTCGCTAACTTCTGAGCGCATAGCTGTGCATAGCCTTTAGGAGCATTAAGCCCTGTACCAATAGCAGTACCACCCATATTGATTTCTAAGAAAAGTTTGGCGTTGCTTTGTAGGCGTGCGATTTCCTCTTCGAGGTTGGCTGCAAAGGCTTCAAACTCTTGTCCTAAAGTCATAGGTACGGCATCTTGTAGCTGTGTGCGCCCCATCTTTATTACATCGGCAAACTCTTTTCCTTTTTGACGGAATGCCTCGATGAGCAATGATAGGCGTTCGATGAGTTTTTCGTTCATCTTGATAACTGCCAATTTCACGGTAGTAGGGTAGGCATCGTTAGTAGATTGCGACTGGTTTACGTGGTCGTTAGGCGAACAGTGTTGGTATTCGCCACGTCCGTAGCCCATAATCTCTAAGGCGCGGTTGGCAATGACCTCATTAGCATTCATATTTACTGAGGTACCTGCGCCCCCTTGAATCATATCAACCAAAAACTGATGGTCGAACTTGCCGCTTATCACTTCTTCGCAGGCTTGGCTGATAGGTTTTAGGAGGTTATCGGGTAGGAGCCCAAGTTCGTGATTGGTTTGCGCAGCAGCTAACTTCACGTAGCCGATGGCTTTTACGAACTCAGGATAGTCGCCCATTTTAGTTCCGGTAATGCGGAAGTTTTCGATAGCACGTTGGGTTTGCACTCCGTAGTATGCCTCTGCAGGCACTTGTAAGTCGCCAATAAGGTCGGACTCAGTTCTAAATTTTGTCATAATTCTTACTATTTTTTTAATTTAATTTGTCGGGTTGTAAAAAGCTGTACTAAAATTTCGGTAAAGGTACGAACTTTTTTTTAAATACAAAAAATAATTTGCCGATTTGTCGATTTGCCGATTTGCCAATTGGCAGCTGCCCCTGCTGGATTTCATAGAATATAAAAAAATCATTAATCAGTGCATCGGTTGAGTATTCGGTAGAGGGTCTGTCGGGAGATGAAAAATTTGGGGTGAATAAATTCGCGCCATATCACGGTGATGGGGATGTAGCGGGCATCGTGACGGTTAAACTCTTCTATCACCGCTCTGTCCCGCAACGCTAAGTTCTGCTGACGTGAATGGTGACTCTCTATCAACATCCTCTCGACTTGATAGCTCTTGCTTGTTTTCTTTGTTGATTTCATTGTTGTTTATCTTATTTAGTTGTTAATTATCAATTGTTTTGTATTTTTGTCGCAACTTTTTGTCCCCTCTTTTTTACAAGGCAAAAGTATAGAGATATTCTCTATTGTGCAAATTTTTATAAAAGAAATTCTCTAAAAAATGCGCTGATAGCATTTAAGTGTTTGTATATGAATGTAAAAGAAAGAATAAAACAATTTATAGAAGCTCAAGGTCTAACTGTTTCGGCTTTTGAAAAGGAAATAAACGCCTCGAATGGCTACATCAATAGCATCTCGAAGAATATTGGCATTGATAAACTCAATACCATTTTAGAGAAATACCCTAAGCTGAATGTGGAATGGCTCATCACCGGAAAAGGTGAAATGCTAAAGTCGGGGGGTGCTTTGCCGTCGTTGCCCCGAGTGGAGATTATTAAACCTATAAAGGTGGAGGGGCGCAGTTTGGTGCCTAAGGTGATAGTGGTAGATGACCGCGATAATGACCGCATTCCGTTAGTGCCTGTGCGTGCGCAAGCGGGGTACCTGAATGGGTATGACGATGAGCGTTTCATAGAGCAGTTGCCTACCTATAGTCTGCCTACTATGCAAAATGGTACTTACCGTATGTTTCAGGTGAGCGGTCTGTCGATGTATCCTACTTTGCAAGACAGTAGTTATGTGGTGGGTAAGTTTGTTGAAGACTGGGATTTGCTCTCTAACAACCGCGTGTGTGTGGTGGTGACGGCTAATGATGGGGTGATAGTGAAGCGCGTGGTGAATAGCATCAGTAAGTATGGTACGCTGTATTGCAAGTCGGACAACCGCGACTATCCGCACCTATCTATACATATAGAAGATGTGAAGGAGATATGGGAGTGTAAGATGCATCTTTCGTTTGAGTTCCTCGACCCTGTGACGAACTACCAGAAAATAGCTGAGCTGGAAGCTGATGTAGCGCACCTGAAAGAAGAGCTTGCAGAAATTAGGAAATTAGGAAATTAGCAAATTGAAAAAGGTTGCTTGCAGAGGCAAGCAACCTTAATTTTTGATGTTAAAATTTTGCTAAAGCCATTAGCGTATCCTACCTTTGCAGCACCTTTGAAAGCCAAAGGTTGCCAATGCAAGACGGGCAGGTGTTTTGCGATATAAAATGAGAAAAATGAAGGTAAACCTCAACTTTAGCTTCAAGCTCATTAAGATTTTGATAAGAATTTCTAAAAAGAAATTCCTCATTAAAATTACTTATTAATGGGCAGGCAGTGGGAGCGGCAACTCCTGCTGCCTTTCTCTTTTTATATCGATGCAAAGGTACTACTATTTTTTGAATTGGCAAAATTTAATTTGAAGTGCGAGCTACACGGGCGATTGTGGTGCGAGCCGCACGGGCAATTATGAGACGAGTGGGACAAGTGGGACGGGTGAGACAGGTGGGAAAATTATTCGGTTATCGTTCGCTTATCCTTCGCTCATTGTTCGCTCATTGTTCGCTCATCGTTTACTCTTCTTATATTGTTCTCTTTATATTGTTCTCTTCGTTTTTTAATTTTTACATCTTCTAAATTTTTTATTTTACTTTCGGATTTTGATTGTATTTCAATTTGTTAAGAATTTATTTTGTTAAATGAAATAAAATAATTAACAAAACATTTGCTTATATGAAAAAAGGGGTGTACTTTTACCGCCGTAATTTCATTTTAATAAAAACCAAACTTATGAAAGTAAAATTTTTAACAGTCATTTGGTTTGTGTTAGGTTGCTGTTTTAGTGCAGCTTTAGCGCAAACCATATCAGTAAAAGGGACAGTTACTGATGAAAGCAAACTACCGATGCCAGGGGTTTCAGTAGTGGTGAAAGGCACTACCCACGGTACCTCGACTGACATTGATGGTAAGTATGAATTGCAGGCTAAAGCCGGTGATGTACTTGAATTTAGTTCAGTAGGATATACTACCCAAACTAAAAAAGTAGCCGGAAGTGGTAAAAGCCTTTCGCTTAGTGTAGTGCTAAAAGAAAGTACCCAAGAACTTACTGAAGTAGTAGTAGTAGGGTATGGTACTCAGAAAAAGGAAAACTTAACAGGAGCTATAGCGACTGTAGATGCTAAAGTACTTGAAAGCCGTCCGCTTACTACTATAGGACAAGGACTACAAGGGGTTATTCCGAACTTGAACATCAGCACCTCTAACGGTCGCCCAGGGGCAGGCTCTTCATTCAACATTAGGGGTTTTACCTCTATTAACGGTGGTTCGCCATTAGTGTTAGTAGATGGAGTACAAATGGACCCTAACCAAATTAACCCTAATGATGTAGAGAACGTAACAGTACTAAAAGATGCTGCTTCAGCGGCTATTTACGGGGGACGCGCTGCTTTTGGGGTGGTGCTTATCACTACTAAAAAAGGTAAAAAGAGTACTCCTATGCAGATAAATATCTCTACCGACTACTCTATCACAAGACCTACCAGATTGCCTGACTTAGTAAACTCTGTAGACTATCTAAAAATGTATATGGAGGCAGATAATACAGGAAGAATATCAGGAGGTAGAACAGGGTCTCAAAACTTCACTCAAACAGACCTTGAAAAAGCACAGGCTTATTTGAACAATCCGACTCCTGCCAATTCAGTATATCCTGACCCTAATGACCCTAAAAAATACAGATATGTGGGCAATACCAATTGGGTGAAAGAGATGTTCCCAGGTTGGGCTCCGCAAGCACAGCACAACGTATCTCTTTCAGGAGGTAGTGAAAAGACTACTTACTTGGCTTCAGTAGGTATGTTTAGCCAAGATGGGCTATTTAAAGCCGCTAAACAAAAATTTGAACGTTATAACGTAACCCTTAGCTTAAATACTGATATTACTAAGTGGTTATCACTTCACTTAAAATCTGCCATCAATCACAAAGATAACAACCAGCCTTCAGATGTTGGTTTAGGTTTCTCGCCAGAACGTTTTGCTACAGACGTAAAACCATTGATGCCTGTATATCACCCTGATGGACACTTCTCAGGACAAGGAAACTTTACTAACCCTTTTGCGGTAATAGCTACAGGTGGTAGAAGCACTTATAAATCAGATGATATTTGGATAACTAGTGGCTTTACCCTCACCCCTATTAAACACGTGAAAATAGTAGGTGATTACACTTGGAATCCGTATCACTACAACGGTAAGAGCTTTGTAAAACAATTTAAAGAATACGGAGCTCCTACTGATGGCACAAGCATTTACGACCCTCTAAAAGCCACTGATTTAGGTTATTACCCACACAATAACCCTTCGAGAGTGTCAGAAAGCAATAGTCACGATTTGTATCAAGCTGCTAATATTTATGCTCAGTACGAAAATACTTTTGCTGAAAAACACTATGTAAAAGCAATGGTGGGGTACAACCAAGAAGAAAAACACAATGAATCATTCAATGTATCGACTAAAAACTTAGTAAACCAAGACTATCCGTTTTTGAAACTTAACAACGATGAAAAACCATCAGTAGGTAGTGGCATAAGCGATTGGGCATTGATAGGTTCTTTCTTCAGATTGAACTATGTGTTTGACCAAAAATATTTGGTTGAGGTAAATGGTAGATATGATGGTTCATCACGTTTTAGCCGTGAAAGCCGTTACGTATTTAGTCCGTCAGCTTCTTTGGGTTGGCGTATTTCTAAAGAGAAATTCTTTGAACCTATCAATACCATTGTAAGCGATTTGAAACTAAGAGCTTCATACGGTAAACTACCTAACCAACAAGTATCTGCACTTTACCCTTATCTACCTACAATGGGATATGGTACTAAAACAGGTTATATATTTGGCACCCAACAATTGCCATACGTTTCAGCTCCTGGCTTAGTAAGTAATAACTTTACTTGGGAAGAGGTAGCGACTCGCAACTTTGGGGTAGACTTCGGATTCTTTGAAAACCGCCTTACAGGTTCATTTGACTACTATATTCGTAATACTAATGGAATGTTAGTAAGTGGTATACCTCTACCAGCGGTATTGGGTACAGGCGCTCCTCAGCGCAACGCAGCTGACCTAGAAACTAAAGGTTTTGAATTGGTATTAGGTTGGAAAGACAAGATAGGAGAAGACTTCAGATATAATGTATCTTTCAACTTAGCAGATAGCCGTTCGTTTATCACCAAATACGACCTTAACCCTACTAACGATTTGGGTCATTACTACGTAGGTAGAGAGATAGGAGAAATTTGGGGTTATGAAACAGAAGGTTTGTATCAAACAGATGCTGAAGCAGCTGCTGTAGACAATTCGAGATTAGGGAACTACAGATGGTTAGCGGGAGACGTGAAGTATAAAGACCAAGATGGTAACAACAGAATTGACTGGGGTAATAATACGTTAGACAACCCTGGTGATAGAAAAATCATCGGTAACTCGCAAGCGCGCTATACATTTGGTTTGAACTTAGGAGGTGAGTATAAGAACATCGACTTTACTGTCTTCTTCCAAGGAGTAGGCAAACGCGATGCAGTACTTGGAGGAGCTTATTTCTGGGGCTTTACTAACGAATGGGACGTACCTGCTACTAATCAGTTAGACCACTGGACACCTGATAACAGAGATGCTTATTACCCACGTTTGCGTTTTGGTGGAGGTAATATGAATACTCAAACACGCTATATGCAAGATGCTTCGTACATACGCCTTAAACAAATAACTATAGGTTATACACTACCAAAAGATGTAATGAGCAGTATAGGAATAGACAATTTGCGTTTGTTTGTGACAGGTCAGAACCTTTGCGAATGGACTAAGCTACTTAAATCATACGACCCAGAGTTGCTATCGCAAGATTATCCTATCAACCGTATCGTAACGTTAGGCTTACAAGCACGTTTTTAGTACTAAACATAAAAAACATAAACAATGAAAAATCTATATAAACACATAGTATTTGCGGGTATTTTGTTGGCGACCTTAAGCCAAACCGCTTGCAAGAATGACGATTTTTTGGATAAGTATCCTCCTGATTCATTTAACGAAAAGGGGTACTTCAACACAGATAATGACTTGAAGATTTTTGCCAATCGTTTTTACGGTAGTTTGCCAGTGCAAATTCTTATCTATAACGATGGCGACTCTGACAATATGGTGCCCCGAAATGTGAATACCTTTTTGGCAGGGAACTATACAGTACCTGCTTCAGGAGGAGGTTGGTCTACAGGAGATTGGAACGGTATTTATAACTGTAACTTTTTCTTAGATAACTACAGCCGCTCAACAGGTTTGCACAAAGAACAATTTGCTGCAGAAGTGCGTTTCTTCAGAGCTTTATATTATTGGGATAAAGTAAAGACCTTTGGTGATGTGCCTTTGGTTTTGACTAAGGTAAACGATGCATCGCCTATTATCTACGGTCCTAGAGTACCACATAAGCAAGTGATGGAGAAAGTATTAGAAGACTTGGACTTTGCGGTACAACATTTGCCTGCAAAAGCATCGGCAGAAGCTGGACGCCTACATAAGGATGCTGCCTTAGCACTAAAATCGAGAGTAGCGCTATGGGAAGGTACTTTTAGGAAATATCACGGATTAGGAGATGAGACTAGCTGGCTGCAAGCAGCAGCAGATGCTTCGCAAGCTCTTATAAACTCAGGCAGATATAGAGTGTATAGCACAGGAAATCCGACAAAGGATTATCGCAATTTGTTTATACAAAAAGACCTTTCTACCAATAGTGAGGCTATAATGGCACGCACCTATATACAAGGGATAGGTACCCACGGTTATACTCGTACTGCGGGTGAAAATAGTACCGGCTGTAGCAAAGACTTTATGGAAAATTACCTATTTACTGATGGTAAGCCTATTAGTGGTACTTCATTTACCTATGACGATAGCACTCCTGCAGGAGAAGCTGCTAACCGCGACCCTCGCTATGCACAGACAGTTGCTACCCCAGGATTTGTATGGACAGAAAATCCTGACCCTACAAGACAACAAGTAGTAACCCTGCCAGCTGTAGGTAGTGGACAAACAAGCTCTGGTTACTGGTTTATAAAAGGACGCTCAAGCGACCCAGAACAATGGATAGCTCAGCAAAGTGATTTGGATTTATTCATATTCCGTTACGCAGAAATACTGTTAAACTATGCAGAAGCTAAATATGAATTAGGAACTTTGAGTCAAGGTGATTTGGATATCAGCATCAACAAACTTAGAGATCGTGTGGGTATGCCACACCTAACCACTACAGTGAGTGCTGATGCTAATGCCGATAACTATGGCTATACAGTAACCCCTCTACTATACGAAATTCGCAGAGAACGCCGTATTGAATTAATAGGAGAAGGTTTCCGTTTTGATGATATAGTACGTTGGAAAGCAGGAAAATTGATAGAAAATCCTAAAACTATCAGAGGTATGAAACTTACCGCTGCCCTAAAAGCACTATACCCTGCCAGATCGGGGGTAGCTAATCTACCTGTAGATAGCGATAACTATTTGATAATGTATCCTTCACTTCCTCTAACAGGCCGTGTTTGGAATGATAAACAATATCTATATCCGCTACCTACCGACCAACTTCAGTTAGTAGGCTACAGACAAAACCCTGGATGGTAGAAGTTTAGAGAATTACCCAATTAGTATTTTAACTTTGCCAAAGGTTATAGCATATTATGTTATGACCTTTGGCAAAGTTTTTTTAGTGGGAGTGCGAGCCGCACCGGCGATTATGGGACAGGTGGGACGAGTGGGAGTGCGAGCCGCACAGGCAACTGTGGGACAGGTGAGACAGGTGAGACGAGTGGGAGTGCGAGCCGCACCGGCGATTGTGGGACAAGTGGGACAGGTGAGACAGGTGGGACGAGTGAGACAAGTGGGGCGAGTGGGACGGGTGAGACGGGTGGGACAAGTGGGACGAGTGAGACAAGTGGGACAGGTGAGACAGGTAGGATAAAAAAATGAGAGAATAGGCCGTTGTATCGAAAAAAATACTAACTTTGTGCTCTATAATAACAAACTAAAAACAAAATAATGACAACTTTTTTGAAACTGAAAGGAGGCTACAGATCTTTGTATGCTTACCAAAAAGCAGAGGTAATTTATGATATTACTTTTTACTTCACTCAACATTTTCTTACTAAAGGTGATCGTACTATCGACCAAATGCTGCAAGCTGCTCGCTCTGGCAAACAAAATATTGCTGAAGGAAGTAAGGCTTCGACTACTTCGATTGAAACTGAAATAAAACTTACTAACGTGGCTAAAGCAAGTTTTGAGGAACTACTTATAGATTATGAAGACTATTTGAGAGTTAGAAATAAAGAACAATGGCATATAGGACACCCTCGCTATGATAAGGTTCGCACTTTTGCTTCAAGTAAGGAAATCTTTGAACTTTATCCGTCTTTGCTGCCTAAATATGATGATGCGTCTTTAGCAAATCTTTGCATTACTCTTATTAACCAAACTACTTTTTTACTTCGGCGGTTGATAGAAAAACAACAAGAAGTGTTTTTGCAAAAAGGTGGCGTAAGAGAGCAAATGAGTGTAGCCAGAAGAAGAATATTAACAAATCATAATAAATCCTTTTGACAAGCCTGTGGCTATGTATATCGATTGGGTACGATACTATCAATTAGCTGATTAGTCGATTAGCAAATTTGCTAATTAGCAAATTATGTTGTAGTTTTGCCGAAATTATTATCTACAATGAAAATACAATTTTTTATAGCTCTTTCGGCGGTGGCACTTATTGGGTGCAAAAATAATCCGCAAGAAATAACCGTAGCTGAAGATGCTATGGCTAATACTCAGTTGGCTGAAGAACAACGCGATAAAACAAAAGACGCTAATCCGTTTGCCCAAGGGACAGCACTTTCAACTCCTGCTACCTCGCAAGGAGGTGGGGTGACACTCAATCCGCCACACGGACAACCCGGTCACCGTTGCGATATAGCGGTGGGGGCTACTTTGCCGTAGGGATTGGGAAGTTTGCTGGTTTGTAAAAAAATGATTACTTTTGCACTAAAATTCTAAGACGATGAATACCGCTGTACAATATATTAAAGATTTTCAAGGGAATGATGTGTGGGCTGTATTGCCTATTGAAGAATATCGTTTTTTAAGAGATAGAGCCTATTGCGAAGAAATAGACGACATCCCTGAAGAACACAAACGAATATTAGACCAACGTATTGAAAAATACAAAAACCACCCAGAATTATTAATACCATTTGAAGAAGTACAAAAAGAAATCAGAAATGAGTTTGGAATATAGTTTAATTCTTACTGAAGAAGCTAAGCAAGAATTAAAAAGTATGATAGCTAGATATAATGTGCTTCAAGAAGGACTTGGAGAAAAGGTGTATGATGAAATACTACAAAACTTGACTTATCTTAAAACTATGCCTTTTATATGTCCTGAAAAGTATAAGAAAATAAGAATTTTATATACAAAGAAGTATAAGATGGCTGTCTATTATGTTATTTTTGAAGAAGAAAGAGCAGTAGCAGTTTATTCTTTCTTGCATCAAAAAGAAGACCCTAAAAAAGTATTTAACAGAATTAGTTTTTAACCATTTACAAATAACCATTAATAATTATATAATGGAACTTATAAAAATACACGATAAAACTTTTGAGCCGTATATCAGTGCTCAGCAACTTGATGAGATTAATGCCCGTATGGCCGCTGAGGTCTATCAGGACTTAGGAGAGTCGCGACCTGTGTTTGTTGCTGTCCTTAATGGTTCGTTTATGTTCGCTGCCGACTTCTTGAGGCACTACAAAGGCGAATGCGAGATTTCTTTCGTAAAAATGGCTTCTTATGAAGGTACTCAGTCTACCGGAAAGGTACACGAACTTATCGGGCTATCAGGTTCGGTAGAAGGGCGCGACGTGGTAATACTGGAAGATATAGTAGATACCGGTAATACGCTAGAAGAGATATACCGTATCTTCAAAGATAAAAAAGTGAAATCGTTTAGAATTGCTACCTTATTTTTCAAACCTGATGCCTACAAAAAAGACTTCAAAATAGACTACGTAGGCAAGCCTATTCCTAACCGCTTTATCGTAGGCTATGGCTTAGATTTTGACGAAGTAGGGCGCAACCTACCGCAAGTATATCAATTAAACACCTCTATAACAATGACAAATTTAGTACTTTTCGGCAAACCAGGTGCTGGCAAAGGCACGCAAGC
>ERZ773076.946-NODE-946-length-13422-cov-3.339343_pt1 | contig 13422 bp, 9 predicted proteins | sample MGYA00580613_ERZ773076 | MGnify/ENA primary metagenome ERZ773076 (study PRJEB29015, sample SAMEA2738005) | human oral metagenome | biome: human oral; feature: human-associated habitat; material: dental | place: China | collected 2057 ...
GTGCAGAGAATAGCTCAGATCCTTGACGCGTATGCCGAGCGAGCCCTCGGTCGCCGCCGCCGTAATCAGTTCCTGCGCTCTCGTATAGGAAATCAGCGAGGCATCCTTTCCGTCCACTGTCGAATTCGGGTAAGTATGACCCGCAAAAAAAGCGGCCCCGACCAGATAACAGACGCAAAGTGCTGCCGCGGCGCCACCCAGTATCTTCTTTTGTTTCCGTTCCATCTCTCTGCCCTTGCCTACCCTCCGTCTTCATAAAAATTTTATATTCTATTTTAACATTCGAAGCGTCTTTTGAGAAGCTATGACAACAAAAAACCTTGCACACCGCAGTGCAAAGTGCTATGCTGATACGAAATTTTTTCATGTTGTTGTTTCTTTCAGATTGGAGGCAAGGTATGGCACTCGTCATTCCGGAGCACTACGATCCTGTGCTCTCGGTCCGTGAGACCCAGGAGGCAATCAAATTTATCCGCGACCTGTTCCAGAAAGAGTTCGGTCGACAGATGAACCTGGAGCGCGTCTCCGCACCGCTCTTCGTGACCGAAAAAAGCGGCTTAAACGACAATCTAAACGGCGTGGAGCGCCCGGTCAATTTTGACCTGCTCTCTCTGCCGGGCGAGAACATCGAAGTGGTGCAGTCGCTCGCCAAGTGGAAGCGCCTTGCCTTAAAGCGCTACGGCTTCAAGCCGGGCGAGGGGCTCTACACAAACATGAACGCCATCCGCCGCGATGAAGAACCGGATAACCTCCACTCCTGCTATGTGGACCAGTGGGACTGGGAGCGCGTGATTCGCAAAGAGGACAGAAGCATCGAAGTGCTCGAGGACACCGTGCAGCGCATCTTCACGATTATCAAGCACATGCAGCATGAAGTCTGGTACAAGTACCCGGACGCCTGCTACCGCCTCCCGCGGGAAATCACCTTCATCGACGCAGAAGAACTTCTGAAGCGCTACCCGACGCTCACCCCGAAGGAGCGCGAAAATGCGATTGCGCGTGAGTGTGGCGCTGTCTTTGTGGAGCGCATCGGCGGCGCGCTCTCTAACGGCGAGCCCCACGACCTCCGCGCGCCGGACTACGACGACTGGAACTTAAACGGCGACATTCTCTTCTGGTTTGAGCCCCTGCAGTGTGCACTCGAGCTCTCGAGCATGGGTATCCGCGTCTCGCCGGAGAGCCTTGACGCGCAGTTAAAGCTCACGCACTGCGAGAACCGCCGCGTCCTCCCCTACCACAAGGCGCTCTTAAACGGCGAACTACCCTATACCATCGGCGGCGGCATCGGCCAGAGCCGCCTCTGCATGCTCTTACTCGGCAGAGCGCACATCGGCGAAGTCCAGGCGAGCATCTGGCCCGAGGAGATGATCGATACCTGCGCGGCCCACAACATCACCCTGCTGTAAAGCGCCGAACCCGCAGGCGTTTTCGGACTTGTATCCGCATCTAAGCCCGCGGCATAGACAAAAAATCCGCAGACAACCGAACTGTCTGCGGATTTTTTTGTCTTTCATCTGACGAATTTACGCCGTTTCAATCCCTTTATGCTGTTTCAATTCTTTCTCTACCGAATTGCGTCTTTTCAAAATTGAATCTTTTCGAATTTAACCCTTCCGGTCTTTTTTCGCTTAAAGCGTGAGCAGCTGCTCCGCCCGAACTTCGTATTCACTGAGGGTCTTACTCTTTTTGAGTTCCCGCACCGCTCTCTCGTGTTCCGGAAAGGCAAGTCCAAGATAGTCCCAAACCTCCTTCATGCGGCAGAGCGTCGCATTTTCATAGAGGAAACTCTTTCCGTAGCCGTCGAGAAGCGCCGCATGAAAAGCACGGCGCTGCCGCTTCTCTTCCTCTTCGCACGGCATTTCTTCACCGCGCAGGCGTCTCAGATAGCGCGCCGCAAGCATCGGATCCCGGAGGAGTCCCCGCCCGAGCATGATGTGGGAGACCGAAGGGAAACGCTCCCGTATGCGGTCAATATCCGCTTCGTCGATGAGATCGCCGTTATAGCCGAGCGGCATCGTTGTGCCGTCTGCCGCGAGCGCGAACGCATCGAGATGGACCGTCCCCCGGTAAAACTCCTTCTGCACGCGCGGGTGGACAATGAGCTCGGAGAGCGGGAAGTCGTTGTAGATTTCGAGAATCGCCGGAAACTCCGCCGGATCTTTTACGCCGAGCCGGGTCTTGACGCCGAGCTTCATGTCGGACGGGAGCTTCTCAAAGACGCACTCAAAAAACCGCCGGAGCGCCTCGCGTTCCGACAAAAAGCCGGAGCCCTTCTTCTTCGCCGTGACCGTGCCCGACGGACAGCCGAGGTTCAGATTGAGCTCGGTATAGCCGTAATCCCGCAGAATCCCCGCCGCAAAAAGGAAATCCTCCGCGTTGTTCGTTAAGAGCTGCGGAATCAGGTGTAACCCTGTATTGTTCTCCGGCAGAATGTCGCGCCGGTCCCGCTTCGTGATACCGGCACCCGCGTGTCCCGGCGAGATAAACGGCGAATAAAACCGCGCGACGCCACCGTAGCACGCGGCGAGCGCATTCCGATAGACATAGCCCGTGATGCCCTCCATCGGCGCAAGCGAAAATATGATTTCTTTCATCCGGATACTCCCTCTTATGATATGCCCCACATTGTAACGGAGTTACGAAAAACGCGCAAGCCGATGGACAGCGCCGGAATCTGTGCTACACTGCCTGTAGAAAAGGAGGAAATCGCAATGCTCGAACAAGTGAATCTGAAACAGAAACTTGCCAAGGAAGACTATCAAGCTGTGATGCCCGCCCTGAAAGCGAGACTCGCCGCGCTGGATGCACCGCTCCGCGCCGCAAATCTCCCGGTCATTCTGATTTTTGAGGGCTGGTCCGCCGCCGGCAAGGGGCAGATGATCGGGCAGCTCATCAAAAATCTCGATCCGCGCTGGTTCACCGTCGTGAACACCCAGCCGCCGACCGAGCTCGAACAGCGCTATCCTTACCTCTGCCGCCACTGGCACACCATTCCGGAGGCGGGCAAATTCTCGATCATGGACCGCTCTTGGTATCAGGAGGTCTCGGTCCGCGCGATTGCGGACAAACTCCCCGCGCACACCGTGGAAACCCGGCTCGCCGACATCCGCCGCTTTGAAAAAACACTCACGAACAACGGCTATCTGATTCTCAAATTTTTCCTCCACATCTCAAAGCGGGAGATGAAAGCTCGCCTTGAAACGCTCGCCGAAAACCCGGAGACTGCCTTCCGCGTCGTGAAATCCGACCGGAAGCAGGTAAAGCACTACGACGACTATTATGCTGCCTTTGACCGCATGCTTGCCGAGACCACGACCGCCGAAGCGCCCTGGACCCTTGTTTCCGGCACAGACCGCCGCGCCGCGACCGCGCAGGTGTTCCGCACCGTTATCGATGCCATCTCCGAACGCCTGAACCACCCGGTCCCACCGCAGACCATTACGCTGCCGAACGAGGACACCGCCGATGCAGCGCTCTGCCTCTCCGACATCGACTTAAGTCAAACGCTCACGCGGGAGGAGTACAAAAAATGCCTAAAAGCCGAGACCGCGCGACTCGCCAAAAATCAGAATCTTCTCTATACCAGACGCATCCCGCTGATTGTCGGCTTTGAGGGCTGGGACGCCGCGGGAAAGGGCGGCTGCATTAAGCGTCTCTCCTCACCGCTCGACGCCCGCGGCTACGCGGCGCTCCCGATTGCGAGTCCGACACCGGAAGAGAAAAAACGTCACTTCCTCTGGCGCTTCTACGAGCGGCTTCCGAAGAGCGGCCACATTGCGATTTTTGACCGCACCTGGTACGGTCGCGTCCTCGTCGAGCGGATTGAGGGCTTCTGCAGCGAGGCGGACTGGAGGCGCGCCTACGGGGAAATCAACGTCTTTGAGGCCTATCTGCAGCAAAGCGGCTCTCTGCTGGTGAAATTCTGGATTCATATCAGCAAGGAGGAACAGTTAAAGCGCTTCCGCGCCAGAGAGCGCACCCCCGAAAAACAGTGGAAAATCACCGCCGAGGACTGGAGAAACCGCGAGAAATGGCCGCGCTACGAGGCTGCCGTCAACGACATGTTCCGTTACACCTCGACCGAAAACGCGCCCTGGCATGTGCTTGCCGGAAACGACAAATACTTCGCGCGAATTCAGGCGCTCCGCATTGTGAACGAGACGATAGAGGCGAGACTTAAGGAAAAGGAGTGAGATTCGCTTTCCGGCAGAAAAATAGGTTTTATTTATCCTATTCAAGGAAAGGAACTATCTTATGAATACCAATACCGACGGCCCAAAAAACAATGCCCCCCGCTATCTGCTCGTTGAATTCTGTCAGGCAGAACAGGCACAAACCGCTTCCGATGAGGATGTCCTTGCGGTTTCGAGTCGCCTCATCTCACAAAACCGCTCTGCCTACCAAGAGCTGGCAAAATAATCTCAGCATGAGGGTGACGGAGCCCGTACACTGAACTCACAGGAAATTGAGGCAAGACTTCCTGAAAAGAACTAAACAGCACGGTTCTACATTAACACAGATAAGAAAAGCGGGGCTCTCCGAAGGAGAGGCCCGCTTGCTTTCATTTGTAGTTCAATCGTGTAATTCAACCGAAATTCTATAACTTCATACAATCTGAGGGGCTGAGAATTTTAGTACTGCTGCCGGAATCAAACTACTGGTATCAATAAAGATTTTCATCTTATTCCTCAGCTCTCACGGATTTTGCAAGCTTCAGAACATCTTCCTCGCGCTGAATCCCAGCTGCTTCTGCCTGCCCTTGCATACCTTCCTGCAAAAGTTTCATCGCATAAACCGCTGAATTAATGATTCTCACCTCTCCCTGACTGACAACAAAGGTCACACGGTCTCCTGCCTCAACACCCAGCGCCTTTCTGACATCCTTCGGAATTGTAACTTGTCCTTTTGGCATCACTTTCGCGTTATCCGTAAAAACAGTTGTCATTGTATCCATATTCCGCCACTTTCTCGTTTTCCCTACTTATCGTACTTCTCGGATAAAACTTACTCACATAAAATGCAAGTGACAACCTCCTTCGCAGACCTGACACCATCCTTCATCGGCGGCAATTTACTTAGCGCAGGTTGGCAAGCGACCTCATCACAAGGTCAATGTCCTGGTTCTCGAGTTCCTGAATTACATGCAGATAGGTCTTCTGCGTCGTGGTCATACTCGCGTGCCCGAGGCGGCGCGCCACACTTGCAATCGAGACGCCCGCATAGAGTAAAATCGACGCATGGGTGTGGCGAAGCCCGTGCACGGAAATCACGGGGATGTCAAGCGCCCTGCAGTAGCGCTCCAGACGGTCATTGACGGTGGAATTGTAGACCTTCTCTTCCGGCACAAAGATCGGCTGATCCGTCGGCAAGTCTTTCACCAGTACGGCGAACTGCATAATCAGCTGCCAGTCGAGTTGCACTTTCCGCACCGAAGAACGGTTCTTGGTCGGCGCGAATCCGCCGCCGTCCTTATAATTCCAGGTCTTTGTGACCGATAGCGTCTGGTGCGCGAAATCAAAGTCCGCCGGTGTGAGCGCGAGTGCCTCCGAAAACCGGAGGCCTGTCTTTGCCACCAACAAGATGAACCAGTCCCAATCTGCCCGCTCTCCGAGTTTCAGACTTCGGAGCAAGGCGTGCAGTTCGAACTGGTTCAGATACTTCCGCTTCTTTTCGGCAGGCAGTTTCCCCTTGATAATCACTTTTCGGGTCGGATCGCGGGGAATGAGTCCGTCATCGACCGCGTCGAGAACAGCGCCCTTTAACTGATGATGGAAATCCATGGTCGTCTGGCGCTCATGCTCCAGCGCATAGGCATTCAGGAGCTGCTGGTAAGCAACCCTGGTCAGCTCGCAGAGTCTGAGGCTCGGTGCGAGCCGCTCCACCCAGGCGAGGCTCATCCGGTACTTTGCAAGTGTGACTTCGCGGATGGCCCCCTCCTTGTAAACAGCAATCCAGGTTCTGTAGTAGTCCTTCAGGCAGTCAGTCGGTTGAAACGCATTTGGCATAGTTTCTCCTTCCTACGCCGATGAAGGATGCCACCCTTGCCGCCTCATTCCTCCTGCTGCCTGTCAGCCCCGGGAATCGGGATGTCAAATCCACCCGCCAAAATGAACTCCTTGAGCAGTTGTTCCAGGCGATTGTTGACAATGAACAGGGGGAGCGGTTTTCCCTCTAGCTCCTCAAAGTAGCGCTTTGCCGCCTCTATGTCGATGCTCTTTTTCAGGCGATCAAATCTTCCGTACTGATTCAGTTCATCTTCCGCGATATGCTGTTCCGTCATCTCCGTCAGCAGCGTTTCATCGCAACCGGTGTATTTCACCACGCGACGCCTCTGCTGTGTTTTCTCCCGGTTTGCATACTCCGCGAGATAATCGCGAAACCCCTTGCCTGTATCCAGACTGATGGTGCCCGCGCCGACATCGGCGAGAAAAAGATCGGCCAGCCGCTGCTCTTCCTGCGACAAATAAGCAAAACTCTTGTGCAATTCCTCGAGTGTCGCCGCCCGCTCCTCATCCGTGGCGCTGCCGTCGTTCAGCTTTCGCAGATATTTCCGGAAACGGGAGTTCATATAGTCATTGTCAATCTTTCCTGTCTCCAGCTCCGTGAGATAGGGATCCAGCGAAAAGGTCGGCGTTTCCTCCGGATCCCCGCCGTCGCCCTCTGTCTTTCCCGGACGAAGTTCCTTGTAGCGCTGCAGGAATAACATAAAATGCGCTTCCGTCGGCTTTACGACAATGGTCTCGCCTCCGCCTTCCTCTTCCGCTTCGACGGGATACGTCTGCTTATCCCAGGTAAAGCCCTGAATCTCCGCCGCCTGCAGATAGGTGCAGAACTCGCGAAAGGTCTCGGCAAACTTTGCCCTGAGAACCATATCTTCCGGCAGATGGTCGAGGTCCGGAATCCCCGCCTCTTTGAAAATCGCCATCATATCCTCAAAGCTCTCATTCATATGCCGCAAATGATCCGGCAGATGGTCGGCAAACAGACCGCGCGGTCTATCTCCGGAGTAGAGCTTCACCGCCGCCTCAATGTTCCGCTTCATGCTGTGCGGATAGCGGTAATAGCGGATAGAACCAAAGGGCTTCTCGTTGCTGTTGTAGAGGCGATTCGTGCGTGAAAACGCCTGAATCAGATTCTGGTATTCGAGAACTTTGTCGAGGTAGAGCGTATTGATCCACTTCGAGTCAAAGCCTGTGAGCATCTGATTCACGACAATCAGAAGATCCAGCTGCTGCTCCGGCTTGACACGCTCATACGGTTTTTTGTGTGCAAGCCGCGCCGCCACATCTTTCTTGAACTTGTCATAGCCGCCGATGTCAAAGTGCTGCCCGTAGCGCGCATTATAATCCTCGAGCATCGCTTTCAGGCCCTCTTCTTTGTCGAGAGTCTTTTTCCCGCCCTTGTTGTCAATGGTCGGGTCAAAGAGTCCGGTCACACGAAGCTCCGGATACCGCTCGCGGAACTTCCGGTAGTAGCGCACTGCCTCCGGAATGCTGTCGGTTGCAAAAATCGCATGAAATTTGCTGCCGCGACTCAGCGTATTCCAGTTCTCCCGGATATGATCGACAATCTCCCACTGGTACTCATCTGTCAACACCAGATCCCGGAATGCCCTTTCATGCAGATAGTCCTCAATTCCCTTCTCGTAAGTGCCGTCTTCCTGCCAACTCCCCGCCATCGGCACATCATTCAAAAATTCATAGTAAATGGCACTCTTCTTCGGGTCCTGCAAGACCTCTTCCTCCGAGCTCGCTCCCGCCTCATGCAGTGCGACCATCTGCCGGAGCTTTTTATCCGGATAGACACAGACCATCAGCGGGTCAAAGCCGAGCACATTCCTGTCGCGAATGCCATCCGCAATGCTGTAGCGATGCAGCTCATCGCCGAAAATATCACTGGTTGTGCTGAGCGCCCGCTCATTTTCCGTAAAGACCGGTGTTCCCGTAAAGCCAAAGAACAGCGCATTCGGAAAAGTCCTCTTAATCGAGGAGAGCATATCGCCGAATGTCGAGCGGTGACACTCGTCGATGATGAATACAAGGCGCTTGCTCTGCATCTCCTCGAGATCCCGCCCGCGGAGCTTTGACTCGGCATCGTCCTTGATATTGCTCATCTTCTGAATCGAGGAGACAATCAGCATATTCTTCGGGTCTTTGCTCTTTAACTTGGCAATCAGCGCAATCGTGTCCTCGGTGTCCTGCACATCGTCCGCGCGGTCCGCAAAAGCGCGGTACTCTTTCAGGGACTGGACGCCGAGCTCAATCCGGTCCATCAGAAAGACCACTTTGTCGGCATCCTTCGTATAGGAAATCAACTGTGCCGCCTTGAACGAAGTCATGGTCTTGCCGGAGCCTGTCGTGTGCCAGATGTAGCCGCCGAGTTGATTGCCGCTCTCCCATTTCTGCCGCTGCACCCGCGTTGTAATCTGATTGACCGCCCAGAACTGATAACTCCGCAGTACCTTTAAGACGCCGTCGGCATCGTCCGCGACCGTATAGAGACCGATGAGCCGGTGCGCCATCGGAATGGAGAGCAGACTATCGGTCACCCGGTGCCACTCGTTCATCGGCTCATTGTTCATATCCGCCCAGTGAAAATAGAAATCCGGATTGAATTTGCCGTCGGGACCCGGATTTGCGAAGTACAACGTCTCTTCCGGATTCATCGCGACAAAAATCTGCACCAGCGAGAAGAGCCCCGTGAAGACACCCTCGTGCGCATACTTTTCAATCTGATGCACTGCCTCCATGACCGGCACACCCGAGCGCTTTAATTCAATGTGGAAGAGCGGCATCCCGTTGATTAAGAGCATCACATCCCCGCGTCTGTCCTGCAGCACCGCATCGTGCCGCGGAAAAATCGGCTGTTCGACAATCTGATAGACACTCTGCCCCGCCATAATCTCAAAGCGGTCGTAGATTTTGAGACTCACCTCTTTGCCGAAATGCAGGGTATCCTCCGGGTTCTTCCGGGTGATTGTGACCGTGCGCCCGTTGATCAAGCCGTTCAGCGCCAGCGGGGTGCGCTGCGCCTTGATTTTCTCGATGAGCTCCTGCATCTCCTCCCGAAGGAGCGGCACATGATTCAGGCGGTCCACATCCTGGTTATTCTGGTATAAGATATCCGCCCAGTTCTGCAACAAATCCTCCTCAGTCGGACGGTACAGAAGCGCTCTGTCCTCCCAACTGTTATTCTGGTCGCTCCGGTCATTCTTCCAACCCTGACGCTGGAGTGCAGCAATCAGCGCCCGCTCAAAATCCGCCTCCCGGGTAAATGCTTCCATGAAAAAACCTCCTGATTCTGTGAAATGCGAGGGTCAAACACTGTCGATGATGAAGGGAGAGAAGGAAATCCAATTGTTTCAAGTAGTTTCCTATCTTTCGCTGTTCTATGGGGTCTGGGCACGGAATCGGCATTTCAAAAAACACCTGGTCTTTGATTGAGAATCTATCTGCTCTTGCTCCGGAATCTCCATTGAATTTCATAAACTTGTGCCAATATCCGCTTTTGAAAAAGTATTCTAGGTAGGTCGCATTAATGCCATGCGGACGAAACACCGTATAAAGTGGCGACATTACTCCTGTTTTCCCAAGTTTGTTGCGATTTACCGGTCCAACAGGTGCTGTCACAGATATTCTAGGATTATACACAAAATCTTCATTTCGAACTACATAATAGCCATATAGACTAGCTGTTTTCGCTACGTCATGATCAAAAAAATCTCTCTGAGCAATTACTCCAAACTCTGCCGAATTTGTCAGCGTAAGACTATATTGCATTTCGTAATTCTTCTCGGTGACTTTTTCTGCAATTTTTCCCAACTTACGCTGTTCCCAATCTTCCTCAAACCCTTTGAAGCGGATTCTTGGCACTCTTCTCTCAGCCATGGATATCCTCCCCGAGGAGTTTCCGGAGTTCCTCGATGCCCGCCATATCGGCTTCGGAGCCGGTCAGTTCGCCGAGCATGGCTGCGAGTTCGCGCTCGGTCTTGCGTATCTCGGCATCGAGCGCGCTCATCGTGACCGCATATTTCTTGGAAAGCGCCTCAATCTCCTTCGTGAATTGGCCGAGCAGTTCTTTCGGAAGTTCCTGAATGCTGGTTTCAATCGGCGCCGCCCACTTCTCGTGCAAGAGTGTCCGCACTTCTTCGTCCGTCAGCGCCTGTATCACACATCTGGTCTCCTCGTGCAGCGCATCTTCCGCCTCTTTGATTTCTGTCTTCAGGCGCTTTTCCGCGGCACTTTTTGCATCCGCCTGTTTCAAGACCCGAATCAGTTCTGCATTTGCCGCCTTATCTTCCTGCAGCTGCTTGACTACGACCTTGATATTTTTAAAGACAAAGGCATCGTTGGTCTCATTCAGCGCATCGGAAATCTGCTCTTTCTCATCCTCGCTGAGATTTTCGAGCAGCTCTTCATAGGCTCCCGGAATCTCCGCGAGTTCCTCCCGCTTTTCCTGCAACGCGTGTAATTTTTCTGGGAGGCAAACCTGTTGCACCAAGTCAAAGGGCAGCACATGCCCCTTCCAGCCTTCCTGCACTTCGGCGTCCTTGCCGTTCCGCTTTTTGATGACCATGTTCGGGTCTACCTGCCGCACGGCCTGCATTCCTTCGCTCTGAAGCATCTCGAGATCCCCCGAAATCTCGGTAAAGTGGTGCGCAAAGAGCTCATACGCCCGGTAGGCATCGAGCAGCGGCAGCGCTTCAAAGCGCCGAAAAATATCGGCGGCGAGCGCCTCCTGCACCTTCGGAATCGAGAGCTGCAGCGCATTGTCAATCAGCGCTTTATCCATCTCCGCGCCAAAGTCCGCAAAAGCTGCCTCGCTTGTTCGGAGAAACGCATTGACATCCCGATTGTCGTGAATGGTCTCTTTCACATTTTCCGTCTTTAAGGACAGATAGCCGTCTCCGGCAAAGAGTTCTCCTTTCAGCGAAGGGAACACCTGCCAGAACGCATCAAAATTCGAGAGTTCCTCGGCGGGGATGCCACCGAACATCGAGGCGTAGATATCGTAACTTTCCGCTCGCTCCGAGGAATCCACATAGCGCGGGATGTTCAGATTGTACCCGTTCTGCGCGATTTCTTCGCGGCTCACGCGGCGTGAATACTTCTCTACATCTTTCCGCTCCCGCACGGTATCGACAATACGGCGTATATCCGATGCGCGAAGCCGGTTGCTCTTGCCGTCCTTCTCAAAGCCCTTGGACGCATCGACAATCAGCACATCGGTATTCTTTCGCTTTTGTCGCAGCACGATGATGATGGTCGGGATACCTGTCCCAAAGAAAATATTGGCGGGCAAACCGATAATCGCGTCGATATGATTCAGCTCAATTAACTTCCGGCGGATTTTTCCCTCCTCACCGCCGCGAAACAGCACGCCGTGCGGCAATACAATGGTCATCATGCCGTCCGGCTTCAGGTGGTAGAGGTCGTGTAGCAAAAAAGCATAGTCCGCCTTTGCCTTCGGCGCAAGTCCGTAATCCGCATAGCGCGGATCGTTTTCCTTGCCGTCCGGCGACCAGCGCTGCGAATAGGGCGGATTCGAGACCACAGCATCCACATAGAGCGGCTCGTAGGTGCCTGCGGGATCACTCTCGTCAAAGTAGGGCCAGTCGTCCTCGAGCGTGTCACCGTTGCGGGTGATGATGTTGTCGGGGAGGATACCTCGCATCACGAGGTTCATCCGCGTCAGGTTATAGGTATTCGACTTCAATTCCTGCGCATAGTAGCGGATGGCATTCGCGTGTTCCAGATACTTGGCGGTCGTCTTGCCGATGTTGATTAACAGGCTGCCCGAACCGGAGGTCGGGTCATAGATGCGGATTTCCTGCCGCCCGCGGAGATGCTCGGCAATCAGCTCCGACATGAGCAGAGAGACTTCATGCGGCGTATAGAATTCGCCTGCTTTCTTGCCGGCATTGGACGCAAACTTCTCCAAGAGATACTCATAGATAAAGCCGAGCACATCGTAGTCCTGCCTGCCGTTCATCGGAATCTCATCGATCAGATGAATCAGATCGCTCGCCGCCTTACTCTGCATCTTCGCATTTTCGCCGAGCTTCGAGAGTCCCACCTCGAGCGTCTGGAAAATCCCCTCAAAGACTTTTTTATGCGTCGGCGAAATCAGGCGGTTAAACGCAGAGAGCGCCACGCTCACATCGTCAATCGAAAAGTCCACGCCCTTCTGAATCCAGGTTGAGAACAGATTCTCGTAGGAAATAAAATAGCCGAGATTCTGCTGCAGGTTACTCTTGCCGGAATACGCATCAGGCGCTTTTTCGTTGACATATTCCCGAATATTTTCCGCTTCATAGCCGTTACTGTGCAGCCACTTCTCCTCCTGCTCAGAGAGATATTTATAGAAAATAAAGCCCAGAATATAGTCCTTGTATTCATTCGCCTCAATCTTGGAGCGCATCTGATTTGCCGACTCCCAGATTTTTGCGGCCAACTGCTGTTTGTTCATCCCCCACGCCTCCTCTGACAAATGCCTGACTTTTGCTCTAGCATTATACGCACAAAATGAGGGACTTGTCACTATCCCTCAGTCCCAGCGTAAGCTCTGCGGTACAAGAAAGGCAGCGACCTCACGGCCGCTGCCTTTTCTCCATATTACGAATTCTGCTTCTGCTTAATCATAGCGCGCTTACGGAGGGTCGGATCCAGAATCTTCTTCCGGATGCGGAGGTTCTCCGGCGTGACCTCGAGGAGCTCATCGGTATCGATGAACTCGAGGCACTGCTCAAGGCTCATGACCTTCGGCGTGACGAGCTTCAGTGCGTCGTCAGAGCCGGATGCCCGGGTGTTGGTGAGTTTCTTCGTCTTGCAGACATTGACCTCGACATCCTCGGACTTGCCGCTCTGGCCGATGACCATACCGGCATAGACCTTGACACCGGCGCCGATGAAGAGCTGTCCTCTCTCCTGCGCCTGGAAGAGGCCGTAGGCAACCGCCTCGCCGCTCTCGTAGGCGATGATAGAACCGGTCTTCCGGTAGAACATATCGCCCTTATAAGGACCGTAGCCCTCGAACTCAGTGTTCAGGATGCCGTTGCCCTTCGTGTCGGTCAGGAACTCGCCGCGGTATCCGATCAGGCCGCGCGACGGGATATTGAACTCAAGGCGCGTAAAGTTGCCATGAATCGGCGTCATGCCGATCAGTTCGCCCTTTCTCGATGTCAGCTTCTGGATGACCGCACCGGTAAACTCGTCCGGCACATCGACAAAGGCAATCTCCATCGGCTCCTGTCTCTTGTCGCGCTCGTCATAGTGATAGATGACCTCTGCCTTCGAGACCGCGAACTCAAAGCCCTCGCGACGCATGTTCTCGATTAAGACCGAGAGGTGCAGCTCACCGCGGCCGCTCACCTTGAAGCAGTCCGGCGTGAGTTCTTCGACGCGGAGCGAGACATCGGTATTC
>ERZ773076.954-NODE-954-length-13364-cov-3.529642_pt1 | contig 13364 bp, 15 predicted proteins | sample MGYA00580613_ERZ773076 | MGnify/ENA primary metagenome ERZ773076 (study PRJEB29015, sample SAMEA2738005) | human oral metagenome | biome: human oral; feature: human-associated habitat; material: dental | place: China | collected 2057 ...
GTCGTTCCGTTCAGCAACAGGCTGACGTGCGGATTCTGGGTTGTTCAGGACTGACCAAATACTGTTCCGCCGACAAATATGGATCTTCCTTTCTCTCGAAAGGATCCGTCCGGCCACGGATTTATGGATACCTATCTTGACGGGGAGCGACGCTCCAGGGCGCATATCCACAATCTGGTGGTAGCGGCGCTTGACTATATGGAACCCCCGGTCTCACAAGGGCATAAGGGATTCTTCACCACGACGCTGACGTGGGACGGCCCTGGTGATGTGGATCTTCACATCTATGAGCCTGGAACTGCACACGTCTATTACCTGAAAATGGACGGTGATGCAGGGGGGCTTGATGTGGACAACCGTGTCGCAAATGGCCCTGAGCACTACTACGCATCCTGTGACTCGCGCAAGCTCCAGGGCGGAGCGTACATCATTGGTGTAAACAACTTCAAGGGTGCTGACGGCCGGAAAGCCACCGTACACGTCAGCTTCTCCAGAGGGGGGCCAACCGAGACGCGGGAGATCATGCTGGACCCGCAACAAGGACGCATCGGAGATCACAACCCACAGCTTCTTCTAAACCTGTTTGTCTCGAAGCAGCCGAATGGAAAGTGGAAGGCGGAATCGTTTGGCTAGATCTGATGCATTTCGGTCATTGCGCTCAATCCATAGTGTGATGACGTAGTCAGGTGGCCACCAGTCCGGTGACAGCGGGCTGGTGGCTGCAGGAGTTGTTGGACGCCCCTGTATGTAATCCTTTCACATCAGGGGAGAGTTCTCCAGACTGATTTGACAGGAAACGCTGGAGGGCTCGAGTGCCAAGTGAACGGGTCTGGACATGCGATACGCTGGCCGGTACCAGATGTGCGACGGAAGCTTATGCCCCCATCATCTCCCGCAACCAAGCCTGCCCTTCACGGCGGGCCGCGCTCAATGCCTCGATGTGACCAGCACCCGGCAGCATGATCCTCCGGCTGGTGGGTACAGCCTCTGGCCAGCGCTCGACCGGTGTGCTGGGATCGAATTCGCCAGTCACCAGCCAGGTATTTTGGTAGTCAATCGGGTATTGTTCTTCGCGCTGGCCCCCGGTTGCAAAGAAGCCATCAAGCCCGGCAAACAGCAGGGCAGAAGGGCTCTGGAACAGCGCGTTGAGGCCCTGCTGGTCGCTCAGTGTAACGGCCTGCTGGTCGGCATCGGCAAGGTAGCCCTTGACGAAAAAATCGGCCCAGTTGAAGCTGAAGCGTGTGAACAGGGAAAAGGATTTTCCCATCAGCCACCAGGCAACGCTGCTGCTCTGATGGGCGGCCAGCAGGGTTTTCATGGCCTTGAGCCGGCTGGCATCATTGAAGCTCATGAAAAATGCCAGCATCAGCGCGCGGGAATCGTTGTCGTGCCAGCCGCCTGGCCGGCTCCAGCCCGTATCGAGCAGTTTTCTGACCGGCGTGTCCAGTCCAGTGTTTCGGGCTTCGGCCGAATCACACCAGCGGCGCCAGACGGACCGGGTTTCATCCGGATACCAGATCAGCCCGCCTGGGGTATTGACTGACAGCAGCAGGCTGGCACGGACCGAAGTGCGATGACGGGTCTGCATGATCTGGGCGATGCGTGTGCCGAAGCTGTGGGCGATGAGCATCACGGAGTCAAGGCCGAGCTTCATGCGCAGAGCCTCGATATCGTCAGCCATGGCCACGAGTCCGAAATCGGAAAACACCATGCCCTGGTGGCGCAGGTCTTCAAATCCCTGTTGCAGCCTTGCCTGCAGTGCGTCGGTACCTGCGCGAGCGAGGCGGGGTATCGGCGCTTCCAGCGCTTCCCTGAAAAACCGTGACCCAAGCGCCGGCTGGCATCGACCCACACCCCGGTATTCCAGTACCAGCAGATCCATGACTTCCAGCCAGGCTTTGGGCGGCCTGAAGCCGAGATTGCTCATGCCGGGACCGCCCCCCAGAAAAACACCGACGGGACGGCCCGGTATGCCATGGTGATAATGCCGGTACGGCAGTTTCAGCTGGCCGGGATGGCTGTGACAGGGGCGTATCAGTTCACCAGCGTCAACCCGAATGTGCCCTGCCATTGTCTGTTCCGGCTTGGGGGTCATGCCTGTAGATTGACCACTAGCAGGCCGTTGAAATACCTCGCCAACGGCTTTGCGCGGGAATTTGCATCGCGTAGATCGTTGATTTACACGGGCGTCGACGGTCCAGGAGATACATTTGGGCCAGTATTTCAACAGCCTGCTAGTTCGTCCCCATACTCACCGTCTCCGGCAGCGTACTTCCACCATCGATGACGATCTGCGACCCCGTGAGATACGAAGACTCGTCACTGCCCAGGAAGGCAAAGAGTTCTCCCACCTCGCGCGGGTCGGCCAGCCGTCCCATCGGGACACCGCTGGCAATGGCGCGGATGGCGCTTTCCGGGTCTGACGGGTTGGATTCCAGGGCCATCTTCTCGACCATGGGGGTGCGGGCATAGCCCAGCTGCGTGCAGTTGACGCGGATATTGCGGGTCGCATACTCCACCGCCAGCGCCTTGGTCAGACCAACCAGTGCAGACTTGCTCAGCGCGTAGGCGGCTTCGCCTGCATCGGCCACGATGTCGCCCGTGACGGAAGAAGCGATGACGATGACACCTCCGCCCTGTTTCAGCATCGGGCCGATGGCCGCCTGGCAGGTGTTCCAGACACCGCGGATGTTGACGTTGATGTGCAGGTCCAGCAGCTCGTCGGACATGGCCTCGAAGGGCGCGAGACGTGCAACGCCGGCATTGCAGCAGACGATGTCCAGCCTACCGAACTGCGCCAGGGTACGTGCCACGGCGGCCTGCATGTCGGTACGTTGCGACACATCCACGATGGCGGTGATCACCTCGGCACCATAGGTATCACGCAGTGCCTGTGCGGTGACATCCACGTCCGGGGATGTATCGGCCAGGCACAGCCGGGCGCCATATTTTGCGTAGACTTCGGCGATGCCCTTGCCCAGCCCCACTGCTGCGCCCGTGATTAGGGCGCTTTTGCCTTGCAGTTTTGCCATGTGTCCGTCCTCCCGTGGGTCAGCAGACTGAAAGCGAAACCATCTTTTGCTTTTTGCGTTGCAGTCTAGCACCGAAGGGGAGGAGCGGCAACGAATGCTGCCTGTCCCATCACACAGACCTTGCGGCCGGGAGATGATGAAGCCACACGGACGGCCGAAGATACTGCCACGCTCCCACCATCCTTTGTGAAGAGAGCGAGATGCAACACGCACGTTCCGCGCACGGCACTGCCGTGTCCTTTTCATTCCGCGCATTCCGCGTCCTGCCGCTGGTGCTGGCAGCGACGATGGCGGCCATTGCCGCGCCAGCATCTGCCGGGGCCGGCTTCATGGCTGGCCCCACAGCCTCCATCACCCAGGCTATCCCGGCCACGCCGTCCCGGCTTGAGGGCGCCACGCTGCTGGCTGCTTCCTCTGTCCAGAAAGCTCAGGCGCGCCCGGCAGCGCGCGGCTCCAACGGGCTGGCCGGCACGGATCGCAACGGCAATGGCGTCCGGGATGATGTCGAGGCATACATTGCCAAACTGCCGGACTCTGCCGCGCAAAAAAAGGTGCTGGCCATCTACCATCGTGGCGTGGTTGCCCAGATGATGGCAGACAAGCATGATCCGGCCCAGGTGCGGGATGCCGCGGACCAGATGCTCAATTCCATGGAATGCCTGTTCAAGACCTATGGAGAGCCGCTGCTGGACCAGCGCAGAAAGAAAATCCGGGAACTGACGCTCAACACCCCTGAGCGCCAGGAAGCCTATGTGGCATTTGCCGCCGCCATGAATGGCTCGGTGATGTCCACACCTCGCCATGTGAATTGCGACTGAGCGCTATAGTCAGCGCTTCACTTCACATACGCCATTGTCACAGATGACCGGTGCACCGGATGATGCATCTCCGGCACCGGCGTCAGCGTCCGGCGCGGCATTGCCACCATTTTGGGTGGCAGCGTTTTCTTCGGCTGCCCCGGCCCGCGTACGTGCCTTCGCCTTTTCCTGCTGCAGCGTCAGCACCCGCACGAACTCCTCCACCTCGCGGGCACCCGAGATGACGGCCTCGCCGTCGATGAGGAAGTACGGCACCCCCTGAATGCCCAGCTGCTGGGCCCGCTGTTCATCGGCACGTACGGCGCGGTCGAAGCGGTCGGTGTCCAGCACATCATCCACTTCGGCGGGGTTCAGCCCCACGTCGATGGCCAGTGCACGCAATACGGCCTTGTCGCCGATATCCTGCCCTTCGGAGAAATAGGCGCGCAGGAAGCGCTCCTTGGCCTGTAGCCCCAATCCCATATTCCGGGCCAGATGCAGCAGCCGGTGTGCGTTGAAGGTGTTGCCCGGTTTGGCGATGCGCCACTGGAAGTCCAGCCCCACCTCGCGCGCGGCCTGTTCCTCATGGTTCAGCACGGCCAGCGCCTGCTGTTCACCCATGCCGTAGAGTGCGTTCAGCACACCCTGCAGTGGCATGCCGTAGGTTTGTGGCGCGTTGGGGTTCAGCTCGAAGCTGTGCCAGTGAATGTCGGCTTCGATGCCGGTCTGGGAAAGTGCCAGCTCCAGCTTGCGTTTGCCGATATAGCAGAACGGGCAGATGATGTCGGACCAGATATCGATTCTCATGATGGGTGTATCGAGGCGTGATTCGGAATGGCAGGCGCTGCCTGCACAAAAGGAGACAGGTATCTGCCAGAGAAAACCTGCCCGGTAACCTGTACGGATGTTCCGTGGTTATGCAGCTCCGCGCGTGCTGGTGATGGCGGGGGCGTGGGGCTGGGCAGGTAACGTGCCGGCAGGGCGGATACATGGGGGTGATGCCGCGTGACACAAGGGGAGGATATGGCCGTGGTTTCTGACGTGCCCCGACAGGCGGCAGGATTAGACTCTGAAAGGCAGGGAAGGTGCCGCGCGGGATTGCCCAGGCACACGGTTTCCTGCCCAGCCGGCCTGTCCTGCGCACCCAGGGAGGATGTGTGGAGACGGACAGGTCCATGACACGCCCTGCCAACCGGAGACGACCATGAAACTGCACCATTATCGCACACACACACCGAGTGGACTGGCAACACAGGTGAGGGAACTTCAGGCTATACGGATTATGAGCGTTCCTTTACCGTGTCGGCCTATGGCAAGCCGGATATTGCCGGGTCGGCAGACCCCGCCTTTCGCGGAGACCCGTCGCGCTGGAATCCGGAAGAGTTTCTGCTGGCATCGCTCTCGGCCTGCCACAAGCTCTGGTATCTGCACCTGTGCGCCGTCAATGGCGTGGTCGTGCTGTCCTATGAAGATACCGCCGAGGCCGTGATGGACGAGACCGCAGGCAGGTTCGTCTCCGCCATCCTCAAGCCCAGTGTCACCATCAGCGCAGGCTCCGACGAAGCAAAGGCCAGAGCCCTGCATCATGATGCGCACAAGGCGTGCTTCATTGCCAATTCGGTGAGTTTTCCGGTGGCGTGTGAATCCGAGATAATTCGGGTGTGAATTGCGATATTGGCATGGGTATTGATGTGCCCCTTGCCATTACGGGTGTTGCCGTTGCCTCGTGCCGTTTCCACTGTTGAGTCAGCAGCGGGCCGACATCGGTACGTTCGACAGAAAGACGCTGATCACCGGGAGAGGCAATCAGCGCTTTCTTGAGGGGCAGCAGGATCCCCAGAAATGATCATGCTTGACATGATGATGAATCAGGACGGGATGCTCTCACCGCGCACCAGCTTCTGCCGTATCGGCTTTGGCCTGAGCCGGTGTGTACGTATCCCGTGAATCGCCATCGGTATGGGCAGTGTCGGCGCGTGCGCTCAGGGCCTTGATACGGGATGCTGCCGCGCTGGCTGGTATCGGATGATTGTCCTGATCGCCCATCGACCCGCAGATGCATTCTTTCGGCGTTCCCGAACGCCAGTGCGTGGTGGGCCCATTGGGCGCGCGCGAGTTCCGGGAAAGTGGAACGGCCGAGACATGACGGACCAGATACTGAGGCTTCATGCCGGGCGTCCAGTTGTCCGGTACCTTCCACAGGGAGCAGCTCAGATGCCGGACCAGAACCTCGCCTGCCGAGGCCTCACTGTCCAGGCAGAGGAAGAACTGGCGGGCATCCGGCACCTGAATGATCACGCCATTCATCTGGCTGCCTGACTACGCGATGCCTGCTGCCGGAACAGCTGCTGCAGTGATTCGATGACCTGACGGGTGTGCTGGTTGTATTCCTGCGGGCGGCAGGCCAGCACGACATCGATGGCCAGTTCGTCGCCTTCCGTCAGTCGCCGGAACACGAGGCCCGGACGGCGCGTGGTGCGCAGTGAGGAAGGGACGAGCGCAATACCCTGGCCGGATGCCACCAGTCCCAGCAGCACATGGTGATCCACCAGTTCCACCAGCCGTTGCGGGTTGAACTGGTGGCGGCCGAAAATGTGCTGGCAGTGGTCGTAATAGACGGGGTTGCGCCGCCGCTCGAACCAGAAAACGGGCTCACCTGCAATGGCCTGCAGCGACAGCTGCCGCTTGCGGGCCAGCGGGTGTGAACTGGCCAGGCAGGCCATCAGAGGCTCGCGATGCAGGGGGGTGATCTGCAGATCACCCGTCATGGCCGGTGTGCCGATGATGGCAGTATCCAGCCGGCCATGCAGCAGGTTTCTGACTAGTTGGGGTGAGCCCTGTCGCTGTACGTCCAGCCGCACGTGCGGCATCTGTGCGGTGAGAGCCTGCTTGACCCAGGAAAACTGGGCGGCGTCGATGACGGGCGTCAGCCCAAGACGTAACAGGATGGGCCGGAGTGAACCATGGGGCGCTGAAACGGTTTGTCTGGTCATGGCCGGCTGTGTGCCGGTGTGGTTGCTGCCAGTTGCAGGGTGAGTGCTGCATGCATGGAGGCTGGCGGACGCCAGGCTGCCGCCGGACGAACCTGCTTCATCGCTGGAGAAATTCTGCAGCAGTGCATCCATGTGCTGCAATTGCTGTCTGGCCAGTGGCAGAAGCTGGCTACCGGCATCGGTGAGTGTTACCGGATGCGTGGGACCGGCCGGGCAGCGTTCGAACAGCGATACGCCCAGGGCGTCTTCCAGAATGCGGATCTGCCGGGACAGGGGAGGCTGGCTGATGAACAGCCGCTCGGCGGCGCGACGGAAATTCAGTTCTTCGGCCAGTACACAGAAGTAATACAGCTGGCGTAGCGTGACGGGGTAGGGCATGGATGGCGGTGATGATCAGGCCGGCAGGAGAATATTCATGTATTCATGGTAGCAGCAAGTCGATACCAGATTGGTATCAGGAACGATGGTATTGGGAATGATCGGTGCGGGCAGATAAGATACGCGACCAGTGTCCCTGTCCGGGTATTGGGTGTGTCATGAAGGCGAATGACTCCATGACATATCCCAGTGCCCAGAAAGAAATTCCCTCGTCGACATGGAGAAGTTTCATTCATGGAAAACCAGAATCCAGTATTTTCCGGAATCGTTTCATTGCCCAAACGTCAGGCGCGCCCGGGTGGGCTGTCGGTCAGTGCCATGGGCCTGGGCTGCATGGGCATGTCGGAGTTCTATGGCCCCAGTGACGAGGCCCAGTCCCGCGATCTGCTGGGCTATGCCATCGAGCGCGGTGAGCGGTTCTTCGATACGGCCGACATCTATGGGTTTGGCCACAATGAGACGCTGGTGGGCAGCGTGCTGCGTGATCATCCGCTACGCAGCCAGATCGTGCTGGCCACGAAGGGTGGCATCCTGCGCGACAGGAATGATCCTGCCCTGCGGGGTGTGAACACCACGCCCGAGTACATCCGGGGTGCCATTGCCCGCTCTCTGGACAGATTGCAGACGCCCATCGATCTCTACTATCTGCACCGGGTGGAGGATGATGGCGCCCATATCGAGGAAACCATGGCCGCACTGGCCGATGAAATGAGGGCCGGCCGTATCGGCGCTGTGGGGCTGAGCGAGGTGTCGGCCGACACCATTCGCCGTGCCGACGTTGCACTGCATCGTTTTACGCGTGATCGGGAGGGTCTGGAGGAACAGGGACTGGCTGCGGTGCAGTCCGAATACTCGTTGATGACTCGCGTACCCGAAACGAATGGCGTGCTCGATACCTGCATCGAACTGGGTGTGCTGCTGGTGGCCTACAGTCCCATCAGCCGCGGGCTGCTGGGGGCGGCTGGATTTTCGGCAGAAGCCCTTGCGGCGGATGACTGGCGTCGTTCGCTGCCGCGTTTCGATGCCGACAATATGCCCAGAAACCAGCAGCTGGCCCAGGTACTGTACGACGTGGCTGCAGCCGAAGGCATCAGCCCCGCGCAGACGGCGCTGGCCTGGGTGCTGTCGCGTGCGCCCAATGTGGTGCCCATTCCCGGTACGCGCAAACGTGAGCGGCTCGATGACAACCTGGGTGCCGTTTCGGTCAGCCTGAGTGCCTCGGCGTTGGCCCGGCTGGATGAAACCTTTCGGCCGGGTGCTGCTTCCGGACTGCGTTATACCGAGGCGGCCATGAAGGCTTACGGGATGCAGGCGTGATGTTCGGGTACGTTGCTGGATGCAGGCGCGTTGCCGACGAAAGGGGTGGGCATCATCAGGTGCTCAGCAGGCAATCCAGTAGCGTCGAACCTCCACCCCATCCGGGCGACGGACGGTATTTTCCAGCAGGCCGCCGTTTTTCTGGGTGATGCGTTCCGAGGCAATATTCTGCGCATCGCATGTGACCAGCAGACGTTCCATGCCAAGCTGTCTGGCTCTTTCGATACCAAGCCGCAGGGCTTCGGTGCCGTAACCGTGCCCCCGGGCGTTGGGTATGATGCTGTAGCCGATATGACCACCATACTGGGCCAGATAGTCGTTCAGTGCCAGACGCAGGCCAAATACGCCAACCAGCGGGCCATCGTGAAGGCAGACCAGCCACTGTTCGAATGGCACAAGGCCGGGGTCAACCGTGCCGGGGTTACGGTTGCGTTCCACAAAGGCTTGCCATGCCTGCGGGTCTGGATACTTTTCCAGCCACGAACCTCCCGGAAGGGTGCCCGCCTCGTCAAGAAGGGCACTGCGAAGGCGCGTGAGCTGTGAGTGCCACGCGGATGATACGGGAACCAGTTGCAGGAGAGGCATGTCAGGTACAGCTACCGGATATTACACACCGACTGGTGTGCAAAAGACGATGGTGCGGCCGAGGCGGAGCAAGGAAATGGTCTCTTTCACCGAAAATTCATGATGCGAAGGAAGGATAGCGCAGTCGCAGGGGCAGGGCAAACCAGTGACCTCCCCTGAAAAAATGGCCACAGTATCCCGAAGGATGCCTGTGGCCATATGTCTCATGGGAGACAGCACTGCCGCGTGATGGCGCGTGATACGTCAAACAGGACAGCGTGCCTGGTGGAACACACGTGTGCGTATCAGCCCTGCGGCAGCACTTCCTTCTGCACGCGCACCAGTGCCTTGCGCACGGCTTCTTCCAGACGCCGGTCGCCGGCCAGCTCCTGCCACAGCAGGCGGTCTGCCACCAGCGCCTTCACCGGGTCGTCGGCTTCGACGATGGTGTGGGCGGCGCGCGGGTCCATGCTCTGGTCGTGGTATTCGAAGGGCAGCTTGCCTTCGTGCCAGCGGGTCAGGAACACCAGGAACATCGCGGGCAGCATGGCCACGGCGTCGATGGACTGGTCCTGCTTCAGGCGGTCACGGATGGTGGGCAGGATGAAGCCGGGGATTTTCGAGAAGCTGTCGGCCGTCACGCGCTGGTTGGTGTCGCGAATGGCGTCGTTGCCGAAGCGTTCCAGCACCTTGTCGCGGTAGGCGGGCAGGTTCACCGGGTTGCCGGCGCCGGACAGGCAGGGAATGACATCTTCGGTGGCATAGTCGTAGGCCAGCTTGCGCACCACGGCGTCGCGTGCGCCTTCATGGATGTAGCTGTGGCCGCGCAGTGTGCCACCCCAGGCAATGCAGCTGTGCGCCGCATTGAGCAGGCGAATCTTGGCTTCTTCATAGGGGTCGACGGAATCGACCAGCTCGGCGCCCACTTTTTCCCAGGCGGGGCGGCCGTTGGCGAAGCTGTCTTCGATCACCCACTGGATGTAGCTTTCGGAGCCCAGCGCGGCGTTGTCGTCACGGCCGGTCTTTTCCTTCACGCGGGCCTTCAGCTCCGGTGCCGGACGCGGGGTGATGCGGTCCACCATGGCGTTGGGGAAGCTCACGTTGGCGTCGATCCAGGCCAGAATGTCGTTGTCGCCAATGCGGCGGCAGAAATCGCGCAGGCCGCCGCGCACACGGTCACCGTTGTGGCGCAGGTTGTCGCAGTTCTGCAGTGTGATGGGGCCGGCATCGGCCGCCTTGCGGGCGCGCAGCAGGGTCACCAGCGCCCCGTAGATGGTCTGACCGGGTTCGCCCTTCTTGACGCGTTCGATGTCGGCCTGCAGGTCGGCAAAGCCGGTGTCCAGTTCGCCGTTTTCCAGCAGGTAGTAGCCGGCTTCGGTGACGGTGAACGAAATGATGCGGGTGGCCGGGTCGGCGGCCAGCTTCGTGAGGGCCTTCAGCTGGGCATCGTAGGGCAGTACCTGGTCGATGGCCGTGATCCACTCGTACTCCACGGTACCGTTCGGGTCGATGGTTTCCAGCGTGAAGTTGCCATCCTGGGCGGCCAGGGCATCCAGCAGGGCATTGGCGTCGGCGCGGATGTTGGTCCCGACGAGCTGCCAGCTCGTGTCACCCTGTTCCTTGAGCTGCTGCAGGTATACCACCTGGTGGGCGCGGTGGAAATTGCTCAGGCCCAGGTGCAGGATGCGGGCGGGCTGGCTGTTGGTGGGGGCTGCGGCTTCGTTCATAGTGCGGCGTCCTCTGTCTGTAGGGTGGGAGGAGAGACTGCAGGTGCGGCAGGCGCAGGGTGCCGGGCCGGGCGCAGGAGGCACGGGGCCGGTTGTTGCGCTGCTGCGGGTATCAGGCAAGTTTAACGATGTTTTGCGTCGTCAACCGGAATGCCCGGCTGTTGCGGGGTGCTGGCGACGCGGGGGGTGGGGGTTGAATGGCGGATATTCATGTGCGTAATGAGGGGTGCAGGAAACACGGGTGAGCGCTGGCGTCATGGGCGGGCCGGCATTCAGGAGTGTGATGGACAGGTGCGCGGAGGGGCTGAGCTGATCTGGTCGGGGTGCGCTGGTCGGGGTGCGTCGGTCGGCGTGCGTTGGTCGGCGTACGTGATGCTCAGGAGGGGGCGAATGGTGCCGGGCTGGTTCTGTGGACAGGCCATTCGGCTTAGGCCAGATGGTCGGAGGGAGCAGGGTTGCGTTCCGGCAGCAGGGCGGCTGGGGTAGGATGGGTGTCTGCTGTCTGTGTGCGCTGCGCCTTCTGTGGGCTGGATAGTGTCTGGATGGTGCCTGGCAGGATATCTGTGAACTGTTGCGTTTGATGGAATATGGATATGATCAATGGACTTGATCCGGCGAAGCATGAATCGGCGGCGATGCTGGATGCCTGTGCGGTGACTGGTGTTACGCACGGAACGTGTGTTCGTCCGGAACCGAAACGGTATCTCGATCCGTGTGAGCGGGAGATTCTTTTCAGGGAAGGCGGAATGAATGCGGTCTACGCGGCAGAGTCGGGCGCTGCTGATGAAGCTGGGGATGCAGATGCGTCCTGGGCGTGGCTTGCCATGGGCGAGTTGCCTGCCGATGTGCTCCTTTTCTGGAAGCGGCGGCGTGGGGCTGCATTCATTCGCAAATGGGGGTTTTCCACACGGTACGCCGATGCTGCCTATGGTCCGGGCTGGCTGGATATGGAATGATCTGAGCAGCCATGAACAAGGATTATCTTGATTCCATTGATCGGGCCATGGCCCGTGAGCGGGCGTTCATGTTGGCTATGCAGGAAACAGCGCTTGCTGGACGTTTGCTTGGCGTGCGTCAGCAACTTGGGCAACTGGTCCGAAATGTGGCGCATACCGACGACCTGCCCCAGATGATCGCCAGCGAGAAACTGATCGTCGAGCGCGACCTCGAATACCACGCCAACAGCAAGGGAATGGTGTCCAGTCTGACCACGGCGCTCAACGAAATCCGGGCCATCGAACAGCACATCTCCATGGTGGAGGATCCGGTGCAGTACCGGGTGGTGACCGTGCCTATAGCCTGCCGAAGAACCGTCGTGCCGGGCTGCCCCTGGACGAGGCGCGGCAGGCGCTGGCCAGTCATCAGGCCAGGCTGGGGAACATGGACAAATCCCGGCTGGACGATGAAGAAAAGGGCATCCTCGATGCGAGGCGGGCGGTGATGCAGGCGGCTGGTCAGCTATATGCCGCACGCCAGTCGGCCGTTCTGGGTGTTTGACCGGCTGCAGAGGGATACGCGGCGTAATGCTGGCGACACGCGATCATGGCCAGTGATCAGGGAACATGAGCCGAACGCAGGCCGCTGTCTGATATGCTCGGTGGCATGTATTCATGACCGGAGGACGTGATGACCACCACCATCATCTATGCACACCCCTACGAAAAAAGCTTCAATCACGCCATACTGGAGCGTGTGCAGGAGCTGCTCAGGGCAAAGGGCGAGACGTATAAATTGATCGATCTCTACAAAGACGGTTTCAATCCGGTCTACACGAAGGAGGAACTGGCGCTGTTCAACAAGGGCGAGGCGCTGGACCCGCTGGTGAAGCAGTATCAGGAGATACTGGTCAACACCCGGCGGCTGATTTTCATTTTCCCCATATGGTGGGCGGACATGCCGGCCATCGTCAAGGGCTATCTGGACAAGGTGCTGCTCAAGACCTTTGCCTATGTCGAAAATCCGTCCACCGGCCTTCTGCAAGGGCTGCTGAACATCGATGAAGCAATGGTGATCAGCACGTCGACGGCCCCCACTTTCTATCTGCGTTATTTCTGTGGCAACACCATCGGCGGTGCCATGCTGGGCCATACCCTGAAGGGGGTTGGTGCAAAGCGGCGGCGCTGGGTGAACTGTGCCCGGGCCAACAAGACCACGGATGCCAAACGTAAGGCGTTTCTGGAGGGGCTGGCGAAGTACATCTGAATGAGGGGGGTGATGTGTGAGTGAGCAGGATCTTTGTGTCGCCCCCGCAGGGCGGCACGATCTGGACGCCGTGGCCAGCCTGCTGGCACGGGCCTTTGCGGAGGATGTCCCGATGCGTGCATTCTTTCGGGGTGAGGGGCCGGTTGCGCCGGAGCGCCATGTCGAGGTCTTTCGCGGCATGTTGCTGGAGGGACCGCTGGCATCGGGTACGGTGGATGTGGTGCGGGACAGTACGGGAGGCATTGCTGCGGCTGCCGTGTGGCATGCGCGAGGTGCATCATGGCATGGGGTGTCCGGGCTGCGGCGGCTGGCCGATACGCTGCATGCACTTGCATGTTACTGGCGCGGGATGGG
>ERZ773076.965-NODE-965-length-13263-cov-3.654073_pt1 | contig 13263 bp, 6 predicted proteins | sample MGYA00580613_ERZ773076 | MGnify/ENA primary metagenome ERZ773076 (study PRJEB29015, sample SAMEA2738005) | human oral metagenome | biome: human oral; feature: human-associated habitat; material: dental | place: China | collected 2057 ...
AATCAAAATAACAGTAGGCGCTATTAGCAGACTTCGTGAAGTAAGTGGCTATAGTTGAAGGTAAAGAACGATTCTACCAATCCAAGTGTTCTGGGCCCAAGTAGTCAATAACTACAGAGCCGCTACCATCGCCAGTTTCTGCTTTTAGTAGCCCTCTTGGCTCAGAAATGAAACCAATGCTTCCGAGCGTTCCAACTATGATGGCATCAGGCGTCTCTTATTTGGCAATAGTGTCCTCAAATGTTACGCGATAGGCTTCGCCACCCCTAGGGAAATAGTCGCCGTGCCAAGACGCTTGCTTGCTGATAACACGATGCTTCCACGGTATGTAATCGCGAGAGTCATAATTGCGAGCAAATTCCAGCCACAGTTGCCTGCTTTCTGCCGTAGGCCAAGCAGGATCAGACATAGCTGCAACTGAAGCTATGTTGTTAATCCAGAATGTTAATTCCGGATAGTTGTCGAAGTTCGCATCGGTAGAGGTAACTGCCGCCAGGGCCCCGGACCTTGAATTAAAGCCCGCATGGATTAGAAAGGCAGCACTTGTATTAAGCGTCCCTGCTTCAACTGCGGAAATTATGTCACCGAATGCGGTCGGCAATTCTCCGCTTTCCAAATCACCGGCAGTAGATGCCAAAGTATGCAACCTCACGGCGTCTATACCCCACGGGAGACGATATACTAAGGCATCCTCAACGAACTCAATGGTCGCATTAGAATCTTGTCCAACAATGCGTGAAACCGGATTCCCTCGAAGCCAGTCTTCCAGTATGGTCTGCCAATTTTCGGGCATAGATTTCGGCGAGAAAGGAGTAACTTCGAAAATAATTTGGGCGAAGTTTGTTAGTTCGGAAATCGCCGCGTCCTCATCAGACTCCGTAATTGCCTTTTGTGCACTCAGTAAGGAAGCGTGAAGTTGTTCGTAGTGAGAACTCAAGTATTGGACGGTAACATATCCAACTCCAGCTAAATAACAACTACGACGCTGTGCTGGTGTCGTATTATTCCAAACATGAATCGCCCGATCGTTGAGCGCAGCTTTAAGAAGAACTTGCATCGGTTGTTCCATTCGTTGAATGGTACGTGACCACAATGAAGAGCTAAGCGCCAAGTCGAGGGCTTCAGACAAGGATTCGATTGACGTCTGTGATTCGTCTAGCAAGGTTAGGACAGCAACATCGAGGCGCGCTAATTGATCTGACCAATTCCTTATTTCCTCGGGTGTTAGGTCGCCTCCATCTGGAGCGTCGATTAATGACCAACTTATGCCATTACATGCATACTCATAAAAAGTCTCCCAACTGTCAAATCGTTGACTTTTGTACAGGCTAGACAGTAGATCAAGGACAAGTTTGACCAATCCACTCGCCATATCTTTCTGATGGGAGTTTTCGACGACTTTCCGCCAGTTGCGTGCATCATTTTTGTCTGTTACAGGATGTATAACAAGCCCCACTGAATCGACGAAAGCTCGACCTGCACGACCTGCGACGTTTCTGAACTCAGTTGGATCGATCGGAGAGCGTGCTCGCCATAGACTATGCACGACTAAAGCTCCAGATGACAGGTTCAATCCCTGGGCTAGTGTTGGGGAGGCAATAATCATTCTAATCGAACTTGAGTTCAGTGAACTTTCAAGTTCTTTACGGTATGGTGTGGGTAATGAGCCATGATGTACAGCGACTCCCAACTCAAGACAGCGTAGGACAGGATGGCCTTCCCCCAACCATTCTTTGCCAACAGAAATCAACTTTTCTAAAGGTTGGCTGTCTTCCTTGATAAGGCTGGTAATAACCCCTTGATCGTAAAGTTTTACAACTAATTTTGCCAGAGAATGAACTGACTTCTTTTGTGGGCAATAGATCAGGACGTTTTTAGCATCCCGAGATAACCGCCAAGCCGTGGCCAAAGTGAGCTCACCCCGGTCATTGTCTTTAGGAAATGCGTTCCTCCTTCTTCCGCGAGAGGGGACTATAGGGGTTATAAACTTTGGAACGAAAGGATGTTCACTCCCGACCGTAATTTCAAGCCGGCCGACGGAGTTCTCAAACTTGACTTCTCCGAAGCGTAGATCTGTGGGGCGCCAAGCACTGTAAACTAGCCCTTGCGGATTATCTCGAGTGATCCAATTTATGAAGTCTTCCGCACGATTTTCTTGAGGAAGAACTGCGGAAATACAAACAATACGACGCAATTCTGCATCGTTTCTTCTCAGGAGCCGCTGAATTTGAACCTCATATCGAACCTCCCTTTCACTCTCCCCAATCATATGACCCTCGTCGAAAACAATCAGGCCAACATTGTCGAGTATATGAGGATTTGTTCGTAGCGCGAAGTCTAGTTTCTCAGGAGTCGCCACAACGATGTCATATGCCTCAAGGATACTTGCGTCGAAAGATGCTAGTCCAATTGCTCCATAGAGCGAAGACACTAATTTGCCGAGGGGTGCGAAAGTACGACGAAGAGTAGCTTCAGTTTGCGCCGACAATGATCTCAATGGAGTAATGAATACAACTCGTTTTCTTTCAGCAAGTGTTCTTAGGATGCAAACTTCGGCAACGCGAGTCTTTCCGGCACTTGTTGGGAGAGACAGTACGATATTTTCGCGAGTATCGACTGCTTTAGATACGGCTTCAAGTTGGGACGGCCAAAGATCTATTTCAGCTCGCTGTCTCTTAAACAATGAAGCGACGAATGCTTGTCGCAGTGTGCGCCACTCCTCCGGGTAGCAACCTTCGGGTGCGATGACTGGTAGTGCGTTATGAATACTGGATTCCCATAGTCCCCTCATCAGCCGACTAGCCATCTTGTGCAGCCACCACTGATCAACCATCTCTAGTTTGCTAGCCCCTTCCATCCCAGTTTCGAGGCGAATCATTGCAGAATCAAAGAGCTCCTGATCGCCCCGCTCGAAAGCTAGCATACCTGCGCTTATCGCACCTAAAAATGTATCTGTCAGCGCCTGATCAACGATATCTAGAATGCAAGCATCAAAATTGGTTGGATCTTCTGATTTTGCTTTCGCTTCGAGTTGAGATGCTAAGTAGGTATCAGATACGTTTGGATCTGATCTGACGCTAGTAATATAACTGTTCAGTTTATTCAGGTCCCTGGTGATAAGTAAAGTTAAGCACCTAGTCTCGATAGACTCCATATGAGACGCGTTAACGGCATTGACTACTGAATAGGAGCGAGCGGAAAATCCAGCCAAGTGAAAAGCGGCTGCAGACAATGTGCGATGAAACTGATCCCTTTGGGTACTTCCTGTAGTTTCAGTTAATGCCGACTCGATTGCCTTTGCCGCACTTTCGAAGGCTGCTACAACTAACGGCGATCTTCCTTCTGTTTCCTCCAACTCTAGACCACAACCTAGTATCGAGTAGCCGTACGATAATAGATCGTAACTGAGGAGTGGATCAAAGTTTGGTCCATCTTCATTGGGGCCTTTGTCTCGCCAGACTAGCTTTCGAGCCTCGCCTTTCTCCAGTAGGCGTGAGCGAAATCCCGGGGACGTAGCCATGCGAATAGAGTCTTTAAGATACTGGGTACTTTTCGGCATTTTGATTCACCTCATTGAAAACATTTGAAATAAACTTATGGTGCTGTGCGATATGCAAGCCTACAACTATTCTCTTAAATTTAGACTGGCAGTCATTCGTGTGTTCTGTAAGTAAATTATGTGGATTGTTTCCGCAGAATACGAAAAGAAGATGTGTGACATCCGAGGGTCTTATGCCCGTCTTTTGCATCATATTTCTGATGGCTCTAGAGAGAGTCTTTTCATTTTGCTCGGATAGGCGCGACGCTGTCCAAGACAACGAATGTGGTGAAGGAAGCCCCTTGTCGTCATATAGTTTTCTTTCTGCCTCGATTAGTGCGCTTTTCGATAGTCGCGCGCGGCTCTTTGCTTCTCCTTTAAGAAAAGAAATGCTACCGTTAGGCGACATCATGACGCCGATAATATCATCTCCTCTCATTGCAAGTTCTCTATGATCTTTCCATATCGACCTGTTTACTAGAACATACTTTAGTTCCTGTCGAGCGTACTCGGTTCCAAAAATTTCGCCTAAGTCGCCAGATCTAGCCCTCTTAGTTTCCGGCAGCTTTGCTTTCACTGTCTCAGCAGCGACTGTTTTGCCGCAACTATTTAAAACGTCAATAATTTCGTTGATGGAGATGTAGTGTTTTGGAACTATGTTAGCCGCCCAGTTTGTTCCTTCCTCAATCTTGTCGTCTGTGGGACGTAGTATCGTAAGGGTGTGATTTAGTATTGCTTCGCTTGTTGGGGGCGCCCAGTCCGATAACTTGGTCATACGCTTAATATTACCACTGCTAGCAAAGTGTACGAATGCTGATGGATTCAATGCGCTGGCGGTCGTACGACGTGTCGTTACTGAGCAGCCCCCGGAACCTCTCGACATAGGCGGCCAGGGCGGCTTGGACGCGGCGCTTCTTCTCATCGTGGCTGTCGCTGGCCGAGCTGCGAAATCTGGGGGTGGGCGGCAGGATCCGTGTGATTGCTGTCCCCTCAGTGGGCACGTACCCGTTCCGCATGGCGGCCTCCACCAGTGCCTTCGCCGGCCCTTCGCGCAGCTTCTCATCTCGGATGATCGCTGCCAGCTCCTCGCTGCGCCGCTGCTCAATGAATGCCCGCCACTGCTCATCCACGTCCCCGAAGGCGGACACCGCGTGCACGAACTCCTCAATGAGGTCCCGCTTGTTGTGCAGGCTGGGACTGGACATCACTGCCCGGCGGATCTCCACCGGGATCTCCTTGTCCTCGCCGTCGCCCGCCTCCTTGCGGTGCTTCTCCACCAGCATGAGGACGTAGTCGACTCCCACCTCAACCTGCTTGACCAGCTCAATCTCGAAGACGAGATCGTCGTTGACGACTTCCTTCTCCACGTCGGCCGCCCGCCGCATCTCGGCGTACAGATCCACGTACACGCTGCGGTAGTCCTGGAACTCGGCCTCGCCGATGACGTCGTCGTCTTCGAAGTCGTCAAAGCTCGCCAGGATGTTGCGCAGCCGCAGGATCTTCCCGAACTGCCGGATGAACTCCTTCTGCTCGGCCTCCGAGGCGATCATCTGCCCCGGCTCGAACCTGGCCCGTAGTTCGCCAATCTTCTCCAGATACTCCTCCAGGTACTCCTTGTACGGCTTGAGGAGCACCAGCCCACCGGCGGCCTTGTTGCCGAACAGGGCGATGGCCTCATCGGTGTCCTCCTGCAGGTCCCGGAAGCAGACCACGTTGCCGTAGGTCTTGACCGAGTTCAGGATTCGGTTCGTGCGCGAGAACGCCTGGATGAGCCCGTGCGTGCGCAGCGACTTGTCCACCCACAGGGTGTTGAGGGTCTTGGAGTCGAACCCGGTGAGGAACATGTTGACCACGATGACCAGGTCGATCGTCCGCTCCGCCAGTCGCCGGGAGATGTCCTCGTAGTAGCCCTCGAAGCCCTGCGCGCTCGTGTCGTAGGCGGTGCCGAACTGCGCGTTGTAGTCGCGGATCGCGTCATCGAGGAAGGCACGGTCGTCGGCGGTCAGCTGCGAGGGGTCCACGGCCTCATCGGCCAGCGTCTCCCCGGGCGCATCGGCGTTGGGCGCGTAGGAGTAGACGATGCCGACGCTCAGGCGTCGGTCCGGGACCAGTCCCTCCTGCTGCCGCTTGAACTCCATGTAGTAGGCGCGCGCCGCCCTGATCGACGCCGTCGCGAACAGCGAGTTGAAGCCCATCACCCGCTTCTGCCCCAGCGTGTAGGAGGAGTTGCGCCGCGTCTTCTGGTCGAAGTGTTCACGGATGTAGCCCACCACCTGGGCCAGCCGCTCGGGTGCCAGCAGCGCCCGCTCGGTGTCGATGCCACTGATCTCGGCGTCGCGCACGACGTCGGGCATCTTGATCGTGTCGATGTAGTCGATGCGGAACGGCAGCACGTTCTTGTCTCGGATCGCGTCCACGATCGTATACGTGTGCAGCTGGTCGCCGAAGGCCTGCGCGGTGGTGCGCAGCTGGACGTTCCCGCTGGAGCCGGAGTTGGCTGCGAAGATCGGTGTGCCCGTGAACCCGAAGAGGTGGTAGTTGCGGAAGGCCTTGGTGATGGCCGTGTGCATGTCTCCGAACTGGCTGCGGTGGCACTCGTCGAAGATGAGGACCACGTGCCCGGTGTAGATGGCGTGCTTGCGGTTGTGCCCCACGAAGTTGGAGAGCTTCTGGATCGTGGTGACGATGATGCTCGTATCCGGGTCGTTGATCTGCCTGCTCAGCTGGTTGGTGGACTGGTTCGCGGAGACCGTCCCGTCGGCGAAGCGGTTGTACTCCTTGATGGTCTGGTGGTCCAGGTCCTTGCGGTCGACGACGAAGATGACCTTGTCGATCCCCTCCATCCCGGCGGCCAGCTTGGCGGTCTTGAAGGAGGTGAGGGTCTTGCCCGAGCCGGTGGTGTGCCAGATGTAGCCGCCGCCGGCCACGGTGCCGGTCTGCTTGTTGGCCGACGCCGTGAGGATCCGTTGGAGGATCGCCTCGGTCGCAGCGATCTGGTAGGGCCGCATGACCAGCAGCTTCTGCGCGGTGGTGAAGACGCAGTAGCGGGTCAGCAGGGCCAGTAGCGTGTGCTTGGCGAAGAAGGTCCGAGTGAAGTCGACCAGGTCCGTGATCGGCTTGTTCGCGGCGTCAGACCACCAGGAGGTGAACTCGAAGGAGTCGGAGTTGGCGGCCTTGGACTCGCGCTTGCCGCGCGTGGACTCGGTGACGTGGTCGAAGCGGGTGGTGTTCGAGTAGTACTTGGTCTGGGTGCCGTTGGAGATGACGAAGATCTGGACGTAGCCGAACAGGCCGGCGCCCGCCCAGAAGGAGTCACGCTGGTAGCGGTTGATCTGGTTGAAGGCCTCGCGGATGGGCACGCCGCGGCGCTTGAGCTCGATATGCACCAGCGGCAGGCCGTTGACAAGGACCGTGACGTCGTAGCGGGTGTGGTGGGCGCCGGTATCGACGACGTACTGGTTGGTGACCTGCAGGCGGTTGTTGTGGATGTGCTGCTTGTCGATGAGCCGGATGTTCTTGGACTCGCCGTTGTCCCGGATGAGGGTCTGGACGTGGTCCTCCTGGATGCGACGCGTCTTCTCCGCGATCTCGTCCCCGCCACCTGAGCGGGTACGGATCGACTGGGCAAAGAAGCGCTCCCACTCCTCATCGGTGAAGGTGTAGTCGTTGAGGGCTTCGAGCTGGGCGCGCAGGTTGGCGACGAGCTCGTCCTCGCTGGCGAAGGAGACGTACTCGTAGGCCTGAGCCTGCAGCTGGCGGATGAAGGCCGCCTCCAGATCGGCCTCCGACTGGGAGCCGGCGCGGTCGGTCTCCTCGGGCTCATAGAGGCCGACGACGGTGCTCTCGCTGGTGAGAACAACCGGTTCGACTCCGACGGCGGAGGCTTCACGAATGGTCATGGGAGGACGCTTTCGGCAGGGCAGAAAAGGTGGGTAGAAACGGATGAGGATGGAGGGAGTGAGGTGGGATAGCGCAGGTGGAGGACTGCGCGTGAGTGCTACTTCTTCTCCGGGAAGGTGAGGAGACGGTCACGGTAGTGCTCGTACTGCTTGCGACGAGCCTCAATCTCAGCGGGGAGGCCGGAGGATAGGTCGTTGACGAGGGTGTCAAATTGATCGAGTTTCTCGACGATCCGATCCTGTTCCGAGTGTGGTGGTACAGGTATACGAATCTTTGAGAATCCGTCGATCAGAAGAGTCTTCACCTTCGTTCGCGCGACATGCTTTGCCTTCTGGCGTGTGAACCAGTGGGTGCGCATCACGTAGGAAACGAACGTGGGGTTCAAAGTGCTGCGGAAAGCGTAACTGTGGTCGTGAATAGCAACAGGTTCATTCCCAATCCAGGCGACACTGCGGCCGACATCGTCAACCACCTCCCCGACGTCAACAAGAATCACGTCTCCCGGCTGGGCAAAGTGAAGTTTCTGGCGAAGCGATTCGTCAAGATTGCTCACAACAGATGATGTCGATACCCCATATCTAGTGTAGATTTCGCCATAATGAATGCAGGGTATGCCATAGTCGGAGTAGTCAGTCTTGACGAACCGTTTTCCTCGATGGAATGTGCCAAGTTGAGCTAGAGGGCGCCAGGGCGTATTTGGGTCGCCCTTAAAGCTCAGAAGTTCGTTAAGGTAGTAGTTATACTGGTATTGGCGAGCCTCCAGCTCCGCCTCCAGCTCCGCCTCCAGCTGTGTGAACTTGTCTAGCATCCTCGTGATCTCGTGCTGGACTTCCAACGGTGGAACTGGAACTGGGTACCGTAAGATCGCTTCTTTATTGCCTCGGGGCATTTTTGCTCCTTTGGCATTCTGTTGGTTGAATATAAAGAATGCGTCACTTGAGAGTATGTAGTATAGAAACTGTGGTTCGAGTAGTTTCGAGTACTGGTTGTTGATCTCGACTGCTAGCACGTCTCCGCTGCAGCCACCTGGGCGGTCTGCTAGCCACACCTTTTTAAGGTAAGGGCGAATATTGCCGAGGAGGATGTTGCCAGGAGAATAGGATGTAAGTGTCGAGGCGTTGGGGGTGTGTGTTGCGTCGATGCGACCTCTTTTATTTGAGAGTAGATTATCGACTCCTACAAAGGTGGCTGAGTTTAAAGCGTCAGCAGACACTCTTCGGGGTGAGTACCTGGCAACATCGCCAAGCGGCTTGTACTCCACGCCGTCGGGGCAGATGTCGCGGACGAGGTCGTCGATGTGGCTCACCGGGCACCGTCCTCGAGGTTGGCCACGATCTCATCAATACTCGCCCGCAGCACCGACTGTCGCTCCACAATCTCCTTGATCCGGGCATTGAGTTCCACGATGTCGACCTCTTCGCGAGTGTCCTCCGCTTCCACGTAGGAAGTCACTAACAGGTTGAAACCATTCTCCCTGATCGCATCCGCACCTACCAGCGCCGCCACATGATCGACGTCGGCCCGTTTGGCCAGCGTCTCCAGGATCATCTCCTGATTCTCCGCCGAGAGCTTGTTCTTGTTGCCCTCCCGCACGAACTGCTTTGAGGCGTCTACGAACAGGACGCTGTTGTCCTGCTTTGACTTCTTAAGCACGATGATGCACGTGTCAGTTGTCGTCCCGAAGAACAGATTTGACGGCATCTGAATAACGGCATCGACATAGTTATTTTCCACCAAGTACTGGCGAATCTTAGCTTCCGCATGTCCTCGGTATAGGATTCCTGGGTATTCGACGATCGCTGCCGTCCCATCCACTGCCAACCAGGACAGCATGTGCATGGTGAAGGCCAGATCCGCGTTCGACTTCGGGGCCAGCACACCCGCCGGGGAGAAGCGCGGGTCGTTGATGAGAGCCGGATCGTCCTTGCCGATCCACTTCGTCGAGTATGGCGGGTTCGAGACGATCGCCTCGAAGGGCTCGTCATCCCAGTGTGCCGGGTCCGTGAGCGTGTCCCCATGAGCGATGCTGAAGTCGGCGAAGTTGATGTCGTGCAGGAACATGTTGATCCGGCACAGGTTGTAGGTGGTCAGGTTGATCTCCTGTCCGAAGAACCCGCCGCGCACGTTCTCCTTACCGAGCACCTTCGCGAACTTCAGCAGCAGCGAGCCCGAGCCGCAGGCCGGGTCGTAGACGCGGTTGACGCTCTTCTTGCCCATGACCGTGATGCGGGCCAGCACCTCGCTGACCTCCTGCGGCGTGAAGAACTCGCCACCCGACTTGCCTGCATCCGAGGCGTACATCGTCATGAGGTACTCGTAGGCGTCGCCGAAGGTATCGATCGAGGACTCCCCGTAGGACAGGTCCAGGTCCCCGATCGCCTGCATGAGCCGCGTGAGCTTGTCGTTGCGCTGGGCCACCGTGCGGCCCAGTTTGGTGGAGTTGACGTCCACGTCGTCGAACAGGCCCCGCAGGTCCGACTCCGAGCCCGTGCCGGTCGCCGAGGCCTCGATGCTCTTGAAGATGCGTGACAGGGTCTCGTTGAGGTTCTCGTCGCGCGGGGCCCGTTCGCGCACGTTGTCGAACAGGTCGCCCGGGGCGATGAAGAAGCCCTTCTCCTCAATGATGCCCTCGCGGGCGCCCTCGGCGTCGGCGTGAGACAGGAAGCGGTAGTCGAAGTCCGGGTCCCCGGCTTCACGCTCGTCGGCGTTGATGTACTCGGTGAGGTTCTCGGAGATGAACCGGTAGAAAAGAAAGCCCAGGACGTAGGCCTTGAAGTCCCATCCGTCTACGCTCCCGCGCAGGTCGTTGGCAACCTGCCAGATCGCACGGTGAAGCGCAGCGCGCTCAGTCTCTCTACTCACAGTCGGCCTCTTCGTCGTCAGGATGGGGGATCGGGCAGAAGTATCCCACCAAACGAGGACGTCCGATGACCACGCGCTGGGTTTGGGGTACCGGATGGGTGACAGCTACACTCGTCTCCAGACAATGAGCACCGGGCTTGGACCGATGCGGCTACTCCGGCGGGCCCCGCACCTCAGGTGCGGGGCCGCTCGTTTCTGCCGATGGCCGACTAGTGGTGGTGGTTGGGAAGGGCGGCGTGCCGGTCGCCGGAGGTACGGCGAAGGGGCGGTCTGTGTGAGTGCCCCACTCATGGTCGGGGCCTACGGCACGGGCAGGCGCACTCCGCGCGGCCGGGGACATGTCGTCGCGGGCGGGGACGTTCGACGCCGTCGGGGACGGGAATCCTGTCTCCGAACGCGTGGGCTGTTCCCGGCTGGAGCGGACCGCACCCCGCCGCGCGGAATGTCCCCGCTGGCGTCGGAGGCACAGTCGTCCGTGGTCGCCGCGGAAGCGTGCAATCGGCACCAGTCCCGCCGGTCCCCGGTGGGGCGGTGCTCGGGAGCCCGGCTGGAAGACGTGGAACGCGAGCGGCCCCCATCCCCATCAAAGATCCATAAGTGACAAACCAGATCTATCTCTGGTACATCTAACGGGTGTCCAAGGCTCTGGGATCCTCCGCGGAAATCGCTCCACTTCCTACTGTGGAAGGAGGATTTCAGACCGTTCTGGCCGACCCTCCGTGGCGGTTCACCAATCGAACCGGCAAGGTCGCTCCCGAGCACCGTCGTCTGGGCAGGTACGGGACTATGTCCCTCGAGGAGATCAAGGAGCTCCCGGTCGGTGACGTAACCGCAGTGAATGCTCACCTGTACCTGTGGGTTCCCAACGCCTTGCTTCCGGAGGGACTGGAGGTCATGCAGGCGTGGGGATTCCGCTACGTCTCGAATATCATCTGGGCCAAGCGGCGCAAGGACGGCGGGCCGGACGGCCGCGGCGTCGGCTTCTACTTCCGCAATGTCACGGAGCCGATCCTGTTCGGTGTTAAAGGATCCATGAGAACGCTGGCGCCGGGGCGCTCAACGGTCAATATGATCGAGACGCGCAAGCGTGAGCACAGCCGCAAGCCCGACGAGCAGTACGACCTCATCGAGTCCTGCTCGCCGGGTCCGTACCTGGAGATGTTCGCCCGCTACGCGCGACCGGGCTGGTCCGTGTGGGGCAATGAGTCGGATGAAGAGATCACGCCGCAGGGGAAAACTCAGCGGGGATACGCCGGCGGCGACATCGACCCCCTGCCTGACCTGGAATCCGATGAGCAGATGAGCGACTGGCTCTCTAATCGCGTCGCCCGGATCCTGGCTGATGAGTATGTGAAGGGGGCGTCGATTCGGCAGATCTCGACTCAATCGGGCTACTCCACCAAGCGGGTACACAGCCTCCTGACCAGGGCCGGGGTGGAGCTGCGAGAGCGAGGGCGTTCGACGCCGTGGGGGACAGGAGTTCGGGCGCCCTGTGAGTGAGGCGTCCCAGGCTGGATTAGACCGCGCCCGACCATGCGGAACGTCACTGAAAGCGCCGTATCAATGCCGCAGCGGCACCACCCTAGGAGGCTGGTTTGAAGCCGATGACCTTGCCGTCAAACTTGTTGTAGCCGATGATGAGGTCGGGCTTGGCGATGATGAGCGTATCCTCATTCTCCAAGTCGATTCCGCTGAACTTAATTTCCTTCCCGGTCTTGACGTTGATAAGTGCGGTTATCGTATTGGCGTCCCCACGATTCATGACCATCAGCTTGACGATGCGGCCATCCTCAGAGCTCTTCGCCGAAGACGGGCATCCGGAGAAGATGCTGTTCGTGTCTGCCTTGGGAACGTTGATGGAACTGCCTTGCTTGGGCTTGATCCGAGTGATGCAGCCGTCGCTGTTGGATTTTGCGGTCAGGCTGGCGTCACTGAAGTCCTGGTCCTTGAAGTAGGCGCGATGCTCCTCGGCCGTGGGGAGTTTCTTGTCTTCCTCGACAACATTCTCGTGTGCGGGCAGGGTCTCTCGGTAGCCTCCCTGTTTCTTCCCCTTGAAATCATAAACTGTTACTTTGTACTCCCTGTCGGCTGATGAACTCGAATCGGACTCAGAGTTGCTCTCCAGATCCAAGGTCCCCCAGCCGTCCTGGAAGTACCAGGTGACAAGGTCCGAATCGATCTTCGATCCCCCTCCGAGGAACAGGGTCTCACCGTTATCGATGTTGATGACGGCATTGAACAGCGCAAGGTAACGCTGCTTGTCCTTGACCAGGAAAGTTGCATTGAACATGTCCAGTGATTCGAAGCGACTTCCTGCTCCGGAAATCTTGCGCGACCACTTCTGTTTCTTGTCTGCCCCCCAGGCGGTGCACCTGTGGCTTTCTTTGCAGGAAATAGCGGTGTCGCCGGCAACTAATGCAGGATTGCTTTCTCCCCACGGCGCCTTCGAGGTCTTCCCGGTTTTCAGGTCAATGAGGGTGGACTTGTGAACCAGCGTATTGTCCCCCCATTTCAGGAGAACGGAGGAAGTGTCATACGATGAACTGAAGTCTCCGTCATCAACAGTGGTTTTCCACACTTCCGTCATGTTGTCGCCCAGCGGACTGTAAGCGGTCAGGGTGTCGGACCCCTTGTCGACGATCACCAGGTAATCACCGAATACGTAAGGATCCTCGTGAGGGTCGACGTCGAAGCTCCAGGCCTTGTCCGCACCGTTCGCCCAGGCGCCCGACGGAGTCACGTACGTTGAACCCAAGTAGGCCTCGCTGCGCCCCAGGAAGTACCAGGCGGCCGCCCCTCCAGCGCCCAGAACGAGAATGATCGGCAGAACGACAGCAACCACTTTGAGCAGACGGCGCTTCTTCGGGGCCTGCACCGGCGGCGCATACACCGGTGCCCCATAGGCCGGTGCGACCGGCTGCCCCGAACCGTATGCCTGCCCCGAGTCATAAGCCTGGCCGTGG
>ERZ773076.971-NODE-971-length-13185-cov-3.372201_pt1 | contig 13185 bp, 6 predicted proteins | sample MGYA00580613_ERZ773076 | MGnify/ENA primary metagenome ERZ773076 (study PRJEB29015, sample SAMEA2738005) | human oral metagenome | biome: human oral; feature: human-associated habitat; material: dental | place: China | collected 2057 ...
GAGCGCCGCCCTGTCACGGCGGAGGTCGACGGTTCAAGTCCGTTTCGGGTCGCTGCATCAGGCGCTGATGCGATTTGCCGGCGTGGCGGAATTGGCAGACGCCCAGGACTTAAAATCCTGTGGTCAGTGATGACCGTACCGGTTCGACCCCGGTCGCCGGCAGGATTCAACACAGAACTCAGAGCGTAAGCTCTGGGTTTTTTTGTTGCATTCGCCGCGGAATTCTTTTACAATAATGCCATAGGAACTTGTCAAAAGGAGGAAGCGTTATGCAAAATACAAACGATACAAAGGTTTATACTGCCGGCTGTGATGCACCTCTCAAGATCCGCAAGGGGCATTTTGCCTCGAATCACGCGCACATTAACTACTACATTGATGTGACGACCTTAAAGACAAGAAGCGGCGAGGCCAAGGAAATTGCGCGTTATCTGACGGGCACTTACCTCTTCGGTACGGTGATTGACACCATTGTCTGCATGGAGGGGACGGATGTGATCGGCGCTTACCTCGCGGAAGAGCTGACCAAGGAGGGCTTCCTCTCCACGAATGCGCATAAGACCATGTATGTGGTACACCCGGAATTCAACTCGAACTCGCAGCTCATCTTCCGCAATAATCTGCTCCCGGAGATTGCGGGCAAGAACATTATGGTGCTGATGTCAAGCATCACGACGGGGCGCACGCTCGACAAGGTGCTCGAGTGCATTCAGTACTACGGCGGCACGCTGTCGGGAGTCTCGGCGATTTTCAGCGCCTGTGAGACCTATCACGACATCCCGATTTCGGCGGTGTTCGGCAAGAAGGATATTCCGGACTACGCGTCCTATGACTATCGGGAGTGCCCGCTCTGTAAGTCCGGCGAGAAGCTGGATGCGCTGGTGAACGCCTACGGTTTTGCAACGCTCGGCGACAATTAAATCGATTGGCAAACAGTTCAAAGAAGCTGTCCGCAGATTTGCGGACAGCTTCTTTTTTTCACAGAGTCTTCACAGAAATGCCTGTTTCTTTCAGCTTCCTTTCAGCTTCGCTTGGTAAAGTGCCACCATCAACAAACAAACACCCGAAGAAATCCTTCGGCGCCATGATTTGGCGGAAAGGAGTAATCTTATGAAAAAGAAATACCTTGTACTGACGGCGGCAACTCTCTCCCTCGCAATGGCGCTCGGCGCCTGCGGAAGCTATGCGGGCGCAGCCACAAGCCTTGCGGCACGGAGTGCAACAGAGGCGAATGCGAAGCAAAGAGAAGGCGCGGTCGAAAACACGGCCGATGCGACCGTCATCAGCGCGAATGGCAGTGACATCACAGTTACCGGCGACGGAGCGGTTGCTGCAGACGGCACAGTGACCATTCAAAAGGCAGGCACCTATGTACTTCGCGGAAACTTCGCCGAAGGTCAGCTGGTGGCGGATGCAGAAGAGGGCGCGGAAATCAAGCTGTTTTTTTACGGCTTCACAATCAGCAATTCGACCAATGCGCCGCTGGTATTCGAGAGCGGTGCGAGTGTCACAATTGTCCTGCAGGATGGCACGGAGAATGCGGTCTCGGATTTGAGAAACAGCGCGGAGGACAACAAGGCAGCCATCTATGCGAAGTCAGACCTCACGATTTCCGGAAACGGTACCCTTGCGGTACAGGGAAATGCAGAGGATGCGATTCACAGTGAGGCGAATGTCACCGTGGAGGGCGGAACGCTCACTTTGAAAGCGGGAGATGACGGTATCCACGCGGATGAGACTCTGACCGTTCGGAACGGCAATATCAATGTCACAGAGTCGGAAGAAGGATTGGAAGGCCTGGTCGTAGACATTCAGGGCGGTGTTATCATGGTGACCGCAAAGGATGACGGCATCAATGCCTCCGACGGTTCCGGCAGCGACGCGGCACCGGGGCAGGTAACCGAGGGCGCAGCTGTTCGCATCAGCGGCGGCATGGTCACCGTCAAGGCCGGCGGCGACGGCATTGATTCGAACGGAGATCTTACAATCAGCGGCGGCACGGTTGTGGTCGACGGTCCCTCGGACGGCGGGAATGCGCCGCTCGATTACGACGGCAAGGGCGTTATTACCGGCGGCACCGTCTTTGTGACAGGGGACAGCGGCATGTTCCAGACGCTAAACGACAGCGGTTCGACGCAAAAGAGTCTGGTTGTTTCCCTCAATTCGACGCAGGGGGCTGGGACTAAGGTGACGATTGCGGATTCGAAGGGCAATGTGGTATATGAGAATACCGCTACGACGCAGGCATTTAATACGCTGCTCTTCAGCGCCGCAGATCTGAAACAGGATGAGAACTATACTGTGACCGTCGGAAGCGAGAGCCGGACCGTGACTGTGAGTGACAGTGCGAATATCAACAGTGAGAATGGCGGAAACCACGGTGCTCCGGGCAGCAAGCCGGAAGGACGTCCGAACGGACAGCGCCCGGAGGACAGATCGGAGAACGGCGGCCGGCAGGACAATCGCCGGAATGGCAGAGGTGAGCGAAACGGTCGTCCGAGCGGCAGAGGGCAGCAGAACGACGATGCACTCGGAGAGGACAGAGACGGTGAGGTGCGCGACGACCGCGGCGTAGAGCAGCGTGGCGATGGACAGCGCCCGGAGGGTAGATCGGAGAACAGCGGCCAGCAGGGCGGCAGAAATCAGAACGGCAAGCGCCCGGAGGGCAGACCGGAGAACGGTGGGCAACAGGACAGCAGAGGACAGAACGGCAAGCGCCCGGAGGGCAGACCGGAAGACGGCGGTCAGCAGGGCAACAGAGATCGGAACGGCAAGCGCCAGGCGGGCAAATCGGAGAACGGCGGTCAGCAGGACAGCAGAGGACAGAACGGCAAGCGCCCGGAGGGCAAACCGAAGAACGGCGGTCAGCAGGGCGACAGAGGACAGAACGGCAAGCGCCCGGCGGGAAGATCGGAGAACGGCGGTCAGCAGAGCGGCAGAGGTCAGAACGGCAATCGCCCGGATAGCAGACCGGAGAACGAAGGTCAGCAGGGCGGAAGAAGCCAGCAGAACGGTAACCGCCCGGAGGGCAGACCGGAAGACAGAGGTCAGCGCCCGAGCGGTATGCGTCCGGAGGGCAGACCGGAGAACGGCGGTCAGCAGGGCAACAGAGGACAGAACGGTAACCGCCCGGAGGGCAGACCGGAGAACGGCGACCGGCAGGGCAACAGAGGTCAGAACGGTATGCGTCCGGAGGGCAGACCGGAGAATGGCGGTCAGCAGGGAAAACAGCGCGGAAAGAGAAGTGTAGACGATAACGATAAAAGTAAGGGCACATGCAGTTGCAGCGCGGATTGCGGTTGCCGGGCGAAGTGAGAAAAGCCGCATGGACAAGAGTAGAAGGGAGGCGGTATAATAGAACATACTATCGAGTGGAGGAAGGCGCATGACAGAGGCAGAGATGCAGCGACAGGAGGCAGTGGTAGAGGCAGTGCTCTTTACCATGGGGAAATCGGTTGAGACCAGTCTGCTGGCCGCGGCGCTGGAATGTACGGCAGCGGAAGCCGAGGCTGCGGCCGAACGGCTTGCGGCGCGATATGCGGAAGCGAATCGCGGGGTACAGCTGCTCCGCCTCGAGAATGCCTGGCAACTCGGCACAAAACGGGAGTTTTACGACGCCTTGATTCGCGTCGCAAAAGAGCCGCGGCGGCAGGTCCTGAGCCAGGTCGTGCTCGAGACCCTCGCAATCATTGCCTACCGTCAGCCTGTCACCAAGATGGAAATCGCAAAGATACGAGGTGTGTCCTCCGATCACGCAGTCAACAAGCTGATTGAGTACGGACTCATCTATGAAGCCGGAAGGCTGGACGCTCCGGGGCGTCCAGCCCTCTTTGCGACCACGGAAGAGTTTCTCCGGCGCTTCGGGGTGGATTCCAGACAGGACTTACCCTCGGTCACGCCGGACCAGGAGGCAGAGATTCAGGAAGAGGTGAAGCGGGAGTTAAACTACCGCTTCGGGACGGAAGAGGGAAAGCTCGGAGAGGACAGCGAAGATGGAGATTAAAATCAAATATTTCAGCGAGCGCATCGAACGCCTCCGCTATATCGACGGCAAGAGTGACTGGGTGGATCTCCGCGTGGCGGAAGAGGTGAGTCTCAAGAAGGGAGAGTTTCGCCTGATTCCGCTCGGAATTGCGATGCAGCTTCCCGCGGGTTATGAGGCACATGTGGTGCCGCGGAGCTCCACGTTTAAAAACTTCGGTGTTTTGCAGGTCAATTCGATGGGCGTCATCGATGAGAGCTACGGCGGAGACGACGACCAGTGGTTTTTTCCGGCACTCGCGGTGCGGGACACGGAGATTCATGTGAATGACAGAATCTGTCAATTCCGCATCACGGAGCATCAGCCGCGTCTTGTCTTCCGGGAAGTCGAGAAATTAGAAGGCGAAAATCGCGGCGGTTTTGGCAGCACGGGGATTCAGTGAGGAACAGAGTCATGCAGAAGAGACAGGGATTGGTCATTGCCCTCCCGGTCGCGCTGCTGCTTTTCAGCGGTTGCGGCGCGCGCGGGCAGGCAGTCAGAAAGTATCGCTCGCTCGGTATTGCGGAGATGCAGAAACAGAACTATGAGGCCGCAATCGACGCCTTCCGCCATGCGACCGATTATTACGGTACGGCACAGCAGGACAAGGAGGAGGCGGATATTCTCGGCTATCTCGCCGAGGCGGAGTATCGCGCGGGCAAGTATGAGGACGCGCTGACGCATTACGAGCTGCTGCTCCAAAAGGACGGCCGCAAGGCGGCGTATCTGGATCTTGCCTGTGCGGCAGCCGTTAAAGCGGACAAGGGTTGGGATACGGCGCTCGCCTACTACGAAGAGGCGGAGAAAGCGGGCGGAGACCGGGCACTGCACCTCGAAGCGCTCTATCTGCTCGGCGAGACAGCACGGAGTAAGGGGAGCGCCGCAGAATTGGAGACCATACGCGCGGCGTACGAAAAAGCGTATCCGGGCGCCAAAGAGGACAGTCGCTTTTTGCTGCACTACGGCGATCTCCTGGTCAGCGCAAAGAAGACGGAGGAGGCATTTGCCGTGTTTGAGGCGGGCGAGAAGCTCACAGCGGCGAATGCGGAAGAACAGGCGACATTCCGGGAGCGCGAGGCTGTCTGCCAGGAATATCGCGGGGAGTATGCCGATGCGCTGCAGCGCTTTACGGCCCTCCTGGAGAGCGGCCTGGGCGACAAGGAAATGCTGGAGCACGAAATTGCGTTTTTAAAGACGAGAGTAGGAGGAAATGATGGCTGAACTGATTGTCACCGAAGAGGCCAAAGAGCGGGTTGTTCTGATCGGCATTCAGCAGCGCGAGCGGGACGGGAGCGAGGAATCGCTCACGGAGCTCGGCGAACTCCTGAAGACCGCCGGCGCGGAGCCTGTGGGACGCCTTCTGCAGCCGCGTGAAGCGCCGGATTCCGGTACCTATTTCGGAAAGGGCAAGGTGGAGGAACTACGGGAGCTGCTTCTCAGCTTGGAGGCCGATGCGGTGGCGGCCGACGATGAGCTGTCTCCGGCGCAGATGAAGAACTTAAGCGAGGCGCTCGGCGTCAAGGTCATGGACCGCACGATGATTATCCTCGATATTTTTGCGCAGCACGCGGTCACGGCCGAGGGCAAGCTGCAGGTGGAACTCGCGCAGCTCCACTATACCCAGGCGCATCTTCTCGGCATGCACAGCTCGCTCTCCCGCCTCGGCGGCGGTGTCGGCACCCGGGGACCGGGCGAGCAGAAACTGGAGCTCGACCGCCGCGCCATCCGCGCGCGCATCAGTTTTCTGCGCGAAAAGCTCGGGGAGTTGAAGCGTCACCGGGAAGTATCGAGAGCGCAGCGGGAGAAAAGCGGCAGCTACATTGTCGCGCTGGTCGGCTATACGAATGCCGGCAAGTCAACTTTGTTAAACCGGCTCACCGACGCCGGCATTCTCGCGGAAAATAAACTCTTTGCGACCCTGGACCCGACCACCAGAAAACTCGCACTGCCGGGCGGCGAAGAAGTCCTCGTCACGGATACGGTCGGCTTTATCCGGAAGTTGCCGCACCAGCTGATTGAGGCCTTTCACTCGACGCTTGAGGAGGCGCGCTATGCGGACCTGATCCTTCATGTGGTCGATGCGTCCTCGCCGGAGGCGGACACACAGATGGCGGTGGTCTATGAGACGCTGCGGGAACTGAAGGCGCTGGAGGATCACAGTATCATTGCGGTCTACAATAAGACAGATCTTCCCGGCACGGAGGCACTGCCGAAGGACATTCATGCGGCGGCTTCCGTCCGGATTTCGGCGGCGACCGGTGAGGGGATTGCAGAGCTGAAGGAGTTGATTTCGGCGGAGAAAAAGAAGAGCCGCCGGGCGTTTGAGGGACTCTTTCCCTATGCTGCGGCGAGCCGCATTCAGAGCATACGCCGTCAGGGCAAGCTCCTTGAGGAGCGCTATGAGCCCGAGGGGATTTATGTGCGCGCCGAGGTTCCGGCGGCACTCTATGAGCAACTGATGCGGGAACAGCAGTCGCAATCAAACTGAGGAGGTTTTGCGTGGCGTATTCCTTTTATCTCGGTTCTTCCGGCAGTGAAAAAACCGAGCGCGCTTTTCTGGACATGATCGAGGCTTCCCTCGAGGCGCCGGAAGAGCGCTTTTTTGTTCTGGTGCCGGAACAGTACAGCATGCTGGTACAGAAGAAACTGCTCGCCCTGCACCCGCGCCATGCGTCGCGGAATCTGGAAGCCCTGTCGTTAAACCGACTCGCCTATCGGGTATTTCAGGAGCGGAATGTGCAGCTTCCGCCGATTATGGATGAGAGCGGCAAGGCGATGGTCGTGCGGCGCGTCGGCAGTCTTCTGGAAAAGGAACTGACACTCTGGAAGGGCAAGGTCAAAAAGGCGGGCTTTGCGGAACAGGTGAAGTCCATGATTTCCGAGTGTCTGCAATACGGCGCGGCGCCGTCGCGCTTTGCGGAACTCGCGGCGACGGAGAAAAAGCGGCAGCTCTCGATGAAACTCCGCGACTTTTCCCTGCTCTATCAGGGCGTTCGGGATTTTGTACAGGGCAAACAGCTGCCGAAGGAAGAAATTCTCGGTTGCTTTGCGGGCTGTATCGCAAGTTCGGAGTTGCTTCGCGGCGCACATATTCTGCTCGTCGGCTTTGTGGGCTTTACGCCGGTGCAGTATCGCGTCCTCGAGGAACTGCTCGCCGTCGCGGCCGATGTGCGTTTTGTGGTCTCGCTCGACACAGCGTTGAATCCCTACCGGCAGCTGCCGGAAGAAGAGCTGTTTCATCTCTCGACCGAGTATATCCGCCGCATCGGGGAGATTGCGGACCGGGTGCGGGTCCCGCACGGCAAAGACCGGATTTTCCCGGGGGCTGCGCGCCTCAAGGAGCCGGAACTCGCGTTTCTCGATGCGCATGCGCTCCGCTACGACGGCGCCGTTTACCCGGACGAGGTGCGGGCCCTGACCGTCGCGGCGCAGGAATCCCCGGAGGCAGAGGCAGCGGCGCTATCGAGACATATCCTCCGCCTCGTGAAGGATGAGGGCTATCGCTACCGCGACATTGCGGTCGTGGTCGCGGATTTTCAGGGGCTCGGCGAATTCTTTTCCGAGGCACTGCTTGCGGCGGGGATTCCGGCGCATCTCGACGAAAATCTGACGGTGCGCGCCAATCCGCTGCCCGAACTTCTGAACGCCGCGCTGCTCTGTGTCCGGGAGAACTTTTCGCCGCGCACCTTTTTCCGCTTTCTGCATAATCCACTGGTCACGGATCAATGGAAACTGACGGCACTGCTCGAGAACTATGTGACTCTGACCGGCGTCCGGCATTTGAAACGGCTCCGTGAGCCGTTTTCGTACTGTCCGAAGGAACTGGAGGGCGCCGATCTGGAAGCACTGAACCGGTTTAAGGAGGAGATGCTGAACCTGCTTCTGCCGCTTCTGGAGGCTTTTTCGGAGGGGGAGGCAGATGTCGCGGTAATCGCCGCACTTCTCGAAGGGCTGATGGAACAGCTTGCGGTCGAAGAAAAGCTGCAGCACGCCGCCGAGCGGTTTCTCGCGGCGGGCGAGGCGCCCCGTGCCCGGGAATTTTCGGAAGTCTACCCGGAGACGCAGCGCATTTTGCGAGAGATGCGGGAGGTGTTTGCGGGAGAGCGACTGTCCCGCGCGGACATGGCGGGTGTGCTGGAGAGCGGGCTCAGAGAAATTCACATCGGGCAGATTCCGGCCTATGCGGACCGCGTCACGCTCGGCGATTTGACGAGAACCCGTTTCCTCGATGTCAAAGTGCTCTTTCTGCTCGCGGCAAATGACAGCGTGCTCCCCAAGCGCCGCGAAGAGGGCGGTGTGCTCAGCGAGCGGGAGCGGGAGGCGCTCCGGGCCGCAGGGCTTACGCTCGCGCCGGGCAGTAAGGCACAGCTCTATGAGCAGCGGTTTTATCTCTACCGACTGCTGACCGAGGCGTCCGAACAGCTTCACATCAGCTATTCGACGGTGGACCGGAGCGGTAAGGCGCTGCGCCCCTCCTTTTTGCTGCGGCATCTGGAGCAGCTGTTCCCGAGACTCCGCGCTGCGGCGCCGGAGACGGGAGAGCGCTTTTATTCGACGCCCGAGGCCGAGCAGGCGCTGATCCGGGCGCTCCGCGCGGCCCGAAAAGCCGCGGAGGAAAACGGGGACAAGAGCGCTGCCGCCTCGGCCGCTTCCCTGCTCTCTGCGTTTGCGGCGGACACCGAGAGAAAGCGCGAGGCCGGGATGCTCGCGGATGCCGCCTGCGCCCTCTATGCCGAGGGGCAACTGTTCCAGGAGACTGCGCTTGCGCTCTACGGCGAGGTGCTGACCGGCTCGGTGACCCGCGTTGAAGAGTATTTCCGCTGCCCGTTCCGCCACTTTGCGAACTACGGGCTGCGCCTCAGACAGCTGCCGGAGTTTCAGATTGCGCAGCAGGACCTCGGAAGCCTCGCACACCGCGCGATTGAGCTTGTGTTCCGCGCGGCGGCGAAGGCAGAAAAGAGCCCCGCGGCGTATTCGGACGAGGAACTTCGCGCCGCTGCCGCCGATGCGGTGCGAGAGGCGGTGGAGGCGGATGCGAGCGGCCTCTACAAGGACAGCGCAAAGAACCGCTGGATTGTCGGAAAATTAACGCGGATTGTGACGCAGAGCATCCTCGTGATGGCAGAGCAGCTGAGACGGGGCTCGTACCGGCCGCTCGCGGAGGAACTGCGCTTTTCGAGCAAGGACGCGCCCGAGAGCACACCGGCGCTTTCCGTCGGCAGCATGCAGCTCCGCGGCAACATTGACCGCGTTGACACGGCGGAACACGAGGGAAAACTCTATGTCAAGGTGGTCGACTATAAGACAGGGGCCACGAGCTGGGAGCCCTATAAGATACTGAGCGGCTCACAGTTACAGCTTTTAATTTATCTCTCCGCGATCACAGAGCTCTTTGAACGGCAGTATCCGGACAAGGAAATATTGCCGGGGGCCGTTTTTTACGCGCCGGTCGGCGATGCGTTTGTGGACCTCGAGAAAATCCGGACGCAGGAGGCGCTACGGAAGGCAAAGTTAAAAGAACTCACGCCGAGCGGTCTCATGAACAGCGACGAGACAGCGCTCACCTTGCTCGCGGGCGACGGCGAAGACGCGGCGGATTTTCTGCCGGTCCGGACCGGTGAGGGAAAAATCCGCCTCGGCGAGAATACGGTGGATGCCGGCCGCTTCTTCAAATTGCAGGCCTACGCGAAGGAAAAACTCCGGGAGGCCGGTGAGGCGATACTCGGCGGCAACGTTCGGGTGTTGCCGCTCGAGGAGGACGGGCATACGAGTTGTGAGTACTGTCCCTACCGTGATGTCTGCGCCTTTGATGCCAATCTGACCGGCTACAAGGTGCGGCGGAACAAAAAGCAGAAGGCAGAGGAAGTCTTTGCCGAAATTGACCGAGCGGCGGGAGAGGAGACAGGGCGATGACACGTTGGACCGAAGAACAGGAGAGAGCCATTGCGCTCTCCGACCGAAGGCTTTTGATTTCGGCGGCGGCGGGCAGCGGAAAAACCGCGGTTCTGACCGAGCGCATTGTCGCGAGAGTCCTGGACCCGAAGCATCCGGTCGATATCGATGAACTGCTCATCATGACCTTTACCCGCGCCGCGGCTGCCGAGATGCGGGAGCGCATCCGGCGCAGGCTTGAGGACTGCCTGCAGCAGGCGCTTCGAGACGGAGAGTCCGGAATCGCGGCGCGCGCCAAGCGGGAACTCGCGGAACTGGATGCCGCGCGAATCACGACGATAGACAGCTTCTGTCTGACCGTGCTCCGGGAGCACGCGGACCGCCTCGCGGTCGATCCGGCGTTTCGCGTCGGCAGTGAGGAAGAGCTGCGCATTCTGCAAAACGATGTGCTGGAAGAGCTTCTGGAGGAACAGTACGAGAAGGCGGATCCGGCCTTTCTCCGCTTTGCGGATGCCTTTTCGCAGGGCAAGGCAGATCTCGGCATCGGCGAGGAGATACTAGCGCTCTATCGGTTTGCGGAGAGTCTGCCCTGGCCGGAGGAGTGGCTTTTTCGCGTCGAAGCGGAAGCAGAGCGGACGGACGGCAATCTATCGGAGAGCGCCTATCAGCGTTACATGGCGGAAGAGCTTCGAAAGCTCGGCGCCGAACTCTGCGGCTTTGCGGAGGAGGCACAGCTTCTCTGCGAAGAGGGAGGCCTAAACGGCTATGAGGGCGCGGTGCAGAGCGACCTCGGCAAACTGCAGCGCCTCCGGGCGGCGGAGGACTATCCGGCCGCCTGCCTTGCGCTCACGGCCTTTCAGACTTACGACAGACTCGGGAGGAATAAAAAGGACAGTGACCCGGACTGTGCATCCCGTGTCAAAAGTCTCCGGGAGTTTTGGAAAAAGGCGCTCAAAAAACCGCTCGAAGCCTTCGGGCGGGGAGATGCGGAAGCCGCGGACAGGGTCGAAGACGCCGAGACCGTGCGCACATTAATCGGATTGGCGCGCGACTTTTCGGCACGCTTTCTGGCAAAGAAGCGGGAAAAGAACCTCCTGGATTTTTCCGACCTTGAGCACGAGACCCTGGCGCTCTTCTGGGAGAGCGACGCCGCGGGAAAACGGCACCCGAGCGAAATCGCAAGGGAATATCAGGCGGCGTTTCGGGAAATTTATGTCGATGAATACCAGGATTCGAACGGGGTGCAGGAAGAACTGCTCCGCGCCATCGAGACCGGAAGACTTTTTCTGGTCGGCGATATCAAGCAGTCGATCTACGGCTTTCGCCACGCAAAGCCCGAACTCTTTGCGGAGAAATACCGCAATTACCGGAAAGATGACGGCGGCGCAGCGGAACCCGGGATTGACACGCGGGTGGATCTCCGCAAAAATTTTCGAAGCCGCGAAGCGGTGCTCGCGAGCTGCAATGCCGTTTTTTCGTATCTCATGCGCGAAGAACTCGGCGGCGTCCGCTACGATGCGGATGCGGCGCTCTATCCGGGGGCGGCGTTTCCGATACCTGAGGGCAGCGAGGACAGCTATGCGACCGAACTCATGCTGGTCGAGAGGGACGCAGAGGGCGAGGAGACAGCGACGGTTGTCGAGGCAGAGGCCATCGCGACCCGCATCCGGGAGCTGCTTGACCCGGCAAAGGGGCTTCGGATTTCGGACGGCGAAGGCGGCCTCCGAGCGGCTACTTACGGTGACATTGCGATTTTACTCCGCGCGACTTCCGGGCAGGCGGAGCGCTTTGTCGAAGTGTTGATGAGCCACGGTATTCCGGCGCTCGCAGAGCAGAAGACCGGTTACTTTGACGCGACGGAGGTCAGAACGGTGCTGAGCTTACTCCGCGCGATCGATAATCCCTTCCGCGATATTCCGCTCGCAGCTGTGCTCCGCGCGCCGATCGGCGGTCTCAGCGAAGAGGAGCTTGCCTCTCTCGCGGCAAAGGGCGAGGGCGTGAGTCTCTACGAGCGCCTCGAAGCGGCCGTCGCGACAGCGCCTGAGAGCACGGCCGCGGTGAAAGCTGCCGCGCTCTTCCGGAAACTCGAGGCCTGGCGGGAAGCGGAGAGCTATCTCGAGCTCCCGCAATTTCTGCGACTTTTGTATACAGAGAGCGGCTACCGGAACGAGGAGGCAGCGCGCCCGGGCGGAGAGCTCCGCTTTGCGAATCTGCAGATGCTGATTGTGAAGGCCGAGGAGTTTGAGAGCATCGGGTACCGCGGACTCAGCGACTTTGTGCGCTATATTGACAATCTGAAAAAATACAACGCCGACTACGGTTCGGCGCAGCTTCCCGGCGAGGAGGCAGCGGCGGTCCGTATTATGACCGTGCATAAGTCAAAGGGTCTGGAGTTCCCGATTGTCTTTTTGGCCGGACTCTCGAAGCGCTTTAACCAGCGGGATCTGAGCCGCGGCATTCTCTACGACGAGAAACTCGGCATTGCGGCCGATGCGGTCGATTACGACTTGCATGCCAAGGGCGGCACGGCGAAGAAGGCGGCGTTTGCCTGGCACCTCAGGACGGAGGCGCTCGGGGAGGAACTCCGCGTGCTCTATGTCGCGATGACGCGCGCCAAGGAGAAGCTGATTCTGGTCGCCGGTTTCAAGGAGGGAACAGAGCCGCTGCCGGACGGTGAGAGCAGCGACGAGCCGCTCTGCACGGCAGAGCTCCGCAGCGCAAACAGCTATCTCGAATGGATTCTCATGGCAATGGCGCGGGACAAGGCGCTTTGCCGGATTGTCGTACGGCAGGTGAGCAGTGAGGCCGCGGCGCGTGAGATTCTCGAGACGGGTGAGAAGGTACTCCGGCTCCGGGAAGAACTGCGAAAAGCCGAAGAGACCCCGCCGACAGAGACAGAGGTCGCCCGCTTTGCGCCGCTCATGAAGCCCTATGCCCACGCGGAAGATGTGCGGCTTCAGGTCAAGTGGAGCGCTTCGGAACTGAAGAGGCTCAGGGAAGAGCGGGAGGAGGGGCTCTCCGCGCCGCTCTTTTCCCTCCCGCAGGACGGGGGAAGCGAGGTCGCGGCGCGGCGCGGCACCGCCTACCACAAACTGTTTGAGCGGATTGATTTTACCCGGTCCTGGACAGAGGAGGGGCTTCGGGATTTTCTGAAAGAGCTGGCGGAGACCGGCGCACTGCCGGAAGAAGACGGGGCGCTGATCGCACTGCCGCCTGTCATCCGTTTTCTGCAGAGTGCGCTCGCGGCGCGGCTCGCGAGCGCACAGCGCGCC